>Ga0255047_10001373_pt1 | contig 17717 bp, 11 predicted proteins | sample JV7_2_1_MG_FD_183640 | JGI IMG/M metagenome (GOLD analysis project Ga0255047, IMG submission 183640) | Seawater microbial communities from Jervis Inlet, British Columbia, Canada - JV7_2_1 | ecosystem: Environmental > Aquatic > Marine > Inlet | place: Canada: British Columbia | collected 2016-10-06 | reverse complement strand
ACCCTCCCCACGGAATACATTGGAGCCGAGGTAGATCAACGAACTCGGTGCCTGACCGTACAACGCCAGGACCGGGTCATTGACGAGATTCAAACTGCTGTAGGGATAATCCAAGCCCGAGAGCTCACGGTAGAGATTGATTGAGTTGGCCGCTTGCTCGGCGATCGAGCGCAATTGTTTGGCGCGGATACCCACTGAACCCTGCAAGGTCTCCAACGTGCCGTCGTCCCGCCGGGTGCTGGCGTCCGACCGGGTTCTGAACTTGTAACTGGTTTGCATCATGCTGACCGTGTCCACGTGGACTTCCACGGGGATCTCGGTCCCATCGATCTTCGTCGCCGCGAAACTCGGTTTGTCCGAGAAGTACTTGCCGAAAATGACCGACGGGAAGACGACCGGGCTGTCGGCCTTCCAGTGCGTGACCAGGGCGTCGCCTTCGCGGCGTTCCTCGGTCTGGTGGCCGACGCCGAGCACGCGGTACTCGGCGGGCGTGCGGATGGTCATCTCGAAGTCCTCGACGAAATCGCCGAAGCGGACGAAGGGCAGCCAACCGAACCGCGCGAGCGCTGAGTACGAAGTGTTGAATTTTCGAATCGCCTGCGTATCGAAGGAGACCGAGATCTCGAGTTGCGAACCGGCCTTGGCGACTTTCGGGAGTACCGCGATGCCGCCGAACGAGCTGGTCTTGACCCAGGTCACTTCCTCGCCGTTGATCCGGATCGAGTTCACGAAGAGCGTGGCGCGCTTGTAGTCTTCATCGAACTGATCGGTCGTCGTAGCGATTCTGAACGGGAGCACATCGAGTTCGTGCTTGATGTTGAGGCCGTAGTCGACATTGGCGGACACCATTTCGGGATCGTTGACGCCGGCGATCACATCGGCGTGCACCTTGTACACGTCATACCAGCGGCTCGGCGTGTCGTCCCTCAGGTCGAGCTCGTAGGGGTCGGCGCCCTTGAGGGTCTCTTCGGTGTAGTAGCCGAACAACGTCCCGCGTGGGGCTTCCCGGTCCATTGAGCGGTGCGCGACCCAGAATCGAACTTCGTAGCCTCCCCAGTTGTCATAGGTGATGCCGAGAGACTGGTCGTCGTTCTTGTTGACGCGAGCCGTGTAGTAGCGGTGCCCGACGACATCCGGACGCTGGAATCCCCTGAACGGGTTCTCGCGGCGGTTCTCGTCGATTTCCTTGATGTTCTTCTCCACGCGCCGGCGCAACGGCTCGTAAACGCTCGACACTCCGACGGGCTCGGTGGTGCGTTTGTCCGCGGCCACGCGTTCAAGTCCCGTAAAGCAAGAGTCGAGGAGTTCTTCACAGCTCTGCATATCGCAATTGATCGTGACCCGGTCGGGATCGAACTCCATAACATCTTTGTGGTTTTCGGATAGGATGTCCCTTAGTGCGTAGAAATCGTGACCCTGCTGGATGATGTTCACGTGCTCCGGGATCTGGTAGTCGTACTTCAGATCCGGCGCCATCAGCATGAAATAGCCAACCGTACCCTGGTAGTAGGCCTCGCAGACGCCGCCGTTGCTCGCCGTGATCGTCATGCCCTCGCGAACGAAGTTGAACTTGTCGAAGGAATAGCAGGTCGCGCCCTTCGTACGATGAAGACCGGTAAACGTGTCGACGATCTCGGCACCGGCAACCTCGAAGCCCTCGCCCATCGGGGCCAGGGCCAAGCGGTACCGTTCGGTCGTCAGCGACGTGTCTCCCGCGGTGTTGACGTTCACCGAACCCACGTAGGACCCATCGTCTTGCTTTTCGAAGAACTGGGAGTAGTTCGCGCGCTTGTTGCGCTTTCCATCCGAATTCTTGGAGTCGGTGAGCTTCTTGAGCTCTTGACGGACCGCGGCGACCAGACTCGCCCGTGTGGTGTCGTCGACCCCATCGGGAGCGAGCGAGACGGTGGCTCCCGCGGCGCCGGGCGCCAGCAGTAATAGGGCGGCAATCAGACAGAAAAAATTGCGAATGAAAATCATCTTTTCCCTCCGAACAGGCAGACGCATCGTGGGTTCTACGGGTATTCTGTACGCTGGATTCTACTACGGGTTTCAGACTCGGGCCCGTCCGGCGGGGTCACCGGGTCCTGTAATACCGCCACCGGTCGTGGCGGACGCTGGGCGGCTACTGCCGGTTCCGGAACAGCGGCCCCGCGGAATCGTCCCGTTGCCAGGGCCCGTAGAAGTGACGCTGCTGGCGCACCATCTCGCTGAACAGGGCGGCCGGGCGGAACCGTCCCCCATGAGCGTCCGCCAGGCGGGACAGTCGATCGGCGACGACCGGGACACCGATCTCGTCGGCGTAGCGCAGCAGCCCGCCGCGGAAGGGCGGAAAACCGGTGCCCATGACCATCGCGATATCGATATCCCGGGGCTGGGCCACGACGCCTTCCTCCAGGCACAGGACCGCCTCGTTGATCATCGCCAGGATCATGCGCTCCTGCAGCGTCTCGGCGGGCACCTCGCGTGAGTCGCGCACGGCCACCAGGTTATAGATATCGCCGTCGGTCCCCCGCCGTTTGCCGTTGCGATAGAGATAGAAGCCACGCCCGTTCTTGCGACCCAGGCGCCCCGAGCCGGTCACCGTCTCCAGGACGTCGACGGTGGCTCCGGCGCGCTCGCCAAAGGCGGCGCGCAGGACCGCGGCGACGTGACCTGCGGTGTCCAGTCCGACCTGGTCGAGCAGGGCGAACGGGCCCATCGGCATGCCGAAGCCTTCCATCGCGTCGTCGAGAGCTTCCATCCGCACGCCCTCGACGAGCATCTGCAACGCCTCGTTGAGGTAGAACGTGAGGATCCGATTGACCAGGAAACCCGGACCGTCCTTCACGATCACCGGCGTCTTGCCCAGCTTGATCGCAAACGCGTGCGCGGTCGCCACCGCCTCCGGCGAACTCCGCTCACCGGCGATGATCTCGACCAGCGGCATGCGATCGACCGGATTGAAGAAGTGTAACCCCACGACACGCTCGGGATGCAACCCACCGGCGGCGATATCGGTGATCGGCAACGAAGACGTGTTGGTGGCGAATACGGTGCGCTCTCCGATCCGTTGCTCGGTGTCGGCAAGCACGCGGCGCTTGATCTCGAGATCCTCGACGACCGCCTCGAGCACGATGTCGGTCTTGGTCAGGCCCGTATCGTCGAGCGTCGGGGCGATGAAGGCCATCTTCTGATTCAGCTCACGCTTGTCGATGCGGCGGCGTTCGAGCTTGCGCCGCCACACGGCGTTGGCCGTCGCGAGCGCGGTCAGGATCGCGTCGTACTTCAGGTCCTTGAGCCGGACCGGGACCTCACGATCGGCAACGAGCTGGGCGATCCCTCCACCCATGATGCCGGCGCCGATCACGGCGGCACGTTGGATCTTGCGTGGGGTGGCCCGCACGTCGCCGGTATCGGTCTTGAGCGCGGTTTGGCTCTTGAACAGCCAGATCAGGTTCTTCGAGGTGCGGGTCGGGATCAGTTCACCGAGCAGCCGCGCCTCGAGGTCGAGACCCTGCTGCAGGTCCTGCGTGCACGCGGCTTCGATCGCTTCGATCGCCCGAAATGGCGCCGGGTAGTTCTCCGGGCTGGCCTTGGCCTCGGTTTTCTTGCGCGCCTGCTCCAGCACCTTGCGGCGCAGCGGGCCGACCGCCTGGATCAGGCGCGGGACCGGCTTTAGCCTGCGCCGCAGCCGCCCCGTGACCGACGACTCTCCATCGGTCAGCGCCTCGCGAAGCAGGCCCAGCGCCTGCCGCTCGACATACGCTTCGGGGGCGACCTGGTCGACCAACCCGATCTTGCGCGCGCGGCGTCCGTCGAGGGTCCGGCCCGTGAGGATCAAATCGAGCGACGGGATCAGGCCGACCAGGCGCGGCAACCGTTGCGTACCACCGAAACCGGGGATGATCCCCAGCTTGACCTCGGGCAAGCCGATACGCAGGTCGGCGCGATCGGCTGCGACGCGGAAGCTGCAGGCCAGTGCCATCTCCGTCCCACCACCGAGACACGTTCCGTTGATCGCCGCCGCGCTCGGGCGTTCGAGATCGGCGATCTTCTGGAACACCGCCTGGCCGAACCGTGCGGCCTCGGCGCCCCGGTAGGCATCGTTGACGGAGGCGATCTGCTCGACGTCCATGCCGGCGATGAACATCCCGCGTTTGGCGCTGCTGAACAGGACCGCACGGACCTCCTCGCGGTGGCGCGCTTCTTCGAGCAACCGATCGAGCGCCCGGAGTGTTTCCTCCGAGAGCAAGTTGACCTTCTGGCCCGGCGTATCGAAGATGATCCGCAACACGCCGTCGGCATCGACCCGAGACGTGAAGTTGTGTTGTTCGCCGCTCATGATCGCTCCAGCACGAGGGCGCCGCCCTGCCCGCCACCGACGCAGAGCGTGGCCAGGCCCAGCGAGGCGTCGCGCCGAGCCATTTCTTCGAGCAGGGTCAGCACGAGACGTCCGCCGGTGGCGCCGACAGGGTGGCCCAGCGCGATCGCGCCGCCGTTGACGTTGAGTCGCTCGGTGTCGGGCGCCCCGATCGGCGCCGTGCCCATGTGGCGCTCGAAGAAATCCCTCGAGTCGAACGCGCGCAGGCAAGCGAGGACCTGGACCGCGAACGCCTCGTTGATCTCGACGAGATCGATACGATCGATCGGCACCTTGCCCGCGCGGCGTAGCGCGATCGGAGTGGCCAGCACGGGCCCCAGACCCATCCGCGCCGGGTCGCAGCCGGCGAACGCCCACGAACGCAGCCGGCCGAGCTGCTTCAGGCCGAGTTCCTTGGCGCGGCGCGCCGAGGCCAATACCAGGGCGGCGGCGCCGTCGGTGATCTGCGAGGAATTGCCGGCGGTGACCGTGCCGTACTTGCGATCGAACACGGGACGTAGCTTGCCCAGCGCTTCCATCGTCTGGTTCTCGCGCACGCCGTTGTCCCTCAGCGACGCCTTTGCGTAGTTCGGCGGCAGCGGGACCGGGACGACCTCGCGGTCCATCCGCCCCGCCGACCATGCCGCCGCCGTGCGTTGGTGGCTGAGTAACGCGAAACGGTCCTGCTCTTCACGGGAAATGCCGAACTCGCGCGCCAGCAACTCGGCGGTCTGACCCATGTTCAGGCCCGAGACCGGGTCGGTCAGCCCGAGCATCAGGCCGATCACGGGGCTGAAGTGACGCGGCCGGAAGGTGGCGGCGGTGGCGAGCTTGGCCAGCGGGCCCTTGGCGCGGGCGAGCTTGGTCCAGATCGCCTGAGCTTCGGGGCGGAACAGCAACGGGATCTGCGACATCGATTCGGCGGCGCCCACGACCATCAGATCGGCGTCGCCGGAGCGAATCCGATACGCCGCCTCGACCACCGCCTCGAGGCCCGAGGCGCAGTTGCGATTGACGGTGAACGCCGGAACGTGTTGCGGCACCTTCGCGTTGAGGGCGATCACCCGTGCGATGTTGGCCGCGTCGGGCGGCCCGGCGATGTTGCCGACGACGACCTCGTCGATCCAGGCGGGATCGATCTCCGCGCGTTCGATCGCCTCGCGCATCGCGATCCGCCCGAGGTCCACCGCCGACACCCGCGCCAGTTCGGTCCCGGCCTTGACGAACGGGGTTCGTGCGCCGGAGACGATGACGACGTCGCGATCGCCGGTCACGGTTGCCCGTCCTTTTCCTTGTCGATGGTGTAGCTCTCGAGTTTCTTGTACAGGTTGCTGCGCGGCGTTTCGATGGCCTTTGCGGTCGCCGCGATGTTCCAGTCGTTGGCGCGGAGTTTGGCGACCAGGTACGCACGCTCTGCGGTGTCCTTGAACTTCTGCAGCGATGCACCGTCGTGCTGGACGCCGATCACCCCGTCGGGAATCGAGACCTGCCCCTGCGCCAGCGCCAACCCCATCTCGGGCGGCAGATCGGCGACATCAACGGACTCGCCGGGCGTCATGATCAGCACGCGTTCGACGGCGTTTCTCAACTCGCGCACGTTGCCACGCCAGGGGAGCGCCCGCAGCGCTGCGAGGGCCCCCTTGGAGAACTTCTTGACCGCGAAGTTGTTTTCACGGCAGAACGTCTCGGAGAAGTGTTCGACCAGCGCGTCGACGTCGTCGCGGCGCTCGCGCAGAGCCGGCAGATTCAGCGGCACGACGTTGAGGCGAAAGTAGAGATCTTCGCGGAAATTCCCCTGTTCGATCTCCTCGGGCAGGGACTTGTTGGTCGCGGCGACGACGCGCACATCGGCGTGCACGGTCTTGGCCGCCCCGACGGGTTCGACATCACCGTCCTGCAGCACGCGCAGGACCTTGGCCTGAGTCTTCATACTCATGTCGCCGATCTCGTCCAGGAAGATCGTGCCGCCATCGGCTCGGACGAACTTGCCGATCTGGTCCTTGGTCGCCCCGGTGAACGAACCCTTGACGTGGCCGAACAACTCGGACTCGATCAGTTCCTCGGGAATCGCAGCGCAGTTGACTTTGACGAACGCCTTGGCCGAGCGCGGGCTGTTTCCGTGGATCGCCCGGGCGACCAGTTCCTTGCCGGTTCCGGACTCGCCGGTGATCAGCACCGAGGCCTGAGTCGGGGCGACACGCGCGACCAGTTGATGGATTTCTTCGAGCGCCTTCGATCCACCGACCATCTTGTAGCGCTCTTCAAAATCGATCCGGTATTCGCGGATTTCTTCCTGGAGCCGTTTCTTGTCGAGCGCGTTACGTAGCACGAGCAAGACGCGGTCGCGCTCGAGCGGTTTTTCCATGAAATCGAACGCGCCCAGTCGAGTCGCCTCGACGGCGGTCGCGATCGTGCCGTGACCGGAAACCATCACGACCGGAAGTTCGGGGTGATTGGCGCGCAGTTTGGCCAGCACTTCCAGGCCGTCCATGCCCTGCATCTTGATGTCCAGCAGCACCGCATCCGGTGCGCCCTCGGCAGCGCGAGTCAGCGCCTCGGGCCCGTCGGCGGCTTCAATCGATTCCATCTCCTCGTACTCGAGGATCATCTTCAGCGACGAGCGGATGTCGGCTTCGTCGTCGACGATCAGGATGCGGGGGCGGCTCACGCCAACAGGATACAAAAAAAAAGGGCACCCATGCCCGGGTGCCCTTAGTTCATGGTGACTTTTTTGGGCCTAGGGCGCGCGCAGGAAGAAGCTCTGGTGTCCGCCGTTGGGACCCGGGATGATGACGTCGATCTTGACCGGTTGACCGGAGCGGAGCCCGTCGATCTCCCTGTCCCAGGCCTCGACCGATTCGATCTCGTGATCGTTGACGTGGGTCACGATACGTAGAGGCAAAATGCCTTTTTCCGCAGCCAGGCTGTCAAACTCGACGTCCGTGACCATCACGCCGCGGAGCGAGGAACTGAGCTCGAAACGCTCGCGTACCCGGGAGTCGAGGGCCTGAACGGTGATCCCGAGACCCTCGGACTCGACCGGTTTTTCGGGTTCTGGCGTATCGACGCTGACCGCCGGTTGGAAATCGTTCTGCAGCGGGCGCTCGCCCAGCGTGGCTCGCTTGTGCAGCGTCCGGCCCCCGCGGAAGATCTCGAGGTCGACCTTTTCGCCGGGCATATGGGACGAGATCTTGGCGATGAGGTCATCGTTGTCGGAAATCGAGTCGCCATCGACCTCGCGGATCACATCGAAGGATTTCAACCCGGCCCGCTCGGCGGGGCTGTCGGCCGTCACGCTGTCGATGATCACCCCGTTGCGATCGGGAAGTCCCAGGTATTCCTGCGCATCGCGGTCGATCCCTGCGACGTTCATGTTGATGCCGATGTAGCCGCGTTTGACCTCGCCGAAATCCCGCAGTTGGTCGATCACGCGCCGCGCCTGGTTGATGGGCAGCGCGAAACCGATCCCCTCGGCGAGATTCTGGCGCGCGATGGCGGTGTTGATCCCGACCACGTTGCCGTCGATGTCCATCAATGGGCCGCCGGAGTTGCCGAAGTTGATCGCGGCATCGGTTTGCAGGAACGTCACCAGACCGCGACGATCCAGGGTCGGCAACGGCACGCGCCGGTTCTTGGCCGACAGGACGCCGACCGTGACCGTCTGCTCGAAGTCGAGCGGGTTGCCGATCGCGATGACCCACTCACCGACGCGAAGCGATTCGGAATCGCCCAGCGGAAGCGGCGTCAGGCCGTTGACCGCGATTTTCAATAGGGCCAGATCGATCGACGGGTCGGTGCCCACGACCTCGGCCGTTTCCTCGCCCCCGTCGCGGAAACCGACCTTGACCTGGTCCGCGTTTTGAACGACGTGGTAATTCGTCAGGATGTATCCATCGCTGCTGATGACGAACCCGGTACCTTCCCCGATGCGTGGGCGTTGGGGTGTCTGAGGTTCGTCCTGCGGATCGCCGAAGAAGAATCGGAACAGATCCTGCGGGTTCTGCGGCTGTTCGTCCTCGGAGTCCCCGCCACCCTCGTCCCGCGAGGTGACGCTGACGACCGAGTCCATCGAACCCTCGACGACGTCGGCAAAATCGCGGATACCGGAATTCGAGGTGACCGCGGGCGCCATGTTGACCGCCGGTTGGATCGCGGGTGGCGCCGCCATCGCGACCTCGGGCGAGTCGATCAGCCCACCGATCACGATGCCGAACACGATACTGATGCCGCTGACGGCGATGAGAGAGAATCTGACAGAACGAGTTTGCATGCTGACTACCCCGTTCCCCTCGTTTGAGAACCTAGAACTTCAGGCCGGACGACTCACCGCCCCCGGCACCAGATCGAACAAATGACCCCGCAACGCAGAAACGTCGACAGGTTTCTCGAGCAACTTGACGACGCCAAGCATACGCGCTTGATGCACGACATCCTCGTTCAGGTAGGCGGAAACGAGGATCGCGGGAGCGGTGCATTCACGCCGGCGCAACTCGGCGAGCAACGAAAGGCCGTCGAGGCCGGGCATGCGATAGTCCAGCAACAACAGGTCGACGCCATCGGCGTGGCCGTTTTCAAGCACCTTGTGTGGGTCCGCCTCGGTCACCGTCTCGAAGCCGGCGCGCCGTAACAAACGGCGGTACGTCGACAACACCGCCGGATCGTCGTCGACCACCAGGACCCGGTAACCGTTGCTCTTGGCAGGAAACATACTCAAAACCTACGCAAACCACGTGCCGTTCGTTTTGCGGCCTTTGCGGCCCCCGGTCCCCATTTCGATGCCAACTTGGCAGGGGCCCCGGCCGATTCGGCCTACCGAAAGGTTAGTGCCCCTCGGCCCGGCCCGCCATGCGGTACTCCTTGATCTTGCGTTGGAGCGTGCGTAGGCCGATTCCGAGCAACTCGGCGGCCTGAGTACGGTTGCCTCCCGTCTTTTCGAGGGCATCGAGGATGGCGCGGCGTTCGATCTCCTCCATCGTGAGAGTTTGGCCATCATCCCGCGCTTTTTGGGCGACCGGCGAGGGTTCCGAACCCGTCGTCCCGGGATGTCGGTACTCCTCGGGGAGGTCGGCCAACTGGATCTCGTCCCCGGGGGCCAGCACGACCAGGCTCTCCACGAGATTGCGCAGCTCTCGAACGTTGCCGACCCAGCGGGCCCCGATCAGGGCGGCCATCGTCTCGGACGTAAAGCTCATCGATTCGCGGTCGTTCTCCTTGGCGAACTCATCGAGGAAGTGGTTGGCCAGCAGCCGCACGTCGCCGTCGCGTTCGCTCAGCGGTGGGATCGCCAGCGTGACCACCTTGATCCGGTAGTACAGGTCGTTACGGAATCTGCCGCTGTCGACCATCGCCTCGAGATCCTGATTCGTTGCCGCTACGAGCCGGATGTCCACGCGGATCGTCTCGGTTCCACCGACGCGCATGAACTCCCGTTCCTCGAGGACGCGCAACAGCTTGACCTGCATCTCCAGCGGCAACTCGCCGATCTCGTCGAGGAACAGTGTCCCGCCGTCGGCGAGTTCGAACTTGCCGACTTTGCGCGCGGTTGCACCGGTGAACGCGCCCCTCTCGTGGCCGAAGAGCTCCGATTCGAGGATCTCGGCGGGGATCGCGGCGCAGTTGATCGGCAGGAAGCGACCCTCGTGACGCGGTGAGTGTTCGTGCAGCGCGTTGGCCACGAGTTCCTTGCCGGTCCCCGACGCGCCGACGATCAGCACGTTGGAACGCGCTCCGGCGACGAGTTCCATTTGCCGGAACAGGTCCTGCATCACCTTCGAGGTGCCGATCAGCTTGACGAATTTGCCGTAGAGCCGATCCTCCAACTCCTCGCGGCGATCTCGATCGCGCACCTTCTGGATCAGATTGGCCACCCGCGTACGCAACTCGTCCAGGTTGACCGGTTTGGTCAGGTAGTCATCGGCACCCTGCTTCATCGCATCGACGGCCGATTCGACCGTCGCGTGGCCGGTGATCATCAGCAACCCGGTGCGCGGCTGGATCTCCTTGACGCCCGCCAGCACACCGAAACCGTCGGTGCCCGGCATCATCAGGTCGGTGATCACCAGCACGACGTCCCGATTCTCGCGGAGGTAGTCGAGGGCCGGATCGGCGCGAGCGAACGCCTCGACCTTGTAACCCGTACGCGTCAACGCGCGCACGAGTCCGCGACGGTTGGCCACGTCGTCCTCGATCACGAGGATATGCGCTTGATCGCTCATTGCTTCATCCAGGTCGCGAACTCGGCAGCCTCCATAATCGCGACGCCCAGGGCCTCGGCCCTGATGCGTTTCGATCCGGCTGCCTCGCCGGCCACCACGAGATCGGTCTTCCTGCTGACGCTCGCCGACACCTTACCTCCGAGGGCCTCGATACGAGCCCTGGCCGCGTTGCGCGGGATTCCGGGAAGCGTCCCGGTCAACACCACGGTCTTGCCGGTGAAGGGCGATGGTTCCACCGTTTCCGAGGGCAGCGCAAGTTCTTCCTCGGTTGCCTCGGTGCGCACGCCCGCGGATACGAGCCGCGCGACGAGTTCGCGGTTGGCCGGTTGTTCGAAAAACTGCCCCACCGCGGCCGCGGTCTTGGGGCCGATCTCGTCGAGGGCTTCCAACTCCTCCGGATTGGCGCCCGCCAGCGCCTCGATGCTGCCAACCCGGGAAGCCAGCAAACGGGCCGACCGCTCTCCGACGTGGCGGATTCCCAGCGCGAAGAGCAACCTCCGCAGCGGTTGGCCCCTGGAGCGCTCGATCTCGTCCAGCAGGTTGGAAGCGGATTTGGTGCCCATACGCTCCAGCGACTCGAGCGCTTCCCGTTCCAGCCCGTAGAGTCCCGACACGTCCTCGACCAGGCCGGCCTCGAGGAATTGTTCGACCAGTGCTTCGCCGAGTCCCTGGATATCCATGCCGCCGCGACCCGCAAAGTGCAGCAGTTTTTCCTTTTGCTGAGCCGGGCAGGCCACGTTGGTGCAGTAGCGCGCCACCTCGCCTTCCTCGCGTACCGCGGCGGCGGCGCAGACCGGGCAGCGTTCGGGCATGCGGAACCGGCGCGCACGCTTGGGCCGCTTGGAGAGCACGGTTTTCACGACCTGGGGGATGATTTCCCCGGCTTTTTCCACGAACACCGTGTCACCCTCGCGCACGTCCTTGCGCTCGACCTCATCCTCGTTGTGGAGCGTCGCACGCGAGACCGTCGTCCCGGCGAGCGCTACGGGCTCCAGTTCGGCGACGGGTGTGAGCTTTCCGGTGCGTCCGACCTGCACGGCGATCTTGTTGACCCGGGTCGTGGCCTGTTGCGCCGGGTACTTGACGGCTACGGCCCAGCGCGGGAACTTCGAGGTCGCTCCGGCGATCGTGCGCAGCGCCAGCTCGTTGACTTTCACGACCAGCCCGTCGATCTCGTAGTCCAGCGTGTCGCGCGACTTGCCGAGCTCGTCGAACGCCTCGATGACCTCCTCGATTGCCGGACACACACGGTTGAGCGGGTTGGTGCGCAGACCCAGCCGGCGCAGCAAGGCGAAGTTGTCCTGGTGGGTCGCCAGGGGTTCGCCGCCCCAGGCCGCGACGCCGTAGAAGAAACAATCCAGCCGACGTTGCGCGGTGACTCGCGCGTCGAGCATGCGCAGGGCCCCGGCCGCGGCGTTGCGTGGGTTCGCGAACAGCGGCTCCCCCGCCGCCGCGCGCTCCTCGTTGAGCCGGACGAACACGCTGCGCGGGAGGAACACCTCGCCGCGAACCTCCAGCCCGCGCGTCTCCCCATCCGTCAGTTCGAGCGGGATCGATCGGATCGTGCGGACGTTGGGGCTCACGTCCTCCCCGACGGTCCCGTCGCCACGCGTGACGCCGCGGCGGAAACGTCCGCCTTCGAAGTGGATCGCGATCGACAAACCGTCGACCTTGGGTTCGACCATGTAGGTCGGAGGCCCCTCGTCGCCGAGTGCGCGTTTGAGCCGCGCGTCCCAATCGAGCAACTCGGCGGCACCATAGGCATTGTCCAGCGAGAGTAAGGGAGTCGAATGCGTGAAGGATTCGAAGCCCTCGGAAGGTTCGCCGCCGACGCGCTGGGTCGGCGAGTCGGGCGTGATCAGATCGGGAAATCGTTGCTCGATCTCGATCAGCTCGTGCTCGAGCCGGTCGTACTCGGCGTCCGACAGATCGGGGTCGTTGTCGATGTAGTAGCGCTTTTGGTGGATCGCGATTTCGCGACGCAACTCGATCGCCCGCCTCTTCGCCTCGTTGCGTGTGCTCACTCTGTTTTCCGTTCAGGGCCGTTCGGCGGCGTTTTCCGTCGGCCGCGGCCGGCCGTGGCGCCGCGGGAGACGGATCGTGAACTTGGTGCCGACCCCCACGGTGGACTCGAGCTCGATGTGGCCCCCATGGCGTTCCACGATCTGGCGGGCGATCGGCAGCCCCAGACCGGTCCCGCCGCCGCGGCTCGAATAGAACACCTCGAAGATGCGTTCCTGCGATGCCCCGGGAATCCCGGGACCGTCGTCCTCGACTTGCAGGACCGCTTCTCCGTTGCTAGCCGCCCGTGTTCGAACGTGGACCGTTCCCCCGGCGTCGAGAACCTGGCGGGCGTTCACCAGCAGATTCATCAGCGCCTGTTTGAACTGGCGCTCGTCGAGTTCGACGTTGGGCAGCATCGGCTCGAGGTCGACCGTCAGTGCCACGCCGTTCTGTTTGAAGTCGTTCTCGAGGAACTTGAGCACCTCGTTGACGACCTCGTTGAGATCGCGGGACTTGAACTGCGGCTGCCCCGGCCGCGCATAGGCGAGGAAGTTGTTGACCAGCCCCTCGAGGCGCTTGATCTCGCTCTTTGTCGAGTCGAGGAGTTCGACGTACTCCTGATCTGCGAGCCCACCCGCGGCCTCCAGTTCTTCCTCGAGCATCTGCAGGTTCATGTTCATGGCGTTGAGCGGGTTGCGGATTTCGTGGGCCAGACCCGAAGCGAGCAGCCCGACGTAGGAGGCTCGCGCCGCCGATTGACGGGAGTGTTCGAGTTGCTTCGTCTTGCGCAGCAGGTGCAGCACATAGAAGAAACCGGCGATCAGCACGCCGACGGCAAGTGCGGCGGCGACGATGATCTTGGTGCGCAGCTCGGATCGCTGGCGGTTCATTTCCTGGATCACGGGGGTGGGCGTGATGCCGACCAGCACCTGGCCATCGGACACGCCGATCGGGGCGCGCAGGACCACGTCGTTGGTGAGATCCACCCCTGCCGGGGTCAGGCGGTGGGTTTGCCGCGGACCCTGGTTCCGCGAGATGAAGAACTGCCGCACGCCGAAGCGATCTCGGACCTCGACGTAACGCAGGATGAAACGGCGCATGAATCGTTGGTTGACGAACTGCCTGAAGGCGCGTTCCTGGCTCCGAACACGCCGAAAATCGATGCCCTCTCCGTCGGAACCCAGTTGGGTCACCTTGGCGGCGATCCGCTCAGCCTCGTTCTGCGCTAGGTCCAGGCGGCTCGAGAGGACCCCGAAACCGACCTCACGAAAGGTCAATTGGATTACAATTCCGACCAGAATAGTCAGTAGTACCCCAAAAATGAGGTAGGCACGGATCGTCTCGCCATCCGAGGAAGAGGAGAAGGCAAGACGAAAGTTCGAGGAAACGGCCGCCTTGGCTGCCAATCAAAACTCCCGTACAATAAATAAAGCGCTCTATTTTAGCGCCGGTTCACCAATTCGGGTCCTTTTGCTGCAAATCTTCCGCAGCGACTGAGGGTCCCCGGGTTGACGGTCCGGCGGTTGCGCGGTTTAGTCTAGTTGCTCGCACCCGGTCATCCATCACGAGTATTCTTGCAAAGCGACCGGGCCGCGATCTTCGCGGGGCACAGGGGCCTCGGGAAGGAAATGTTATGGGGAGGGGCGAAATGGGGTCTCAAGCAGCCGCCAACCTGAAAGGCAGCACGCGCTTGGGCAATTACCTACGCAAGCTACGGAGCGGCTACGGTTACTCGCTGCGGCGCGTCGAGGAACGCGCTCGTGCCGAGGGGGGAGAGATCGATAACTCCCAGCTGAGCCGCTACGAGAAGGGCATTTGTTACCCGTCCTTCGACAAACTGCGCGTACTTGCCAGCGTGTTCAACGTTTCGATTCAGTCCTTTTCGGACGTGGTCGACCTCGAGGTTTTCGAGGATCTGAAGCCGGAATCCTGTGACCCCGTCGAATTGATCGCTGCCGGCGACCGGGCGATCAAGGCTGGCGATCACGGTGCCGCGTTCGCCTGTTACGAACGCGCAATCGAACTGCTGCTGGACAAGCGCGGGGATATCGAAGCTCGCAAGCTGCTGGGTGAAGTTCGCGTCACTCAGGCTGCGGCGCTGACCCGGCTCGGAAAACTCGCCCTCGCCGAGCAAGAATTGCGCGCGGCCCTGCGCGCCCACGCGCGACTCGACGCACCGACCCAGGTCCGCGCTCTACTGGCGCTGGCCAACATCCATGCCGATCTCGGCGACACGATCCTCAGCGAAATCGAGGCCGAAAAGTCCTCGCGGCTCGCCAACCAGGCCGGCCTGGACCGCTACGAGGCGATGGCGAAGCACACGCTAGCCCGTGTCCTGGCCGATCAAGGGCGGTTCGCCGCCGCCGTCGACCGCTTCCGCGAAGCCGCGCACCTCTACGGGAACTGCGGCGAAACGTTCGAGGCGATCAAGGTTCGTATTGGAATCGGGACCGCCTACGTCGACCTCGGCAAGACCCGCGAGGGAGTGCGCATGCTGCGCGCGGCTCTCGCCGAAGCCAGGGCGGAGGGGCACCGGCGCCTACAGGCGTTCGCGTGGAGCAGCCTCAGCCAGGCGTACTACCGCCAAGAAGACACCGATCGTGCTCGTGGGTGCCTTCGCGAATCCGATGCGCTGGCGCTCTACAACAATGAAAAACAGTCGGATATCCTGTTCCTCAACGCGTACTACGAGTGGAAGATCGCCGGCGATGCCGACAATCCGACGCGCGAGCGGATTGCTTTCGGACGCCTCAAGGCGTTGCGCTCGGAGCTCGAACGTAAGTTCCCCGAGGTCGAGGCATTCGACAACTACATGGAGAGGGGGTGCCGTCATGCGTAGGCTCCTCACCGGTTTCATTCTTACCGTCATGGTTGCAGGTGTCGTTTCCGCCGCGGGCCCGCGCCCGAGTCGTGGCGATCGCCCGCTCCGCTACCTGCCGAATGCGCTCGACGGACCGATCGTGCAGGCCGGGAACTCGATCGACGGCCGCATCTGGTCGGTCTGGTCCTACCGCAACGGTGGCGAATACGACCTCGCCCTGTCCTTCAGCGTCGCGCCCGGTATATGGAGCGAGCCGTCGCTGATCGGGCTCGATGATGGGCTGGACCAGCGGCAGCCGGCGATTGCGGTCGATTTCCGCGGTGCGATATACGTTGCTTACGCCGACGGGACGGGTGCGATTCGTCTGACCGCGCTACAGCCCGGGGCCACCCGGTGGTCTTTCCCGGCTACGGTGGCCCAGTCGGCGGGTGACCTGTCGCGACCGAGTTTGATGGTCCTCGGCGATGCCCTGATCGTGGGCTATCGCGATGGTGCCGGGGTCGCGCTTCAGGCCGTACCGTTGATCCAGCCCGCGTTTGGTAACCAGGTGCGCTCGATCTATGACGGGCCGGATCCGACCACCGGGTTCGACGATGGCGACGACGCCAAAGACGAGACGGCCGAGGACGAAGACGCAGTCTTCAGCTTCGGCGCGAATGGCAGCGTGAGCCTTCGTCCCGTGAACTCCGGAACCAACGACGACGACCGCTAGTCGCCGAGGGCCTGGTCCAGATCATCGATCAGATCGTCGGGCGCCTCGAGCCCGACCGACAGCCGTAACAAGCTCTCGGGAACGCCCGCTGCGGCGAGTTCTTCGCGCGGAATGTGACGATGGGACATCTGCGCGGGCAGGCTGATCAGCGACTCGACCGAACCCAGGCTCCCGGCACGGCGGAATAGCCGCAACCGATCGTGGACCCTGCGCGCATGCGCGGCGTCGCCGTGGACGCAGAAGGAAACCATCCCCCCGAAACCGTTCATCTGCGTCTTTGCCAACGCATGGTCCGGGTGTTCGACCAGACCGGGATAGGCGACCGACGCCACCGCAGGATGGGCGTCCAGGAACCGTGCGATCGCCAGGGCCCCCGCCTGATGAGCGTCCATGCGAACTCCCAGCGTACGCAGCCCACGCATCAGGAGAAACGCGCTGAACGCATCCATCACGCCGCCGAGGATACGTCTGCGCGCGGCGATACGTGAGACCAGCTCTGCGTTTCCGGCGATCGCACCGCCGGTCAGATCGCTATGTCCGCCGAGGTACTTCGTCGTCGAGTGCATCACGAGATCGATGCCCAACTCCGCGGGCCGCTGAACCACGGGGGTTGCGAAGGTGCTGTCCACCAGCGTCGGGACACCGGCCTCCCCGGCAACCGCGGCGATGGCGGCGAGGTCGACAATTCGCAAACCGGGATTGGTCGGCGTTTCCAGGCACAACACGGCGGCCCCCCGGAGCCGGCCCGGTTCGAGGTCATGAAGTTCATCGCGCGTCACGGTCTGGACCTCGAAACCCCACTCCGGCAGCACCCGGCTCATGAGTTCGGTGGTTCCTCCGTAGACGTCGTTTTGTGTGACGATCCGCCGTTCTGGAGCCGCGAGGGTCAAGATCGCCGTACTCATCGCGGCCATCCCCGAGGCGAACATGGCGGCGGCTTCGGTGCCCTCGAGCGCGGCCACCTCGCGGCCGGCCTGGGCCACGGTGGGGTTGTCGTAGCGCGAGTAGAGATACCCCGATCCGTCCTGGAAGAATCTTTCGATGGCGTCGTGATCCTCGAACTCGTAGGTACAGCCCGGGACGATCACCGGGGCGATCGGTGAGCCCGTTTCAGCCGGCCTCGTGTCCCCACGAACGCACTGTGTCTTGATCTTCATCGGGCGCTCCTCCTACGCTCTACTTTCGCTCTAATTCCGGCTTTTTCTCTTTATTAAGGGTGTTGACACCCCGCAACCCCATCCTCATAATGAGGCCGGTGGTCAAAAGTGGAACAAAGTGGACCAAATAGGGTTCACGTTTCACTTCTTCTTGGCAGAACACAGGCGGCGAGTTCCGGCGGGTGTTGGCACGGCCGCCGGTGCGAAAAAGTCGAAGATCGAAACGGGTGGGGAGACCCATGCTGCGGGGTAACAGTCTCGCCAAGGTCGACGAAAAGGGGCGTTTGAAGCTCCCGGCCGCGTTCCGTTCGGTCATCGAGCCCACCTACGGCAACGAGTTCTTCGTCACCAGCCTGCGCGGCGAATCGGCGCGAATTTACCCGATGCAAGTTTACGCCGAACTGGAAGACAAGATGCTCTCGGCCTCGTCGGTCCAGCCGCTGGTGACCAAACTGCGCACCAGCCT
>Ga0255047_10001372_pt1 | contig 17723 bp, 19 predicted proteins | sample JV7_2_1_MG_FD_183640 | JGI IMG/M metagenome (GOLD analysis project Ga0255047, IMG submission 183640) | Seawater microbial communities from Jervis Inlet, British Columbia, Canada - JV7_2_1 | ecosystem: Environmental > Aquatic > Marine > Inlet | place: Canada: British Columbia | collected 2016-10-06 | reverse complement strand
GCCGCCCTCCCCGTTCTCGCCGGCACGCGCCTTCCGGCGACGGCGCAGGGCGTCTCGACCGCCGCCAGTTCGTCCACGGCCTATGCCTTCTCGCTGGAAGGCCTTGATGGCAAGACCATCCGCCTCTCCGACCATGCCGGCCGCGTGCTCATGGTGGTGAACACCGCGTCCTCCTGCGGCTTCACCCCGCAATTCGCCGATCTCCAGACTGTCTATGCGCGCTACCGCGAGCGCGGGCTCACCGTCATCGGCGTGCCCTCGGACGACTTCAACCAGGAGCGCGGCACGGCCGCCGATATCGCCGCGGTTTGCCAGGGCATGTATGGCGTCGCCTTCCCGATGGCCGCCAAGCACCGGGTGACGGGCCGCGAGGCGCATCCGCTTTATCGCTGGCTCGCCAGCCAGAAGCCGACGGACATCCCGACCTGGAACTTCCACAAGTTCGTCATCGGCCGCTCCGGCCGGGTGGTCGGCGCCTTCCCGGCCCGCGTCCGCCCGACCGATCCGCGCATCATCGCGCTCATCGAGGCAGAGCTCGCAAGCGCCTGACATCTTTCGCAACGGCGCGAGACTCCTGTAAGGAGGATGGTGATGCTCATCACCACCTCCTCTGATCTCGCTGCCGTCTGCGCACGGCTCGCCAGGCACCCCTTCGTCACCGTCGACACGGAGTTCCTCCGCGAGACGACTTTCTGGCCGAAGCTCTGTGTCATCCAGCTCGCCAGCACCGACGAGGCCGTGGCGGTGGATGCGCTCGCGCCGGGCCTCGATCTCGGCCCCTTCTTCGACCTGATGATCGATCCGGCTGTGGTGAAGGTCTTCCACGCCGCGCGGCAGGATGTGGAAATCATCTGGCACCTGTCGAAGCGCATCCCGACGCCGCTCTTCGACAGCCAGGTCGCGGCCATGGTCCTCGGGTACGGCGACTCGATCTCCTACGACCAGCTCGTCCAGCGCACCAACGGCACGCAGCTCGACAAGACCAGCCGCTTCACCGACTGGTCGAAGCGTCCGCTGAGCACGGCGCAGATCGACTACGCCATCGCCGACGTCACCCATCTGCGCGACATCTACGTCAAGCTGACCGGCGAGCTGGAGAAACGCGGCCGCACGGACTGGGTGTCCGAGGAAATGGGCGTGCTCACCTCGCCCGACACCTATCGGCAGGAGCCCGAGCGGGCCTGGGAGCGCTTCCGCAACCGCGTGCGCAAGCCGCGTGAGCTCGCCGTCCTGATGGAGGTCGCCGCCTGGCGCGAGCGCGAGGCCCAGGGCCGCAACGTGCCGCGCTCGCGCGTGCTCAAGGACGATGCTCTCTTCGACATCGCGCTGACCGGGCCGAAGACGCCCGAAGCGCTAGGCGCCATGCGCTCGATCCCCAAGGGCTGGGAGCGCTCGCGCGACGGCCTCGCCGTGGTCGAGGCGGTCAATGCCGGTCTTGCCCGCGATCCGCGCAGCCTGCCGCCCATCGAGAAGCACCGGCCGCAGACCCAGTCCCAGTCGGCGACCGTGGAGCTGCTCAAGGTGCTGCTGAAGATGGTCGCCGAGAAGCACCATGTCGCCGCCAAGGTCGTCGCGACCTCCGACGACCTCGACCGGATCGCCGAGGACGACGAGGCCGATATCGGCGCCCTCAAGGGCTGGCGTCGCGAGATCTTCGGCGACAAGGCGCTCGCCCTGAAACACGGGCGCCTCGCGCTCGCCATCGAGCGCGGCCGGGTGACGACCGTCGAGCGCGCCCCCACCGTCGTCATCGCGGAGGCCTGAGCCGATGAGCCGTCAGGACCCTGCCCTCGCCAAGGCGCTGGATCTCCTCGACCGGTTCATCCTCTTCGACGGCCATAACGACCTGCCCTTCACCATCCGCCGCGCTGCGGACGGTGACGTGAAGGCCTATGGGCTCGATCGCGTCCACCAGGAGAGCGACACCGACATTCCCCGCCTGCGCGAGGGCCGCGTCGGCGCGCAGGTCTTCGCCGCTTTCGTCCCGACATCAGTGCCCGATCCCGGCCGGTTCACGCTGGAGCAGATCGCCATCGGTCTCGATATCGAGACCCTGCACCCCGACGTGTTCCGCCCCGCCCGCCGCGCCGCCGATATCGCCGCGGCCCGCCGCGCCGGCCGCATCGCCTCGGTCATCTCGGTCGAGAGCGCCGTCGGCCTTGGTGGCTCGCTATCGCCGCTCCGAGTCTGGTACGCCGCCGGCGTGCGCATCCTCACGCTCTGCCACAACGAGACCCTCGACTGGATCGATTCGGCCACCGACACGGCGCGCCACGGCGGCATCACCGGCTTCGGCCAGGCCGTGGTCGCCGAGTGCAACCGCCTCGGCATGATCGTCGACCTCGCCCACGCCTCGCCCGCCGCCCAGAATGCCGTGCTGGATGTGACGACGGCCCCGGTCCTCTGGTCGCATTCCAACGCGGCGGCGCTCTGCCCGCATCCGCGCAATGTCACCGACGACGTGCTCGACCGGGTCAAGGCCAATGGCGGCGTGGTGATGGCGACCTTCGTGCCGAACTTCATCTCGCGGAAGAGCCACGAATGGATGTCGCCGCTGCAGGTCCACGGCAAGACGCCGCCCGGCGCCGACATCGATGCGGCCGTGGCGAAACGCGCCAACGAGGCCGGTCCCTGGCCGCGCGGCTCCATCGGCGAACTGTGCGACCACATCCAGTACATCGTCGGGCGCACCGGCCTCGCCCATATCGGCATCGGCTCGGATTTCTACGGCGGGCCGAATCCGCCTGACCTCGCCGACGCCTCGCGCTTCCCCCACCTCATCGCCGAACTGGTGCGGCGCGGCTGGTCGGATGCAGCGCTGAAGGGCCTGCTCTCCGGCAATGCACTGCGTGTCTGGCGCAAGGTCGAGGCCGAGGCGAAGGCCCGGCGCAGCGAGGCGCCGGGCATCGCGAGGGTGGCCGCCGAGACGATCGGCAGGCCGCGGCGGAAGCCGGCGGGCTGACCCGCCGGCCCAGGGCCGCCCTGGTCAATGCGCCATCAGCACCGGCACGGGCGAATACTGCAGCAACGTCGTCGTCGTGCCGCCCAGCACCATCTGCCGCAGCCGCGAATGGGCATAGGCGCCCATAACGATCATCTGCGCCCGGGTGTTCTGCGCGTGTTCGACGATCGTCTTGCCGACATTGCGGCTGTAGGGAAGGTTCGTCACCGTCACCTTCACCCCATGATGGGCCAGCATCGGCGCCAGGTCCGCGCCGGCCACGAGCTCGTCCGCATGCCGGTCACCGAGGACGGAGACGATCTCCACCTGACCGGCCTTGTCGATGAAGTCCGAGGCCGAGCCGATGGCGCGGGCTGCGACCGCCGAGCCGTCCCAGGCAACGACGATGGAGTTCGAGGCGCGCGCCGGATCGAAACCGTCGGGCGCGAGGATGGTGGGCCGTCCCGTCGAGAGCAGCAGGGTCTCGGCGAGTTCGGTGGCCCAGACATCGTCGGGGCGCGGGCGGCCGCAGACGCAGAAGTCGTGCAGGCGTCCGCGCTTGCCGATCCGCGCGAACAGCGGATCGATGGCGTCGGTGATGACCTCCACCGAGGCGGCGACGCCGGCCCGGGTGGCAGCGCTGCGCACCTCCTGGCACACGGCGTCGGCCTTGTCGGTGCGACCGTCATTCTCGTCCGCGACGATGGCCTGGACCTCGGCAACGCCGGAATAGACAACGACCGGCACCTTGATGGCGCCGACCACGACGGAGAGATGGGCGCCGTTGGAAGCGGCGAGCGAGACGGCGTAGTCGATCGCCCCCTGCGGCTTCGAGCCGTCACCGGCGATGAGAGCGAGCAGAACCGACTTGATCGACATGATGGGCTCCTTGTTCTGGACCGAACCGGCGAGACCTTCGCCCGTTCCCGATCATGCCGCCTTGAGGCGGATCAGACAAAGCCCCCTTGCGCCGGAGGGCGCGGCTCCCAAAAGGAGCGGGCCCACCGGCATGGAGTCACCGCCTCAGAGCGGAATGTTGTCGTGCTTCTTCCAGGGAATATCGGCCGTCTTGTGCCGCAGCAGGGCGAGGGCCCGCGCGACGCGCCGCCGCGTCGAATGCGGCATGATCACCTCGTCGATATAGCCGCGCTCGGCCGCGACGAAGGGCGACAGGAAGCGCTCCTCGTACTCCTTGGTGCGCGCGGCAATCTTCTCGGGATCGTTCATGTCGGCCCGGAAGATGATCTCCACCGCGCCCTTGGCGCCCATCACCGCGATCTGCGCGGTGGGCCAGGCATAGTTCACGTCGCCGCCGATATGCTTGGAGGCCATGACGTCATAGGCGCCGCCAAAGGCCTTGCGGGTGATGACGGTGACCAGCGGCACGGTGCACTGGGTGAAGGCGAAGAGCAGCTTGGCGCCGTGCTTGATGAGGCCGCCATATTCCTGCGAGGTGCCGGGCAGGAAGCCCGGAACGTCGACAAAGGTGACGATCGGGATCGAGAAGGCGTCGCAGAACCGCACGAAGCGGGCGGCCTTGCGGCTGGCGTCGCTGTCGAGCACGCCGGCCAGCACCATGGGCTGGTTGGCGACGATGCCGACGGTCCGGCCCTCGATGCGGGCGAAGCCGGTGATGATGTTCTGGGCGAACTTGCCCTGGATCTCGAAGAAGTCGCCCTCGTCGACGGTCTTCGCGATCAGCTCCTTCATGTCATAGGGCTTGTTCGGATTGTCCGGGACCAGCGTGTCCAGCGACATGTCGATGCGGTCGGGCTGGTCGAAGGACGGGACTTCCGGCACGCCCTCGGTGTTGTTGGACGGCAGGAAGTCGATGAGGCGGCGCATCTGCAGCAGCGCCTCGAGATCGTTCTCGTAGGCGCCATCGGCGACCGACGACTTCACCGCATGGACGGAAGCACCGCCCAGCTCCTCCGAGGTCACCACCTCGTTGGTGACGGTCTTCACGACATCCGGGCCGGTCACGAACATGTAGCTCGTGTCCTTGACCATGAAGATGAAGTCGGTCATCGCCGGGGAATAGACGTCGCCGCCGGCGCAGGGGCCCATGATCAGCGAAATCTGCGGAATGACGCCCGAAGCGGTCACATTCCGCTTGAAGACTTCACCGTAACCACCGAGCGCGTCGACACCTTCCTGGATTCGGGCACCACCCGCATCGAACAGGCCGATGATCGGCGCACGCGCCTTCAGCGCCATGTCCTGGATCTTGGTCATCTTCGCGGCATGGGCGCCCGAGAGCGAGCCACCGAACACCGTGAAGTCCTTGGAGAAGACGAAGACCGTCCGGCCGTTCACCGTGCCCCAGCCGGTGACGACGCCGTCGCCGGGGATATGGCTCTTCTCCATGCCGAAATCCGCGCAGCGATGCTGCACGAACATGTCGAACTCCTCGAAGGAGCCCTTGTCGAGCAGCAGTTCGATACGCTCGCGCGCCGTGAGCTTGCCGCGGGCATGCTGGGCGTCGATGCGCTTCTGACCGCCGCCGAGGCGGGCGTCGGCGCGACGCTGTTCCAGCTTCTCGAGCACGTCCTTCATGAACTCCCGGGGTGTGCCCCCGCCCCTCGCAGGCCTTGGTTGACCGCTGCGATAGCACGCAAGTTGTGCGCCAACCAATGAGACTGTCGGCGGATGCGGCGGCGCGTCAGGCGGCGATGGTGCGGCCCTGGTTGTATTTCCAGATGCCGACCGCGAGAGCCAGCGTCGTGACGCCGGCGACGAGGACGCTGAGCGGCGTCGCGCCGAGCTTCTCGAACCACTGGGTGTAGAAGTGGATGGCGCCGAAGACGGCGGCAAGGTTCAGCACCCAGGGCCGGTTCGCCCGCGCCGCCCAGATGCCGGCGCCGACGATGGCGACGAGCCAGGCAATGGAGAAGGTCCAGCCGGGGATGACCGGTGCCCAACGCGACGTGGTGGACGGCTCGACGAACCAGGTCAGCCGGTCGCCCCAGAGCGAGCCGATCCAGAAGCCGAAATTGACGAGCAGCAGCGCCGTGCGCGCCGCCACGATGGCGAGCCGCGACAGGTCCGCCTTGAGCCACTTGGAGGCCTGGTAGGCGGCGATGGCGAGACCCGAGAACAGCGCCACCGTCACCGCCGGCTGGCTGATGGCCAGGAAATAGGTCGCGTGCATGTAGCCGGTCCTGGCCCCGATCGTCGCCGACAGCGCGAGAACGGCCAACGCGATGAGCAGCCCCGAGCGCGCGACGACGCCCGCGCCGACGAAGATCGCGGTCACCGCGAAGAGGGCGGGCACCGACCCCTTGGTGAGGAACATGACGCCGCCGGCGAGCAGCAGGGCGCCGGCCAGCAGCACGATCTGGGCGAGAACCGACCAGGCCTTCTCGCCCTTGAGCACGAAGCCGAGGCCGACACTGCCGAGCAGCGCACCGAGGACCACCGCCACCATGGGTTCCGGCACCAGCCCGAGCGCGCCGAGGGCGACGGCGACCACGCCGAAGCCGATCAGCATGTTCATAGCGAGGGAGCCGGTGCCTTCGGCCGCCAGCGCCATGAGGCGCTTGGCCTCATCGGGCGTCAGACGCCCCTCCTCCACCAGCTTGCCGACGTCGAGCGTGATCTTCATGGCGCAACTCCCGGCCGGTCGGATGACCGGCGAGCATGGCGAAGGCATGGCGCCCCGCCGTTTCGCCGTCATGTCACAGACGGGCGAGCACCGTTGCCGCGGCGTCGAACTCGCGGCGGCGCTGGGCGCGGCGCTCGCTCGCCTCGGCATCTTCGCCCCATTGCGAGATCTGGAAGTCCTCGTCGACATGGGCGGCGGCCCAAACCGCATCGCGGTCGCGGAAACCGTGGAGCAGCGCCAGGGCGAGGAGCGCCGAACCGGTCAGGGTGGTCACGACATGCGTCGCGCCGATCCGCCAGCCGTCGCCGGCCGGAAGCGCCGCCGCAACGGCTGCGAGGGCGGGCGCGGGCTGCTCCACGAACATGACGCCCTGCGACAGGATCAGGCGGGCGCCGCGCTCGTCGCGGAACCAGGAGAGCACCGGGTCCCAGGCGGCCGCCTGCTGATCGACGAGCCCCCGCGGCCCATCGGCGCGGTAGCAAAGGAGATCCGAGCTGGCGAAGCGGATGATTTCGGCCGCGACCGGCGCCGGATCAGGCAGGACGCCATCGATGATCGAATTGGCGATCCGGGTGATGGGCATGCGCAGCGGCTCGATGAACTCGTCCAGCGCAGCCCACTCGTCGGCGATGGCTTGCGCGAGTGGCTCGGTCGGAAAGGCGAGCGCATTGCGGCCCGGCGTCTTCGCCGCGCGGCCGTCGAGCAGCAGACGGAAGCCTTCCTCCGACGGGCCGACGGACGCCTCCTTGTAGAAGCGTTTCGGATAGGTCGGCTTCATCGCCTGGCGCGCGGCCGCCACCGGGTCATAGGCGGCAGGATCCATGTCCCGCGCGAACCAGTCGTCGAAGATGCTCTTGCTCATGGGGGCGATGTAGAGGCTGGAGGCCGCGATTTCAAACCGGAGGCGCGACGAAGCGCAGGAAGACCTCGCGGGCATCTGGCATGGGGACGCCGCGCGGCTCGAAGACGTGGCGGGCGAGGAAAAAGCCGGTGAGGCGAAAGCCGGCCGCCACATCGCCGGGGCCGACATCCGTCTCGCCCCGCAGGAAGCCGGGCAGCGGCAGGAGCCGGTCCTTCCAGGGCTCGCCCGCGGCGCGCGACACGGCGCGTCCCGATTTCGGCGAGACATAGACGAGGTCCTCGGTCGCACCGGTCGAGGCGCATTCCGACAGGTCGACGCCGAAACCGAGGAGCCGCAGCACCTCCAGTTCGAAGCGTACCAGAAGCGGCGCCGCCAGCTCGACCGCCGGCAGCGCATCGGCGATGAGCTCGATCGCCTCGTAGAGGCCCTCGTGGCCCTCCCGCTCCGGCATCAGCCGGGCGAGGGCAGCAAGGAGCGTGATCCCCGCAACGCCCTCGCGGCTCTCCATCAGCCGCGCGGCGCGCGAGACCGAGGCTTCGATCGCATAGGTGCCGAGATGCTCGTCGAGCCGCGCCGACCAGGCGGCATGGACGGTGTTGCCGGGCTGGATGACCGGCTGCTGGCGGCGGGAACGCCCGCCGCGCACGAGGCCGAGATGCCGGCCGTGCTGGCGGGTGAAGAGTTCGAGGATGACGCTCGATTCCCCGTAGGAGCGGGCGCCGAGTACGATCCCGTCATCCACCCACTGCATCGGTCAGAAGTCGGAGAGCTTCAGGTCCGGCGAGTATTCCACGTCCTCGACCTCCTTGACGATGGCCTGGCCGCAGATGACCCGGCCCTGCGCCGCATCGAAGGTCAGGGTCGGATGGCCGTAGAGCTGCCAGCCCTTGTTGATCGCCGCGGAGATGCGGTGACAGAAGGCGGAATCGTCGGGACCGGTGATGTAGCGATAGAGCGTGGTGGTCTTCTTCGGTCGCACGGACAGCATGGTTCACCTGCCTTTTGGATAGTCCAGCCCCATGCGCTCGTAGCGCTCGGGGTCGTCACCCCAGTTCTCGCGCACCTTCACGAACAGGAACAGGTGCACCTTGGTCTCGAAGAGCTTTGAGAGTTCCTCGCGCGCGGCGGTCGAGATGCGCTTGATGCTGTCGCCGCCCTTGCCGAGCATGATTTTCCGCTGGCCCTCGCGCACCACGTAAATCGTCTGCTCGATGCGGATGGAACCGTCCTTGCGCTCCTCGTAGGACTCGGTCTCCACCGTCGCGTCATAGGGCAACTCGTCGTGGAGGCGGTGATAGAGCTTCTCGCGGGTAATCTCGGCGGCGAGCATGCGCGCCGGCACGTCGGAAATCTCGTCCTCCGGATAGTGCCAGGGTCCCGCGGGCAGCGCGGTTGCGAGATGGCGCTTCAGATCCATGACGCCGGAGCCGGTGCTCGCCGAGATCATGAAGGTCTTCTCGAACCGCGCCCGGCCATTGAGGTCAGTGGCAAGGTCGAGGAGCTTCGGCCGCTCGACGAGGTCGACCTTGTTGAGCACGAGGTCCTTGGGCTGGCGCACGTCGCCAAGCTTCTCCAGCATCGCCTCGACCGGCTCGTCGACGCCCTTCTTGGCATCCACCAGCACGATGACCCGGTCGGCATCCGCCGCCCCGCTCCAGGCGGCCGTGACCATGGCGCGGTCGAGCCGGCGGCGGGGCGCGAAGAGGCCGGGCGTGTCCACGAGGATGATCTGCGCGCCGCCTTCCATGGCGATGCCGCGCACCAGCGTCCGGGTCGTCTGCACCTTATGCGAGACGATGGTCACCTTGGCGCCGACGAGCGCATTCACCAGCGTCGACTTGCCGGCATTCGGGGCGCCGATGATGGCGACGAAGCCGCAGCGTGTGGTCTCGTCGGTCAAAGGCTGGCCTCCTCGTCGCGCGCGCCGCCCCAGACGCCCTCGCGCAGCAGCACGGCGGTCGCCGCGGCAATCTCGGCCTGGCGTTTCGCCGAGCCCTCGCCGACACCGTCGGCAAGACCGGGAATGACGACAGCCATGGTGAAGACCGGGGCATGGTCCGGGCCGGTGCGGCTGAGGACCCGGTAGACCGGGGTGGCAAGACCCCTGCCCTGCGCCCATTCCTGCAGCGCGCTCTTGGCGTCGCGGTGATAGGCCGGCAGGGCGGTGAGCCGGTCGCTCCAGTTGCGGGCGACGAAAGCCTCCGCCGCCGGCCATCCCGCATCGAGATAGATGGCACCGATCACCGCTTCGCAGAGATCGGCAAGAACGCCGCCGCGTTTCGCCACGGCCGTCTGGCTTTCGGAGGGGCCGACCTTCACGCCCTCGCCGAGCCCGAGGATCGCGGCGATCTCGGCGCAGGTCTCGGCACGGACGAGGTCGGACAGGCGGCGCGACAGCGCCCCCTCGTCCTCATCCGGCATCGCCCGGTAGAGCAGCGCCGCAACGGCGAGGCCGAGGACCCGGTCGCCAAGGAATTCGAGGCGCTGGTAGGAGCCGCTGCGCTTCTCGATGCCATTGACGGCGCTCGGATGGGTGAGCGCCCGGGCGAGCAGCGTGCGGTCGGCGAAGACGTGCCCGATCCGGGCCGCGATCTCCTCGAGGCTGGCGCGCTGTGCCTTCGCCTTGCGTCCCGGCGCCACCGTTGCGTTCACCTCACGAGGCTTCCGAAGCGGTTCCAGCGGATCGACCAGGGCCAGCGCCAGAAGGCCCAGGCGCGCTCGCCCTCCTCGATCGAGAAGAACAGGATCTGCGCCCGGCCGATCAGGTGGTCGAACGGGATCGGGCCGACCTGGCTGAGCACGCGGCTGTCGGTGGAATTGTCGCGGTTGTCGCCCATGACGAAGACATGGCCGGCCGGCACCTCATAGACGGGCGTGTTGTCGTAGAAGCCGTTCTCGTAGAGGTCGAGGGTCGTGTAGCTGACGCCGTTCGGGAGCGTCTCGCGGAAGCGGCGGGTGCGGACGGTGCGGCCGTCCTCGTTGTCCATGAAGTCCTCGATCCGCTCGCGCGGCACGGCGGTGCCGTTGATGTGCACCTGGCCGTTGATCATCTGGATCCGGTCGCCGGGAAGGCCGATGACGCGCTTGATGTAGTCGACGTCCGGCTCGCGCGGCAGGCGGAAGACGACGACGTCGCCGCGGTTCGGCACCGACCCCATGATCCGGCCCTGGAAGAGGTCCGGCGAGAAGGGGAACGAGTATTTCGAATAGCCGTAGGAGAACTTCGAGACGAAGAGGTAGTCGCCGACGAGCAGCGTGTCCTTCATCGATCCCGAGGGGATGTTGAACGGCTGGAACAGGAACGTGCGGATCACGAAGGCGATGAGCAGTGCGTGGATCACCACGCGGACCGTCTCGCCCAGTCCGCCCTTGTTGTCATCGGCCACGCGCGTCGAACCTCATGTCGCAGGAGCCCGCCCTATAGCCCGCCGGCGGGCTGAAGCGCAACGACGACGGGGGTCAGCTGCAATTCGTGACCTGGTTGGCGCAGAGGCGGCGCCACCAGCCACGATGCCCGCCGACCTCGACGAGCCCCCAGATTCCGGAGCAGGCATGGAGCCGCTGGACGGCATCGCCGGTGCCGACGGGGCTGTCCTGCCGGGTGACGGTCGCATAGGCCGAATGCTCGTTGGGTGCCTGGTACAGGCGCCCCGCGGGCAGGCTGCCATTGGCAAGGGCCGCTCCCACCAGCCGGGCGGAAACCCACCCCTGCCCGCGCGGTGCCTGGGGCAGGTTCCGCGGATAGCGTTCGCCATAGGCGACGCCGGGAGCAGTGATGTCGCGAACGAGGAACCAGCCGTCGCGATAGCCGATCACGGTGAACTGCGACCGATAGGTCTGGCCGGGATCACCGTCGCGGTCCGGGGCCTTCCAGGGCGCGGGAATGCGACCGATCACCCGCGCCTGAGCATTGGGCGCCGCGCGCAGGTTCATGCCGGCCGGATCGATGTCCATCGACCAGGCGCCAAGGTCGCAGGACTCGGTGCCGGCGGGCAGGCGCTGCCGGGCGATCTGCTGTTCCTCGGCATCCGAGACAAAACCGGTCCACTCCTCGGGGTCCTGCGCGAAATGCGCCTCGACCACCCGCGCGCCCGTCGTCACGAGCCGATCGCCGGCAAGGGTGAGGTCAAATTCGATGGCCCGGCCTGCATCTGCAACGCTGCCTGGGCGGGCCGGATCGTCGGCGCCGTCGCGGAACAGCGAGATGTAGCCCTTCATCCGGTCAAGATCGACGTTGCGCACCGGTCCAGGCACCCAACCCGCGGGGGGAGCGATGCCAGGCGCGCTGAGAAAGGCGTGCGTGTCGATCCGGCGAAGCCCATCTTCCGCCACGAGGTAGGCGCGGCTGACGCCACGATCCAGCTGCAGGATGGCGCCGTGGCGCGTCTCGACAATGCGGCTGGCATATTTGGGCTCGTCACGCGACACGTCATAGGGTTCGAGCGTTCGTCCGATGACGGGCCCGGACCCGTCCGCGCCGCGCGAGACAACGAAGAGATTGACGGACTGCTGGATGCCGTCGCCGTCCCTGCCGGTCGCCTCGAAGATTTTCGCGCGCAGGACGTGCACGAGCTGACCGGCCACCGTCCATGTGTCGGCGTCGACGGTCTTGCAGCGGAGCTCCCCGACGCTGTGCCCACGTTGGGAGGGATGCCGGCTCGCTTGGAAGACAGGATCGAGCCGCCAGTCCGTCTCGCCGAGGCTGCAAGGCGGCAGGACCTGCGACCCCTGAGCGAGCGATGGCGTGGCGCAAGCGATACCGGCTGCGACGGCCAGGGCGATGCGGGTGATGCGAGCGGACAGGGACATGGCGGCTTCCTCCGCCGCGTCCTATCGGACCGCCATGCTGCCCGCCGATCCCACCGCGATACCGGCTATGTTTCAGTCCGTCAGAACTGCACTTCCTGCCGGTTGCGAATGGTGCGGCCTGTCGTGTCGCGCAGCTCCGGCGCGATGATCGGCGGCGGCGTGCCGGGACCGGTCGGATCGCGCGCGACGTTGGAGCGCACCCGCGTCGGCTCGCGGTTCCGGTCGACCGTCGTCGGGATGACGCCGGCCGACTGGCCGCTGACGATCGTGCCGCCCAGGGCATTGCCGCCGGTCGGGGCGCCCGTCGAGACGCGCGAGACATTGGTGAGACTGGCGCTCTCCCGCGCCCCCGGCGCAGTGCGCATCCCCTCGGTCTCGAACCGGGTCGGCCCGGCGGTCGGCCGCACCGTGGTCCCCGGAGCAGGCGCAGCAGCCACGGCCGTCGTGCTGGTCGCCGGCAGCGGCGCCGACTGGACCTGCTGCACCGGAACCGGCTGGATCGCGGGAGCCTGTGACGCCACGGGGGCGTCTCCGCTGCCCATGCAGCCGGCCAGCGGGACGCTGGCGGCCAGCATGGCGACAAGGGCGAAACGGGAAATTCGGCGGGTCATGGATTGTCCGTCGGATCGCTCAGGCCGTGGGGGCGCTGGGCATCATGGCATAGGGCGGTTTCCAGCCCGGCAGCGCGGCGATCCGCTCGCGCCAGGCGTGGATGTTCGGATGCGAGGCGGTCAGGTCGTAGCCGGTTTCTTCAAGCGGATAGAACATGTAGCCGGCCAGCGACAGGTCGGCGATGGTCGGGGCCGACCCCACCATGAACTCCCGTCCGGCAAGGTGCCGTTCGACGATGGCGAGAGCGCCGTCGACCCGCCCCCGGAAGAAGCCCAGCACCGCGGGATCGGCCGGCTTGCCCGACAGCGACAGCATGAAGCGGTGAGTGGCGAAATAGCTGGTGAACTTGTGATTGTCGAAGAGGATCCAGCGCAGGATCTCCAGCTCCTGGTCCTCGTCTGCCGGGCCGAACAGGCCAGTGCGCCGCGACAGATAGGTGAGGATCACACCCGACTGGGTCAGGCGCTTGTCGCCATGTTCGAGGACCGGCACCTCGCCCATCGGATTGACGTCCGAGCGCCAGGAGGGATCGCGGGTCGCTCCGCCGAAGAAGGGAACGAGCACCGGCTCCCAGTCCAGCCCGGCGGCCGACAGCATCAGGGCAACCTTGTAGGCATTGCCTGACTGGGCGAAGCAATGCAGGCGGTAGTCAGCCAAGGGATCCTCCGGGGGAGCGTCACGGCGCCGCATTCAACGGTGGCGCCGTGTCGAAAAGGAGGCGGCTCAGCGGTTGCGCTGGCGGCGTCCCTGCTGGCTATCGCCCTGGTTCTGCGTCGCATGCGCGCCGAGGGCAGGATCCGGCGGCAGCGGCGGCGGCGTGGCATTGACCACGGGCGGCCCGGGGGGCGCCGGCGGCGCGGTCTGGGCGCAGGCGGAAAGGCCCACGGCTGCGGCGATGGTCAGGCCGCGGATGAACCAGGCGGTCATGGCTGTCTGTCTCCCTGCCAACGAAAGCCCTTTACCGGCGCGGGCGGGGTTTCGGCAAGTCGTCCGCAAAGCCGCAAGGCGGTGGCAACCTTAAGCAACTCTTAGGTGGCTGCCGTTACCATCCAGCACAGTTCGCGCGCATCGTCGGAGTGATTGATGGATATCGGCACAATCCTGGGGCTGGTTGGAGCCGTTGCCGTCATTGTCATCCTGATCATGATCGACGGCGGCAATTTCGCCCAGTACTACGACAAGCACGCGGTCATCGTGATTTTCGGCGGCGCCTTCGCCGCCACCCTGCTGCGCTACCCCCTCGGCGTGGTCATGCACGGCATTCCCATGGGCTTCAAGGCGGCGCTCGGCATGCGCTCGATCAGCCCGCGCCAGCTGGTCGAGGAGATCGCCAACATCGCCGACGTCGCCCGCAAGCAGGGCCCGACCGCGCTGGAAAAGCTCACCATCTCCGATCCGGTCCTCGCCCAGGGCGTTCGCTACATCGCCGATGGCTATGACGCCGACTTCATCCGCCAGACCATGGAGACCGACAAGGACAAGGTCTATGCGGAGCTCGACGAGGCGCAGAAGATCTATCGCTCCATCGGCGACTGCGCCCCGGCCTTCGGCATGATCGGCACGCTGCTGGGCATGGTGAACATGTTCGCCAACATGACCGACCCCTCCAAGCTCGGGCCCATCATGGCCATGGCGCTGATCGCGACGCTTTACGGCGCCGTCGTCGCCAACATGGTCTGCATGCCCATCGCCGACAAATGCCACCTCAAGATGGCCGAGGAGGATATCTGCCGGTCGATCATCATCGACGGCGTCATCCAGATCCGGAACCAGAAGAGCCCGCAGGTCGTGAAGGAGATGCTGCTCGCCTACCTGAACGAGCACGACCGCCACGAACTGGCCGAAGCGGCCTGAGGCGACCATGGCGAAGCGCAAGGCAGACGGTCACGCGGGTGGTCACGGCTGGTTCGTGACCTTCGCCGACCTCATGGGCCTGCTCATGTCCTTCTTCGTCGTGCTCGTCGCGACCTCGAACCAGGACGAGCGGAAGAAGCACATGATGACGGGCTCGTTCCGCGAGGCCTTCGGCACGACGAGCAACACCCAGCTCACCGGCATGATCGAGCTGCACGGCATCCCGACGCGGCCGTTCATCCAGAACCTCTCGGCCAATGCCGATTCGCCGACCGACCGCCCGGCCCCGCGCACCGACGAGCGCAACCCGGACGCGCTCTCGGCGCTCGCCGACCGCCGCATGGCGCTCGCTGCGGCCAGCCTCCGGCAGGCCCTCCAGGCCTTTCCCGAGATCGCCGAAATCTCCAAGAACATCATCATGGAAGAGCGCCCGGACGGTCTCGACCTGCAGATCGTCGACCAGGACGGCCGCGCCATGTTCCCGCCCGATGGCCGCGAGCCTTACGAGCGCACGCGCCGGCTGATCGCCGCCCTCGCCCCGGCGCTGCGCCAGCTGTCGAACCGCATCACCATCACCGGCCACACCTCGGGAAGCCGCGTGCTGGGGCGGCCCGGCTACGGTCCGTGGGACCTGACCGCCGACCGCGCCAATGCCGTGCGCATGGTGCTCGAGGACAATGGCCTGCCGTCCGATCGCATCTTCGCGGTCACCGGCAAGGGCGACACCGAGCCGATGTTCCCCGACGACCCCTATCTCGCGGCGAACCGGCGCGTCTCCATCCTCATCATGAAGGAATCGCCGGTCGCGCCGCGCTCCTTCCTCGGCAACTGATCAGCGCCAGCCGATCTCGCCGAGGAAGCCGTCGACCAGGGCGTTGAAGATCGCCGCGCGTTCGAAATAGACGGAATGGCCGGACACCGGCACCCGCACGAAGCGCCCCTTCGGGAAGGTGCCGGCGACGAGTTCGACGCCGCGCGGGCAGATGAGCAGGTCCTCCTCGCCGCTGACGAACATCACCGGGCAGGTGATCCGCGCCGCATCCTCCGGCCGGCGCGTCCGCATGGCGCGGATGCGGTTGCCGATCTCCACCTTGTCGAGGCCAAGCGACAGCCGGTCGACCGCCTGGTAGAGCGCATGGAGGCCAGCCTGCTCCTCCGCCATGCGGGCACCGGCGGCGCGGTGGATGCCGCGCTTGGCCAGCGCGTCGATGGCGGCGGGCGCGGCCTTGCGCCAGGCCGCAACGCCCTCGTCGCCGAAATGGTCGTAGTCGAAGGAGCCTGACGTGCAGGCCATCACCAGACCCGCGACACGGTCAGGAGCGGCGAGCGCCGTCTCGGCGCAGGTCCAGCCGCCCATCGACTGGCCGACGATCACCGCCTTGTCGATGCCGAGATGGTCGAGCAGCGCCACGACATCCCCCGCATAGAGCTGCGGGTCAGGCACGCCCGCCGCGACCGTCGAGGGCCAGAAGCCGCGATGGGAGAAGGCGACGACACGGTGGCGCTCGGCGAAAACCGGCGCCGACTGCCACCAGCTCAGATGATTGCCCCCAAGGCCATGGGCAAAGACCACCGCAGGCCCCTCCCCGCCCGTCTCGTAATGGATGACGGCGCCGTCGGGCCGCGTCAGGCGGCCGGCAGTGAGGGCGGGGATCGACGTAACCATGGCGGACTCCTTGGGGGTGCCGGAGCCTAGACCCGCCGCTTCGCCGATGGGAAGCGCAGCCCATGCAAGGCCACTCCCCCGCCCGCGCGCTAGGCGCGGGGCGCAGCGCAGGCCATGATCGCCCCAACGATAAAGGAGGATCCCCATGGCTCTGGTCGATGCCGATCGGCTCAAGGCGCTCGTCGCCACCATTTTCGAGAAGGCGGGCTGCGATGCCGACGAGGCGCGGCGCATCGGCAACTACCTCACCGAGGCCAACCTGACCGGCCATGACAGCCACGGCGTTGCCCGCGTGCCCCGCTATGTGGACTGGCTGAAGGAGGGCCGGGTCGAGGCCGGCAAGAGCGTCACCGCCGTGGTCGACACGCCTGCCATCACCGTCCTCGACGGCCATTACGGATTCGGCCAGACGGTGGGCCCGCAGGCGGTCCGCATCGGCATCGAAAAGGCCAAGAAACACGGCCTCTCCGCCGTCGCCCTGCGCAAGGCCGGCCATCTCGGCCGCATCGGCGATTTTGCCGAAATGGCCGCGGCCGAGGGCCTCGTCTCCATCCATTTCGTCAATGTGGTCGGCTCGATCCTCGTCGCCCCCTATGGCGGCGTCGACCGGCGGCTCTCCACCGCGCCCTATTGCGTCGGCGTGCCGCGGCCGGGCGCCCCGCCCCTCCTGCTCGACTTCGCCACCTCGCTGGTGGCCGAGGGCAAGGTTCTCGTCGCCTCGCTCGGCGGCAAGCCGATCCCCGGCGATGCGCTGATCTCGCCGGACGGGACCAAGAGCAACGACCCCGCCGTGCTCTACGGGCCCTACCCCCAGGGTCCTGGCCCGCGCGACCCGATGAACGGGCCCGGCGCGATCCGCGCCTTCGGCGAGCACAAGGGCTCGGGCCTTGCCTTCATGTGCGAGATCCTCGGCGGCGCGCTGACCGGTGCCGGCGCCACAGGGCCGGACAAGCGCTTCTGCAATGGCATGATGTCCATCTACATCGACCCCAAGGTGGTCGATCCGGACGGGTTCTTCCCCGGCGAATGCGCGGACTACGTCGCCTATTACAAGAGCGCGAAGCCGGTGGAGCCCGGCGGCGAGGTGCTGGTGCCGGGCGAGGCCGAGACGCGCGCGCGGGCGAAGAAACAGGCGGAGGGCGTGCCGCTCTCCGACGGCACCTGGGACGCCATCGCCGCCACCGCCGCGTCGCTGGGCATCGGCGACAACGTCATCAAGGCGGCGCTGCGCTGATCCTCAGATCGCGCCGAAATCGCCGCCGCGGCCCTTGCCGGACGCAAAGCGCCCGGCTCCGGCGATGCCTTCCTCCACCGCCATGGCGGCGGAAGTGCGCCATTCGTTGCGCAGAGCCTCCGGCATCGGCAGGTCCCACTG
>Ga0255047_10001371_pt1 | contig 17730 bp, 16 predicted proteins | sample JV7_2_1_MG_FD_183640 | JGI IMG/M metagenome (GOLD analysis project Ga0255047, IMG submission 183640) | Seawater microbial communities from Jervis Inlet, British Columbia, Canada - JV7_2_1 | ecosystem: Environmental > Aquatic > Marine > Inlet | place: Canada: British Columbia | collected 2016-10-06 | reverse complement strand
ATAAAGAACCGCCCTCTCACGGCGGTAACAGGGGTTCGAATCCCCTAGGGAGTACCAAACAAATAAAAGGGGCCCTTGTGGCCCCTTTTCGTTTGTTTCGCCTTTCCTGTGGAGGATTTGAATCCTGTTCGACCAATCGCGAAGCTATTGGCGAGGAGCTGACGAAGTCAGCAACTCAATCCCCTAGGGAGTACCAATCAAATAAAAGGGGCCCTTGTGACCCCTTTTCGTTAGTTTCGCCCTGTACGCGGACGTTCAGCTTGACCCGAGTATGGAGGAAATTGCCTCAGTAGATTCGACCGGCGTTAGAACGCATGACTCGGTCATGGTTTGGCCTCCTGCCCGGCCTGCAATTTTTTCCAGTATTCCAGCAGCCCCATCCTGTCCAGGATTGACTCCCAGCGTGGGTCGTCGTGCAGAGGAGCCAGCCACGGGTTGAAGATAAGCTGGGTCATATAGGAATCTCTCTGCTCAAAGGCAATATCCAGCCACTCGAAAGCCTCGTCAAGGTCGCCATGCCAGGCGTAAGTCAAAACGATACCAAAGGCCCAGGTCTGGCTATACTCGTCGATCATATTCTGCCGTATCGGCCGTTCTTCCTCATGACGCCCGAGGCTGTGTAGAACTATTGATGACATGGCTCTTTGCCAGTCGTTTTCTGAATCGAAGACCAGGTATTGCATGCCTTCTTCCGGTTTTCCCTGTCGTGTCAGTGTGGCGGCCAGCCAGGACTTGACGGCATGCGAATCCGAATCCGGATACAATTCCAGAATTCTCCGGTAGATTCGTTCCTCCTCTTTTAGTTGCCCCAGGGCCCAATAAGTTGTGCCGAGGTTGGCCAGACCCGAATAGTCAAGCGGGTCCAGATCAACAGCAAGCTGAGCCAGGACCAGCGCTCGCTCCATTTCTCCCAGCGAAAGTGCAACCCAGGTGGCTGATCGAAGTACAGGTGCGTTTTTCGGTCCGTACTTTAACGCCGTACGCATGGTCACTTCGCCGTTGGACCAGTCCCAATCATAATGAAATTGTATTTCGGCCAGCGCCCGCCAGGCCTCAGCCAGTTTGTTATCAAGTTCCAGCGCCCGCATGGCAGCACGGCGTGAGGCCTCCATGGCTTCTTGCAGATCAGTGACGCCGGACCATCCCTGGTGTCTCAGGACTAGAGCCAATCCTGCCCAGGGTGGGGCAAAGTCCGCGTCGAGTGCAATCGACTCCCGATAGGCTTTTACCGATGCTTCCCCGCCCTCCGGGGTACCCAGTGTCGCAAAATGTTTACCCCTCAAATACAGATTGTAGGCCTCGGTATTGGTTGAAATTGCTATCGGCGCTTCACCGAGCAACTGGATTTGAAGGGCGTTGACGACTTCCCTGGCAATCTCATCCTGGATGGCGAAAATATCATCCAGTTTCCGTTCGTAGGTTTCCGACCAAAGGTGCACATCATTGCGTGCCTCAATTAACTGCGCCGTAATCCGTACCCGGTTACCTGCCTTGCGTACGCTGCCTTCAAGAATATGAGCCACACCGAGTTTTTCAGCTACCGTGGGGATATCGACGCTCTGGCCTTTAAAGACGAACACCGAAGTGCGGGAAGTCACCTTCAGCTCAGGTATCTTGACCAACAGATTTAATACTTCTTCGGTGATGCCGTCGGAAAAATACTCCTGCTCAGGGTCAGAAGACATATTGATAAAGGGCAGCACAGCGACTGAGTTGTTATCATTGAGTTCTGGAGAAAAAGATTCTGACCCCGTTTGGATACGCGACTCCCAAACAAAATACACAAGCGCAACAGCAAGTGACACGATGATCGTGTAATTCAACGTTCGACCAGAAGTGCTGGCACGGCGCTGGATACTGTTATTGTCTTTTTCCTTCTTCAGACCATCCGGCGTCATATCGAATGCCCAGGCAAAGACCAGTGCGATCGGGAATCCGATGATCAGCAAAAAAGCCACGCCAGAGAGGAACCATTCGGGTAGGCGCAGGGCGGGGACGAGCGTGTCGGAGATCTGCAGCAGAAGCCAGCTGACAATGATATAGGCGGCAGCGACCTTGAAGACGTTGCGCCGTTTGAGTTCGTCAAAGAAACTCATCGCAATTCCCTATGATTGCTAAATTGATGAGCGCGTTCCTTCTTCGTGGCCCTCGACGAATGCTTCGCCAAGCACGTAGAGCGGAAATGTAGCACAGGAAGTGACTTATTGAGGAGTAACCCTGGGTACGATACAAGTAGGTAGAAATAGGATTGTGAGCAATCATGTAGCTTATTGACTCGGATGACGTCGCCACCAAGCATGCAAAATCAACGCGATAATCGCGCCAAACAAAGCGCCTCTGGGCATCGCCCATAAGAGTGAAGTTATCGTCGGCCCACTGTCGCCCGCAAGTAAGCGCAGGCCAAAAACAAGAACCCAGGCAAAGAACCCGGCAAAAAAACCCACAAGCGCGAAGCGAGCGACAAGCGCCCAGCGAGACAACGTGCGGTAAGTTGACAAACTAGCCATATACGACCTCGAAGGTCTCTTGGTGTATACATCCAGGCGAATGACTGGTGTTGGGCGCATAGCGGTCGTAGAAGCATCGCAACGAGGGCGTCGCCCCTACGACTATTTTGATCGATCGTTGCTTGTGGCTATTTTCTTCGGCGTTGGCACGAGATGGACGCGACCGTGTTTGCCTCTGTGCCGTCCGTTCAATTGGGCAACAATCTCCTCCACCGCCCCGGTCACAACGTTGAGATTCCCTTGCCGGCAGCCATGAATGTTGTTGTGGCCTCCAAACGCGATCACATAGCGATACCAACTGGAGCCTTCAGCACCGGGCGGAGGGTCTGCTCGCCGAATGGATACCATTTCGTAGGATTGTCGCGCTTCTGAGGTTTCTTCAGTCATTCATGCCTACTATAGAACTAGTTGGGCTTCTATGCTTGGAAATATCCGCTTCGGGTCATTTAAGTGGCTTCCCCAGTCCCAGCAGCGATACCTTCTAGCTTAGCCCATGGGGGTTTCAACAGCTTCATCGCCTGGTCGTCCAGCTGTGTTTCTAACTCTTCACTAATTTTGAGTAGAACGTCTCGAAAACCCGGACGAACGCCGCGATCGGTCTTTTCCAGAACAATAGTGACAATCTTAATTTGCTGATCCACGTAGTTGGCGAACTAACCGACATTACGACATCGCGGCGCGCATGTCCTGTAGAGCTTATTTCCTCTTCCTGATAGTCTGAGACGTCGCACCGAGGAGAATAATAATGAAGCACAGCTCCCATCCGCTCGCTCTGCTGCTTGTCCTGTCCCTGGTAGTTCCCGGATCTGACCTGCTCGCCCAGGACTCGGAAGGAACCCTAGAAAAGATCGCAAGAACCGGCGAATTCCTGATCGGTTACCGCGCGGATTCAAGCCCCTTATCCTATGAGAATTCCGACGGTGAGCCATCGGGTTACTCAGTGGATCTGTGCCGTCGAATCGCCGCCGGTGTGAAAGCACATTTCGGCGATAAGGACATTGAGGCGAAGTTCGTTCGTGTTTCGTCGGAAGACCGCATTTCTGCAGTTACCGACGGCAAGATCGATATCGAATGCGGATCGACCACCATCACGTTGTCACGTCAAGAGAAAGTGGACTTTTCACTACCGACGTTTGTAACTGGCGCAACGGTCCTGTCGCTCGCCTCGTCCGGCATTCAAAGCATGTCGGATTTATCCGGAAAGAAGGTTGGCGTTGCAAAAGACACGACAACAGTCGCGCAACTCGAAAACCATCTGAAAGAAAACCTGATCGATGCTGAAGTTATTATCGTGGCCGATCGTACTGAAGGTATGACATACCTTAACCGGGGCGGTATAGACGCACTGGCTTCAGATCAGATCGTATTGGTTGGACAAATCATCGAGGCGCTCAACCCGCGGCAGTATGCACTGATGAACGATATCTTCTCGTACGAACCTTACGGTTTTGTGGTGCGAAGAAATGACGCCGATTTCCGCCTGGTCGTGAACAGGTCATTGTCGCAAGTCTATCGCAGTGGCCAGCACGCCGATATTTTCTACAAGTGGATCGGGCGCACCGGCGTGAGCGTGCCGCCGATACTCGCTGCGATGTTTCAGCTGAACACTATTCCGGAATAATCAGGATTCCCAAGTGGCAGTATCTCGCTACTCACGTAGCGAGATACTTTGCTCACTCAAAAGGTCTGATGGGGATAGCCACTCCTATGGTCGCCGTCCATATCGTGCAGGGCGAGCAGCATGTCCGCGAACCCAACGCCTGCCACCATTGCAAAAGCGCCGAAGACACCTAGTAGCCCACCAAACTGACCACCAACAACGGCACCAATAACTGCCGCCAGAAAGTACACAAGTTTTTCACCTTTACTCATCTGTCTTCCTCCTTTGCAGGGAATCTTCAGAGTTAAGGCTAATACTCAAGCGCTAGTTCATCTGGTCCTGCGCCCTCGATCACTGGTCAATTCGCCTCAAGCGTCTGCGGGCGCCTACAAAAGATTACGCACCGCGACGACGAGCAACCAGACTGCCATTACTGCAGATGGCAGAAACGACAGGGTAAACCCGAGGGAACGGCCTGATGGATCCTTGAGGTACGCTGCGCGATAGATGAAGCGGGCCACGAGGTAAACGGTCCCGAATCCGGCCGCCCAGATTGGGTCAACCATGTGCGCGAACAACCACATGAGTGGCAACACCATGACGAGCTGCTCCATCGTGTTGTAATGCACGCGATACATCCGATCGAATTCATCGGCGCCCTTCACAGCTGGCGCCTTGACGCCATGTTTTCCGCGCATCGAGCCAACCTGAACACCAAACCATGTGTACTGCAACAACACCAATACTGTAACAATTACTACCCAATCCATCGTTTTAATCCCCTGAAGAATCTAAATATCGTTTTTCGGTGACATTTAACCCGCGGTCATTATGATGGCGAATATCATGTCCGCCGATACTGACACCGCGCATCCCGGCCTGCTAGGCAGACTCTTCGGACTCGAGCGGCATGAGTACGTTGCCGTCGCGTGGTCATTTGTCTATTTCTTCTGCGTACTGTCAGCGTACTACATCATTCGACCCGTTCGGGAATCAATGGCAGTGGGCTCAGGCGCTGATACCATTCCGTACCTGTTCATCGGGACCTTCGTTGCAACTCTGGTCGTTACTCCAGTATTTGGCTGGGTAACCTCGCGCTTTCCGCGCCGCGTCTTCCTGCCCTGGGTTTACCTGTTTTTCATTGCCAATATCCTCATATTCTGGGCCGTATTCTCGACGTATGTCGAAGATGACCTGGATCATGTCTGGCTCGGCCGCGCATTTTTCGTGTGGCTCAGCGTATTCAATCTGTTCGTCGTCTCCGTGTTCTGGAGTTTCATGGCGGACATTTACACGCGCGAACAGGGCCGGCGACTATTTGGCCTGATTACGTCCGGCGGCAGTATCGGCGCACTTGCCGGTAGCGAACTGACCAGTCGCTACGTCACCGAGATCGGTTTTGAAAACCTGTTCCCGATTTCCGCCGCCATGTTGTTGATCGCCATCCTCTGCATTCGTCGGTTGCGAAAGTGGGTTGTAAACGAACACCGGGACGGCATTGACGAGACAGCTGAGAGCAGTAAGCCGCTCGGTGGTGGACCGCTCAGCGGTGTCACGCATGTCTTCGGATCGAGTTACTTCGGCGGCATCGTCGCATCGTCAGTTATCGCCAGCCTTTTGGGAACGGCCTTGTACATGTTTGCCGCCCAACTGGTCGAACAACAGATCGCTGGCACGAATGAGCGCACACAGTTTTTCTCTGACATTAATGTCTGGGCGAATCGTTTCTCACTGATTGGGCAGATGTTCCTTGTCAGGCACGTCGTGAAGAGATTCGGTATCGGCGTATCGCTATCATTATTGCCGATCGTGTCTATCGCTAGCTTCATCCTGCTCGCGATCAATCCCGTGCTCGGCGTCATTGCATTTCTGACGGCGGCACGGCGCGCGCTCGGCTTTGCCTTCAGCAAACCGACGACGGATATGCTCTATTCGGTCGCCACATCGGAAGAGAAGTACAAAACAAAGAACTTCATTGAGTTGGCCGTATACCGATTCGGCGATGTAGTCGGAACCTGGTCTATCAAGCTGATGATGGGACTTGGGATGGCCGGCGTTTCAATTGTCATGTTGCCATTCGCCGTTATCTGGGCAGCTGTTTCATTGTGGCTCGGGCGTGACTACCGCCGTCAGGCCCGCGAACTCAAACGGAGCGGAATCGCATGAGCATGAACGCCGTCAACACCACCCTGCTCCGACGCCTTGGCGCCATGTTGTACGACGGCCTGCTGGTCACCGCCGTATTAATGCTGGCGACAGTTCCTTTTGTCGCTGAACGCGGCGGCGAAACGGTGAAACCGGACGACAACCTCCCGTACCAGCTCAGCATGCTAGTCGTCATGTACCTGTTTTTCGTATTTTTCTGGACCAGGGACGGCCAAACGCTTGGCATGCGCGCCTGGCGTCTGCGCCTGGAAAGGGAAAACGGTGGCTTTCCGACAGTGGTACAGGCAAGCGTGCGATTTTTCGCCGCATTCGTGTCGCTGATACCGTTCGGGCTCGGGTTCCTGTGGCAACTCTGGGACAAAGACAAGCTGACATGGCACGACCGGATCGCCGGCACACGAATGCTGCACTACCCGAGGTAGCGGTTACCTGATTCTGTTTAGAGCAACGACGGTCACGATCGTGAGCATCGCTGACGGCAGCCACGCAATAACAGCCGGGTCGAAATTGAACACCTGACCGGAGTTGGCGAGCATCTCACTCGCCAGGTAGTAGGACAGACCGATCACGACACCGATCATCAGTCGCGCACCTGCTCCACCGGTTCGCAGCGAACCGAAGACGAACGCCAGCGCCAGCACCGGCATTATCATTACGGTTGCCGTTCGCGCAATGCGATACCAGAGCTCGGTCTCATAACGACGTGCGTCGAGCCTGTTGCGTTTGAGATAAGCGACGTAGCTCATCAAGCCGCGCCCGGAAAGGCTCTGCGGTTTAACCAGAGAAATACCCAGCACTTCCGCATCGATATTAAATGACTCGATCGCCAACGAAGACTCAAACACCTGCACACCTTCATCTTCGAAACGGGTCTCGCGCAAGTTCTCGAGTACCCATCGGTCATCCTTGTCGATACCCGAATTCTCGGCACGTGCAATCGATGCAAGCCCGTTTTCATCGTCGAGCAGGAACATATAGATGGTGCCAAACTCGAATTCGGAACTCACCCGCTCAAGATGCAGAATTACGGGACCATCCCGCACCCAGGTGGCGTTACCGAGTCGAGCATCGTCTTGCTGGAAGCGGGCCTCGAGTCGCATATTGCGCGCGAAGTAATCGAGCGGTGGCCCGATGAACTCGCCCAATAGACCGGTGATTATCAGTAGAATGAAACCGGTCCCGGCGACCATCCCGGCCAGTTGCCGAATTGAAAGACCGGCCGAACGCATTACGATAATCTCGCTATTGGCTGCGAGCGCGCCTAGTCCGAGCAACGATCCAATCAGCGCCGCTACCGGCAGCATTTCAAATGCCAGCTGGGGCAAGCGAAGCAACGTATAGAGAATGACGCGCGGCGTCTGGTAGTCGCCTTGTGTGTCGTCGAGTTCAGCGATGAATTCAAACAGTCCGGCGAGCGCCAGCAACACAACAAGCACGAGGGCCGTCGAGGCCAGAATCGTACGCATCATGTACTGACTCAGTATGCCGTTCATCTGAAGATCCGTTTGTGCACTGAGTTTTGCACACCCAGCAATCCAAGCGCCAGCAACAACATCGCCCCATGTACCCACCAAAGGCCAACCACCGGTGACACGGCGCCTTGTTCAATCCAGGCTTTCGCCGCACTCAGCATATTCAGGTAGATAATGAACACGAGCAAACCGATTGCCAGGCGCCCATAGCGGCCGGCTCGCGGTTGCGTCCGACTGAGAGGCACAGCGAGTATCGCAAGAATGATGGTTGCCAGTGGCACGCCGACACGCCAGTGCATCTCTGCGATGTGTTCAACGCCACCCGCCTGAATCAGACCCAGGAATGTCATGGCACGCGGCGATGGTTCTCCCGGATCCAGGCTTGGCAATCGGTATGGAATTCCATGTTCTGCAAATTCGACAACCCGGAACTGCGATGTTCCAGGTACGCCCTCATACCGTCGCCCGTTCTGCAAGACAAGATAACGAACATCCGGGTCGTCCGACTCCACCTGCTCACCGCGCTCTGCCACCACAACCTCAACGACGCCATCTGCCACGCGACGCTGCAGAAACACATTCTCCATCGATCCATCAGGCAGAATTCGCTCGCCATAGAGGACTGCGTCATTAGGCCCGACCTCGGTAAAGCGACCGGGCTCGATACTGCCGAGATCCGCTTCGCGTCGCGCTTCGGCACCAATACGATCAACGGCCTGCAATGCACGTGGGCCCAGATCCACTGATAGCCAGGCGACGCCGCCGGCAAGTGGCACGAGCAACCACATAAGAGGCCGGTAGATGCCCGAGGGACCCACCCGACACGCCATCATTGCCGGCATTTCGCTGTCCCTGTACAGCCGGCCCAGCGCGATCATTACCGAGAGAAACAGGCTGATCGGAACAATTATCGTCAGATATTGCGCGGCGGAGAGCCCGATGACGTCCATTGCCGCTTCTTTGGGTAACTGTCCCTTGGCAACGTCGCCCAAAATTCTCGCAAATTGATTGGTCAGGAGAATCAGCAATAACACCATTGTCACGCCGAGCCAGGTCGAGGCTATCTCGCGAAATATGTAGCGATCGAGTATGCGGCGCATCTGGGTTTGGGAATTCTTAACCAGTGAGGCGTAATCAGTTAGACTACCGCTTTTATTTTGCCCGCGACAGCCCTCGCATCACATAGCGACCTGGCTGTTTCCAACCATAAGAACAAGACAATCTATGAACTATTTTACGACTACGACTGCCGCATCACGCCGCGCCGTCGATTGCGTGATCGTCGGTATCTACGATCGTGGACGAATGAGCAGCGGTGCGACCGACGTTGATGCTGCAAGCAAGGGCTCGCTCAAGCGGCATTTCAAGAATGGCGATATTTCCGCCCGGCTCGGGCGCTGCGTCGTTCTCACAGATATGGATGGAGTCAAGGCAACTCGCGTTGCCGTTGTCGGCCTTGGCAAATACAGCGCGTTCGATGCCGCAAAGTACAGGCAGGCGCTAAGCTCCGCGTTGCAGGCCATTTCGGGCAGCAAGAGTCGACAGGTTCTCAATTCGCTGACGCTTGAAGACGTCAATGGAACGGGCAGCTACTACCTCGCACGATTCACCGCACAAGCAGTCGGCGACGTAATGTACCGATTTACGGCGATGAAAAGTGGCCGCAAAGCAGCGCAGATGCCACTCAAGAAGGTCGGCCTGGCAATTGCAAAACGTGGCGATGCTGCAAGATCAATGCGGGGCGCCGAGCACGGCACGGCCATCGTGGAAGGCATGTCGCTGGCAAAGGACCTGGGCAATCTACCTGCAAATGTTTGTACGCCAAGTTACCTGGCACGTACGGCACAGAAACTTGGTCGTGAACAGCGAAACGTGACGACGCGCATCCTTGGTGAGGCGGAGATGAAACGGCTCGGTATGCACTCGCTATTGTCCGTAACGGCCGGCACAACTGAACCAGCCAAGCTCATCGTCATGCAATACAAAGGTAAGCCTGGCGCGAAACCTGTGGTTCTCGTAGGCAAGGGCGTTACTTTCGATACGGGCGGAATCTCACTTAAGCCGCCCCCAAGCATGGACGAAATGAAATTCGATATGTGTGGCGCTGCCGGCGTTATTGGAACGATGGCCGCAGTCGCGAAACTCAAACTGCCAATCAACCTGAACGTTGTCGTGCCGGCGGTCGAGAACCTCCCGAGTGGCACCGCGACAAGACCGGGCGACATCGTCAAGAGCATGTCAGGACAGACCATCGAAATCCTTAATACCGATGCTGAAGGCCGCCTGATCCTGTGCGATGCGCTCACGTATTCAAAACGCTTCAAGCCCGACACAATCATTGACGTCGCAACTCTGACCGGCGCATGCGTAATCGCGCTCGGCCATCATCGCACCGCTGTCATGAGCAAGCACGACAAACTGTCCGCAGATATCATCTCAGCGGGTATTTCGGCCGAAGACCGCGGTTGGCCCATGCCACTGGGTGACGAGTGGGCCGCCGAGCTCAAGAGTAACTTTGCCGACATGGCCAACGTAGGTGGTCGCCCGGGTGGCACCATTACTGCCGGTTGCTTCCTGAGTAAATTTACCGAGGGCCAGAACTGGGCGCATCTCGATATCGCTGGAACCGCCTGGAAGTCCGGCAAGCTCAAAGGCGCGACGGGCCGCCCAGTTCCGATGCTGACCGAGTACCTGCTGGGCCGATGTGGCGCCCTGCCCTAATGGCCAGGGTCGATTTTTACATCCTCAATCAGGCAGGCCAGCATTCCCGTCAGACGTTTGCCTGCCGCCTGGCTGAGAAGGCCTACAAGCTCGACAATACGGTTCACATTCATGCCGGAAGTCGTGGCGATGCCGAGCGCCTCGATGAGTTGCTCTGGACCTTTCGCGACGGAAGTTTCGTCCCGCACCAACGACTTTCTGGTTCGACTGCGGCTGCCGAGGCCCCGATTACGATCGGTTGCGAGAATGAATCCGTTGAGCCGCGCGATCTGTTGATCAACCTGTGTGATGAAATTCCGGCATTCGCCGAGACTTTCCCAAGAGTCGCGGAGCTTGTAACCTCCGATGATGACTGCAAGCAGCTGAGTCGCAGACGCTTTGCGGCCTATCGCGACAAGGGACACACGCTCGAAACGCACAACGTCTAGATGGACAAATCCTACCAACCCCAAGATATCGAACAGCGTGCCTACGAACGCTGGGAGAAAAACGGATACTTCGCCCCGCAGGGCGATGGCAAGCCGTATTGCATCATGATTCCGCCGCCGAACGTGACGGGCACCCTGCACATGGGTCACGCGTTCCAGGACACCATCATGGATGCCCTGACCCGCTACAAGCGCATGATGGGTTGCCGCGCGCTTTGGCAGCCTGGCATGGACCATGCGGGCATTGCGACGCAAATGGTCGTCGAGCGCTTGTTGAACAGTGAAGGCACCTCACGACTTGATCTCGGTCGTGAGAAGTTTGTCGAACGCGTCTGGGACTGGAAAGAACGCTCTGGCGGCCAGATCGCCCAGCAGTTGCGACGTATGGGCGCGTCCGTGGACTGGAGCCGCGACCGTTTCACGATGGACGATGGACTGTCGGAAGCAGTCGCTGAAGTCTTTGTAACACTGCACGACGAAGGTCTGATCTACCGCGGCAAGCGCCTCGTTAACTGGGATCCGGTGCTGCACACGGCCTTGTCCGATCTCGAAGTTCTCTCAGAAGATGAACCCGGCCACCTTTGGCACTTCCGCTATCCGCTCGCCTCGGGCGAAGGCTACCTGGTTGTCGCTACAACGCGTCCTGAAACCATGCTCGGCGACAGTGCGGTCGCCGTTCATCCGGACGATGAGCGCTACAGCGAACTCGTTGGCCAGGAAGTCGCCCTGCCTATCGTCGGGCGCAATATCCCGATCGTTGCCGATGACTATGTCGACCCCGAGTTCGGTACGGGTTGCGTGAAGATCACGCCTGCGCACGACTTCAATGATTATGAACTCGGCAAACGTCACGACCTCGTGTTGTACAACATCCTGACCAACGATGCGGCCCTCAACGACGATGTACCAGAGGCATATCGGGGCATGGACCGCTTTGATGCGCGAAAGAAAATCGTCGCAGAATTCGAGTCACTCGGCTTACTGGACAAGATCGAGGAATACACGGTCAAGATCCCGCGCGGCGACCGCAGCGGTGCTGTTGTTGAGCCTTATCTGACCGACCAGTGGTACGTCAAAATCGAACCGTTGGCAAAACCAGCCATCGAAGCTGTCGAGACCGGGAAGATCAAGTTCGTGCCCGACAATTGGTCGAAGACCTACTTCGACTGGATGTACAACATCCAGGACTGGTGCATCAGCAGGCAATTGTGGTGGGGACATCGCATCCCGGCCTGGTACGACGACAATGGCAATGTCTACGTCGGCTACTCCGAAGACGATGTGCGCACTAAGTGCGGCCTCAACAGCGACATTGACTTAAGACAAGATGAGGACGTATTGGATACTTGGTTCTCGTCTGCACTGTGGCCATTCAGTACGCTTGGCTGGCCCGAGAAAACGGAAGCGCTTGATGAGTTCTACCCTGGCGATGTGCTCGTTACCGGCTTCGACATCATCTTCTTCTGGGTCGCACGCATGATCATGATGGGCATCAAATTCATGGGCGATGTGCCATTTCGTGAAGTCTATATTCACGGACTGATTCGCGACCAGGACGGCCAGAAGATGTCCAAGTCCAAAGGCAATGTACTGGATCCACTTGACCTCATTGACGGTGTAGACCTGGAAGACCTCCTGCAAAAACGCACGATGGGTTTGATGCAGGAACACCTTAAGCCGAAAATCGAGAAGGCCACCCGCGGTCAGTTTCCTGACGGTATTGATGCATTTGGCTGCGATGCCTTGCGATTCACATTTGCTGCGCTGGCAACAACCGGACGCGACATCCGATTCGATCTTGGACGCATCGAGGGCTACAAGAATTTCTGCAACAAGATCTGGAATGCCGCGCGCTACGTTCTGATGAACACCGAGGACATGAACGATGGCGAAGCGCAGTTCTCAGTCGCCGATCGCTGGATCCGTTCGCGCTTTGACGAAACAACCTCCGCTGTCCATGAGAATCTGGCCACCTATCGTCTCGACCTGGCTGCAAAGGCCATATACGAGTTCACCTGGCACGAGTTCTGTGACTGGTATCTCGAGTTGTCAAAACCGGTATTGCAGTCCGAGGATGTCAGCGATGAACTCAAACGTGGCACGCAACAGACACTCATCCATGTGCTCGAGTCTCTGCTCCGCCTGATTCACCCGTTCATGCCGTTCATCACCGAAGAAATCTGGCTGCAGGTTGGACCACGCGCAGGCATCGACGGTGAGACCATCATGCTGCAGCCGTTTCCGCAAGCAACTGATGCCGGCGATGCCGATGCCGTTGCGGATATTGAGTGGGTCAAGGAGTTCATCCTGGGCATACGACAAATTCGTGGCGAAATGGACATCTCCCCGGGCAAGACACTGCCCGTACTTCTACAAAACGCGTCCGCACAGGATCAGCAGCGAGCTGCCGATCACGCCAACCTGATACAGCGTGTTGGCAGGGTCGATTCCGTAACAGTACTCGCCGATGGCGAAGAACCACCTGCCTCGGCCACTGCGCTTCTTGGTGACATGCGCATGCTCGTGCCGATGAAAGGCGTCATTGACGTCGACGCCGAGCGCGCCCGCCTCGAGAAACAGAAACAGAAAGCTGAGGCTGACCTGGCTAAGACGCGGGTAAAGCTCGGCAATGACAAATTTGTGAACAATGCGCCAGCCGACGTGGTCACACAGGAGAGACAACGGGCGGTGGATTTCGAGAAGACGATTGTTCAGCTGGACGAGCAGCTCGAGAAATTGGCGGAGCTCACCTAGCGCCGCGCAAATTTGAGCACTGCATCACAATCTGGCCCGTATTGAGTGCATTCGGGCCGGGTATTCGCGACGATCTGGTAACGTAAGCACCAGGAGACATTGATGCAGAGCGGCAGCACCCTGGAAACAGTCCCAATAGGCAAGGATCCCGACCGTGCAGCGCTTGACCGCGTGCGCAAGACATTGGGCACGATCATCCTGGGCAAGGATGGCCAGATCGGACTCGCACTGTCCTGCCTGCTGGCTCGCGGCCATTTGCTCATTGAAGATTTGCCCGGACTCGGCAAAACGATGCTGGCGCAGGCACTCGCCCGTGTCCTGGGCCTGAGTTTTCGACGCATCCAGTTCACAAGTGACCTGTTGCCGGCTGACATTGTCGGCGTCTCCGTATTTCGCCAGGAAAAAGGTGAATTCGAATTCCAGCCAGGTCCGATCTTCTCGCAGCTGATCCTCGCAGACGAGGTCAATCGTGCCACGCCGAAAGCGCAAAGCGCCTTGCTCGAGTCCATGGAGGAATACCAGGTTTCGGTTGATGGCAACACGCGCGCCCTGCCCGATCCGTTCTTCGTCGTGGCTACGCAGAACCCGGCAGACCAGATTGGGACGTTTCCGCTTCCCGAATCGCAACTTGACCGTTTCCTGATGCGCCTGGAACTTGGTTATCCCAACGAAGAAAACGAACGCGAGCTAATTACCGGTGAAGACCGGCGCTCAATGCTCGAGGATGTCGAAGCCATCGCGACTCCGGATATTTTGTTGAGACTGCAAAAAGCTGCTGCCGGTATGCACATGAGCGAACCCCTCGTCGATTACATCCAGGCGCTGGTGCGCCAGACGCGGGAGTCGCCGGATATCGACATCGGGCTCTCTCCACGCGGTGCTCTGGCTCTCGTCGCCGCGGCCAAAGCCCATGCGTTCGTTGAACATCACTCGGGCGTCTATCCCGATGACATCCAGGCCGTGTTTACGGCAATCGCCGGGCACCGACTGAAGCCGGCAGGCAATACCACCTACCGTTCCGCCGCCGAGCTCTGTCAGCATGTCCTCGATTCCGTGGCCATTCCCTAAACTGGGGATCAAACAAGCGCTGACAAATGCGGCGAACCGTCGCGTCAGGCAATGGGCCCGCAAACGGCAGGGAATCGATTCGACTGTCACGCGGCTTCGGCCCGGGCGCGTGTATATTCTTCCTACAGGTGTCGGTCTCGTATTTGGACTTATGGTGTTCGCCATGCTGATGGGTTCGATGAACTACAACAACAACCTGTCCTTCGTACTGACGTTCATCCTTGCCGGACTCGGATTTGTCGCGATGCACCAGTGCCAGCGCAACCTTGTCGGCCTTGAGCTCAGTTTCGCCGGCGTGGAACCGGTATTTGCCGGCCAGGCCGCGCAGTTCCGCGTCGCAATCACAAACCATTCGAAGAACGCGCGACATGGCATCAGGCTCTATACGGATGACAGCGTCAGTGAGCTGCAAGACTTGTTGCCGGGCGAAAGCAAAGTGTTCGTGCTCGCAGTAATGACCGATAAGCGTGGTCGAATACCGTTGCAACGATTTGGCATTCGCACCCTGTTTCCGTTTGAGCTGTTTCGTTCGTGGGCCTGGCTGCATATGAACCTGTCCGGGCTTGTGTATCCGCATCCAGCCGACCACGCGCCGCCACCTCCTCCGACAGAGACGGCACACGGCCACCGCCAGCACGATGCGCGCGGTGAGGAGGATTTCGCGGGACTACGAAAATTTCATGTTGGCGACTCGCCGCGTCATGTTGCGTGGAAAGCCTATGCGCGCAGCGGCCAGTTATTGTCCAAGCAGTTTTCCGGGGCCGACACGAGCAGCCAGTGGTTCGATTTCTCGTCAGTTCCTGGCGACGATGTCGAGCAGCGACTGTCGATACTGACGAGCTGGATCATCAACGCCGACCGAACGCGCGAAGATTACGGCCTGCGCACACCGGGTGCTGAGTTCCCACCGTCGCACGGTGAGACGCAGCGCCGCCAGTGCCTCGAAACACTCGCATTATTCGGACTGGACGAGAACGATGGCTAAGGCGCGCGGCACAGACGGCTCGTTGCTGGAGAGCCTGCCATGGACGCTGTTTGCGCTCATGTTTTCGCTCGCGCCCCATATTCTGTTTCTACCGTGGTGGATTACCGCAGCGTTCATCGTTTGTGGGATCTGGCGATTCTCCATTGAGAAACGCCGCCGGCCGATTCCCTCAACGTGGTTTCGCGGCTTCCTCGCACTACTCTGCTTCCTCGGTGTGTTGGCAACCTACTCCACCGTGAGCGGCGTCGGGCCAGGAACTGCGTTGCTCGCGATCATGGCAGCTTTGAAATTGCTTGAAACACTCAAGCGACGCGACCAGTTCGTCTTGTTGTTCATCTCTATTTTCCTGGTCATGTCGTCGCTACTCCGCGAACAGCACCTGTGGTCATTGCCGTACCTGCTTGTCGCCGTCTTCCTCATCATGACCGCCTGGCTACGCATCTCGTCAGCAACGGGACAGAAGGCGCGCCGTAGTTTTTCGACAAGTGGCCGCCTGGTAATGTATGCCGCGCCTCTGGCAATAGCGATGTGGATTTTCTTTCCGCGCATCGCGACGCCGTTCTGGTCCGTGCCAATGGATACCGGTACTGGCACCTCTGGAATCAGTGACACGATGAGCCCTGGCGACATTAGTTCGCTGTCGTTGTCAGATGCAGTCGCTTTCAGAGTGGAATTCAAAGGCGAGGTACCCGCCCCACGCGATCGATACTGGCGCGGACTCGTACTGACACTCTTCAACGGCCGCACATGGTCCGGAAACGACCCGTTCGACGGCGCGCGTGTCCACGAAAATGTCGTCTATGGCGGCCGTCCCGTGGAGTACCAGATTACGATGGAACCTACTCGGCAGCCATGGGTGTTCGCGCTGGACATGCCTTTAAGCTCAAGCGTGACGCTGCCAAGGACCTTTATGGGCCCGCAACAGCAACTCGCGCGCACGCGCCCCATTGATCAGCGCATCGCGTACGAAGCGATGTCCTACCTCGATTATCGGACCGACGTTCATCTGACTCCGTTCGCGCGCTCGTTCTACGAGCGCATTCCTGATGGAAATAATCCGCGTACGCAGGAATTGGCGATACGGATGCGTAACGCTGCCGGCTCGGACTCCGCTTTCATTGAAGCCGTCCTCATGCGCTTTCACGAGCAGGAGTACTACTACACTCTTGAGCCGCCACCACTGGGCAGCAATTCGGTTGATCGTTTTCTGTTCGATACGAGACAGGGCTTTTGCGAACACTATGCCTCCGCGTTCGCAGTAATGATGCGCGCAGCAGGCGTCCCTGCTCGTGTGGTCCTCGGATACCAGGGCGGTGAGCTGAACCCGATGGGCGGTCACTTGATCGTACGCCAATCGGACGCGCACGCCTGGAACGAAGTCTGGTTGGAGGGTGTTGGCTGGCGACGCGTTGACCCAACATCCGCCGTGGCACCCGAGCGTATCGAGGTCGGCCGTGGTGGGTCCTTGTTTGACGGTGTTGGTGCAGCGTGGGGCTTCGATATGCCGTCAGCGATGATGCACAAAATGACACTCTACTGGGACGCTATGAACGCGACGTGGAACGAGTGGGTACTCGGTTATGGACCGGAGAATCAAGACAAGCTCATGGAATGGCTGGGCATGGACGATCCCGACTGGCGCAAGATGATGCTCACCATGATCGCCATCGTCATCGGTATCGTCTTGCTGATCAGCCTGGTACTGAGCCTGCGTTACCGACCGCCAAAACGAGATCGCGCGGCAATTCTCTACAAGAAGTTTGTTCGCAAGTCTGGCGTAGAACCTGTAATCGGTGAAACGCCCGCGGCGTTTGCCGTCCGCCTCCGATCAGCATCGAAGATTCCCGCCGATTCCGTCGAGAAGATAACATCGACGTATCTCGTGGCGCGCTACGGGCCGGCAGATCCGGCTGCTCTGCAGAAACTGCAACACACGATTGCCGCACTACCCTGATACCGAATAGGCGATAAACTCGGCATAACACCCTGTTTTGGAAGTATTTTTGCTTATTGAAGGACACTATATTCA
>Ga0255047_10001369_pt1 | contig 17734 bp, 24 predicted proteins | sample JV7_2_1_MG_FD_183640 | JGI IMG/M metagenome (GOLD analysis project Ga0255047, IMG submission 183640) | Seawater microbial communities from Jervis Inlet, British Columbia, Canada - JV7_2_1 | ecosystem: Environmental > Aquatic > Marine > Inlet | place: Canada: British Columbia | collected 2016-10-06 | reverse complement strand
GGCATATGGATATTAGGATAGATAAGAGACTAATTAGTGTGTTAATCCAGGTGAATGAGCACAAGTACACTAAAGGAGCTATAATTAAAATAATAAAAAATAATTAATTAATTGTAAACTAGGCCCCCTGGAAGGGCCTATATTATATGATAAGGGGCATAATAACACATAAGTTATCTTAAAAGTAGTTTATTATAACTTAGCTGTTATCATATATTAATATTATATATATGTATATATAGTAATTATATATTAACTATATAATTATATAGTATACTATAGTTAACTATACTATATATATACTATATATATAATATAAAAAATACGCCTAGGTTCGGCATATTACTGAAAAGTATAACTACTGAAAATTTGGTGTGAGTACTTTAAACGTGTAATAGATAACAAACCATATTCCTGCAACAGGTATCCATATCAGGATGCTGAGAACAATCCAGTTCTTTAACATATCTGCCATAAATTGAAATAATCCTAGAATCATTATTCGTAGTCCTCTCTGATTACCATGGTGTAATCTTCCTCTTCCTGTAGGCTAATATTCCCTTCTCCACATGAAAAGTGTACAGGATGTCTGCCCGTCATTCTAGCTGAATGTAAGTTATAGAATTCAACGTATGCCTCATGTCCTAGAGGATGTTCATTGATTATCATAAAACATGTGTCCTTGCATTTATAATGTTGATATAATGTGCCTCTTCTCATAATGGGGCCTCCGTTATAATCGTATAGTTCTCGTTCTTTGGTAGTGTTACACAGCTAGTACAGAAATAATGTGCTATGAGCAGGCATACTAAAAACCAAGCGAAGCCTAAATAATCTTTCATTCACACTTCTCCTTACCTGGTTTATCTAAATACCATCTTACCATACTATCCTCATCATCTTTAGGTAACGTGGTACACCCAGTGCAAAGTTTCCATATACACACTATCCATATAGTTATCCATATAAATCCAATAAGTCCTCTATGCTTCATCATGCTGCACACTCCTGTATACACAGTACTATCACTCCAATATATAAGGCTACGTGGCATAAACCATATAGTCCACCTAGGACGTCTAGTATTTTTCCATGTGTACTGTCTGTGTCCCATAGATCCTGTATGTTATCTAGTTTACTCATTTTTGTCTCCTAATGTCTTTATTAGAATGTCAACCTTTTTCTCCAGTAGATTCATTCTCCATTGAACTAGAATTATCACTACTGCGAACACTACTAAAGTTAAATCTATAGCTCCCATTATTTCCTCCTGCAAGTTAGTGCTAAGTAAAAGAATAACGCACACCAGCCTGCCGAAAATCCTAACATAAACATAATCCATAATACACTCATGCTTCCTCCTAATCAATTAAAGGACAACCACTCTTCTCCACTGTTTGTACGTCCTGCCCAAAGATTGAGGTGGTAACCTTTTTAACATCAACTCTCTTTTTAATTAATTGCTTAGAGCAAGTTACGTTTCCTATAACTCCATCTACAGCGTGTGCTTTAGCAGCATCCTCAGAGTCTAGCCACCAATCATAAGCTATTCTTAGTTTATATTCATGCTGGGCCATTCCAAGTCTATGGGCCACATCTACCTCAATTCTCATTAAGATCTTCTCTAATACTTCTAGGACAGATCTAATCTGCTTAATAGTTCCAGCTGCTCTCATACTAGCTTCATGTGCCATTAATGTGCCAGATTTCAGGATGTACCTGTTATCACAGTACTGTAAGAACATAAACGCTGCTGAATAAGCTTCTTTAACTACACAAGCAAACTTCTTTCCGCTACTCTTCATTGTATCGGCCATAGAGTCTAGAGCACTAACTTGTCCACCAGGAGAAGCTATGTACACATATATTCTTTTAGAGTCTGATTCTAGTACCATCTGAGCAAAGTCTGTAGCAGTTTGTTCTACCATAACTCCTTTAAGCTCGAATATGGCCATAGTTGATTTAAATTCAAAAGTAGGTATCTGTCTTACTACATGATCCGGTTTGGCGTTCACAAACGATAACACTGTAAATAGAAATGCTAAAATCATTACGTTAATCTTTTTCATTGATCTCTTCTCCTTTTAAAAGCCTTAAATAGTTCCTTCTTAATTCTTCCTTTGATTCCACAAGGACTTCCTGCCCTATTTCATCTAAAGCATAATCCATGACGTATTGAAACCAATCTTCAAACTCTTCTTCTAAATCTTCGGAGTCATAGACATTAGTTCTCATTGCCCCTACTTGTCCTTGGTTATAGATGTGCTCCATTTCTTTATTCCTCTCTTGCTAAAAAATTCTTGGTATATGGCAGTAGAAATATTTTCTACAATCAGTTCTTGGTTATCTCCAGATATGATTTGTGTAAGCCCTGCTTCATGTAGGATGGCATGCATCATTTCATGTAGTAGGGTAGAGTATAAGTCTTCTTGGGATTTAATTTCTTTAGATAAGTATATCTCTCTCTTAGTGAAGTCAATCTCTCCCATGTTTTCCCCATCACATCCGGACTTAATTTTATATCTTCTTCCCTTTATAGTCATGCTCTTAATCATAATATCTCCAGTCTAGCCTCTTCTTTAGTGATAACAGCTATGGCTGGTGTCCAGTTAGTTCTTTTACTATTCGTATAATCAAACGGTAGTAAAGAATCATCTGCTAACATTCCACAGGAAATCTCAAAAGTTGTATGTCCCTGTCTAACGATTCTGGTAGTAGCATCTTTATAAACTATCCCACCATAAGCGTTAACTTGATTACCAATCTGGTAAACCCAGGCTTGGTGATCATGGGCGCGGACTACCGAGCCTTTAAAATGTCTTATATGCTTAGCTTGCCAACCATGTACAAAATAAACATCATCTATTTTTAGAAAGTCTCTTTCAGATTTCATTGTTTCAACACCTTTAAAATCATATAAGTTGTTATGTGCATCTTTAAGAAAATGATAAGACTCAGGAAGTTTCTTAGCACATTGCTTTAATAATCTAATGTCATGATTACCTAGAAGCTGATAACATTTAGCTCTAGGAGCAATCTGTTTTACTTTCTTCCAAAAGTTAACGGCCATTTCTCTAGCAGTTACAATTTCATTTTCAGGAGCTATTAGATTTAAATTCTTGTCAAAGCGTCCAAACATATACTGATCGAATAGATCTCCCATCTGAACTATGTGTGTAGGCTTTTCTTTTCTAACTGCCTTATACACTTTCTCTAAAGCTTCTTTATCTACCCAAGGAAAATGTAAATCTGGTATTGCTAATACTTTATTTTGTTTCTTCATTGTGGCCTCCTCTAACCATTCTAGTAAGAATTTGTAGGGCCTTATCTCTATTTAGCTCGTAAGCTATTTCCTTATCCCAATGCGCTTTTAATCCCGTAGGTTTATGGGTGATTCTAACACCTGAGGTGTCCCAAGACAAGTCGCCTCTTTCAGGTCGGAAAGTCTCTATCAGCAAGTCTTCTGGCTGTAATTTTTTATTTTTTGCATTTCGTTTCCTCCACTCCTTAATTTTTCTGATGATGAATGGTATAATTAATAAATCAAACAATATAAACACTATTTTAACAATTAATTTTTTCATTTTTTAATCCTTCTCCTTTTTGTGATGTGTATATAAGTGGGGTAAACTTTTATATAGTCCACATCTAGATTACTGTTTATCCAGGTAACAAGTTTAACCAAGGGTGCCCCACCAAGCACACAGCAATCTATAGCTTCTGCTGTGAGATGGGCTGAATTGAGTGTTCCTCCAACTCGCTTATTAACTTCATAACTTCTATAGAAGCTAGTTATATAAAATCCAAGGAACTGTTGTTGAAGAGGTTCAATTACTTCTGACAACATGTGGTCTGCATTAGGTGCCAATTTATAAGGGAATGTATTATCTAGTCCTGTCTGTGTTGGGTTCAATCTCTCGAAGTTTAGGGTGCGCTGGTATAGCAATTTAGTGATTAATTCTTCGATAAAATTTAAGATTTTCTTTAACATTTATCCTCCATCTACTTCTAATTTTACCACGGCTAGCTCATTTTGTCAAGGTTTTTCTTGACTTTTTATCATATATATGGTATCATATAAATAGAGGTGAAAAATGGAACAGAAAAAAAGAGGCCCAGGTAGGCCACGAAAAGATGAGAAGAAGGTACAGAAGGTTACAGACTCTCTAGTTCTATTAGAGAGAATGACAAGCGATAATCCTAGAATAGCTCATAATCGTAACAAAGACCTTGTAATCACTAAAGATAGTGCATTCCAAGTGGCTCTCAAACGAGCTGGGGTAGATGAAGACTATGTAGCTGAAAAGCTTAAAGAAGCAATGAACAATGAAGTTATTAAGATGAATGCTGATGGCAGCCCAGGTGCTCATAAGTTCAAAGACATGCATATTATGCTTAAAGCTATTGAGATGTGGGTTAATGTATTCGGGTATAAAGAGAAGGCTAAGGAAGCAGCTAAGCCTACTAAAGATACGTCACCTAAACATTTACATATACATGGATTATCAGGGGAGGATTTAGATGCAGCAATTGAAGCAGCTGAAATTAGAAAAGATAAAACGTCTAGCGAAGAATGATTTCTATTATTTTGCTAAACATATCTTAGGTAGTGATCTTATGGCTAAACAGCCACATCAAGAACTATGTGACCTGTTGACTTCAGATTCACCCAAGAAGCTTATTCTACTGCCTCGTGGTAGCTTTAAATCTACAGTTACTACTGTAGGGTATACTTTATGGAGATTAGCTTACAATCCTAATCTGAGAGTTCTGATTAGCTCTGAGAACTTTTCTAACTCAGCTAAATACTTAGGCGAGATAAAAGATCATATGGCTAATAATAAGTTGTTTAGAGCTTTATATGGAGATTGGAAACCTAAAGATCCAGGCTTCTGGACTAAAGAGAATATAACTATCTCTACTCGAACTAAAGTAGGGTTTAAAGAGCCTACTATTACAGCATCAGGTGTTGGTCAGACTAAAGTTGGTATGCATTATGATTTAGTTGTATTAGATGATATTGTATCTAACAATAACATTGCTACGCCAGAACAGATTATGAAGACATTAGACTACTATCGCTTGATACTATCATTACCAGATCCAGGTTCCACATTAATTATTATAGGAACTCGTTATCATTACAATGACTTATACGGACATATTTTAGAGAATGAGCCTGAGAATTATGATACTATAGTTAGAAAAGCATATCAGGATGATGGGACATTATACTTTCCTACAAGACTTACGGACGAATTCCTGAAAGAACAGAAGAAAGCACAGGGATCAAGTCACTTTAGTAATCAGTATCAAAATGAGCCTATTGATGCTGAGACAGCTATGTTTCGTAGAGAGTGGCTTAAATTCTATACGACAGTACCTGACAATTTACGTCACTTTATAGTTACAGACGCAGCAGCCTCATTATCCAATACAGCTGATTATTCTGTGGTTATGATTCTAGGAGTAGACCAATACTCTAATATCTTTGTTTTAGATCCCTGGAGAGGTAGGGTAACTATATCAGATTTTATAGACAGAATATTTAGGCGAGTACACGATTATAATGTGCAAGATGAGGGCACAGTTACGATAGAGACTAATGCTTTTCAACAAACTATTAAGTTTATGCTTTGTGAAGAAATGAATAAAAGAAAGTTATGGTTTAGCATTACTGAGGTTAAACCTAATTCAAGGCAGACTAAAGTTAGGCGTATCCAGGCATTACAGCCTTACTTTGAGCATGGCAAGATTTTTATCAAAGAAGAACATCAAGACCTTATGGATGAGATACTAAGATTCCCTAAGACTAGGTATGATGATCTTATTGATGCCTTAAGTGATTGCGTACAGATAATTTACCCAGCGACTGCCCTGGCCGCAGATCCTTGGGAAGATTCAAAATTAACTAAGAACGAACAGGATGTATGGAAAGAAGTAGAGAAGCTAGGTAGAAAAGTAAAAAGAACTAAGAAATGGAGGATTTAGATGAATAATATCATGCTTATAGCTACAGTGAGTGTAGCAGTGACAAACATAATGTTAGTAGTTTTATACCTGATTAGTATTAAAGCAAGTAATGCTATCCAGAAAGATCTCATCAATAGACTGATGTCTAAGAACTATGGTGAGTATGCTAATGTTGAGTTAGCTAAAGATAGAGAAGAAACAAAAAGAAAGGACAATAAAAAGAAAACAGACACACCAAAGATGATTAGAGTATAACGCGTATATAATTAATATATTACTTATATATTTAGTATATATTAACCAACTATAGTTATTTAATATATCTTAACTATAGCTAATCTCTGTTATACTCCTTTGGTTAACATTTGAATATAAAACAGGACGTATCAAGAAAAAGCTTGACAAAGTATGTTAAAAATGGTATAATTAATAATAAGAGGGTAAAAAACCCAGTAATAAAAAATAGATCCTTTTGGCTAGACCAAGGACATTAACACGAACTAAAGAGGATTTATTTATGGCTATGCGTATTCCATCCAATAAAGGTTCTAATTATCCTAAAGATGCCCAAGGCTTTGCTAATTTAATCAAGGCTATGCATGATAGGGCTATTAGAGATAGACGTGCCTTAGAGTTCACTTGGTCACTAAATACAGCATTTTATCTTGGATTCCAGCATTTAGGTTTTAACCCCCATTCTGGGGAGTTATTTCGTGATATAGATAATGAGACATATATAGTTAACCGTATAGCTCCTTTTGTGGAGACTAGGGTAGCTAAGCTCACACGTGGTAAACCAATACCTTCAGTTACTCCTGAGCGACACGACCCATTAACCATCAAAGCCGCAGAACTTAACGAGCATCTATTTCGTCACTATTGGAAGGTACAAGACCGTGACGCCAAAGAGCGTACTCACGCTATTCTTATGGTATTAATGGGGAGTGCTTTTAAGAAAGTTACATGGAACCCTTCAGTTGGACAATTCGTAAAAGAAGAGAAGTCAGATAACCAAGGCAACGCTATGTTTAATGCAGATGGTTCTGCTGAAACTGAGAAAGTATTTCTTGGAGATATAGAGTGTAACATCAGATCTCCTTTCGCAATTCTTGCATCTCCTGGAGCAACTAGTATTGAGAATGCTGATTGGATTATGGATAGAACATTTAAAACATTAGAAGAGATTCAAACTGATTTTCCTAAGTTAAATATTGATAATGTAATAGAGCATGATGGCGGAATGACCATCTATGAGAAGTTTGTAAATAGATTACAAAGCCCTATATTCTCTGGAGTAGCTGGGTTTGCACCAACTAGACGCGACGCTAACGAAGGCGGGATACTTCCTGAACATAAGATAGCACTAGTTATAGAGTATTGGAAGAAACCATGTAAACTATATCCAAAAGGTATTAAAGCTACAGTTGTCGGCAATCAATTAGCTGATTTTGAAGAATGGCCCTATGAACATCAATTGTTTCCGTTTGTTAAAACAGATGAAAAAGAACAACCTTTTGATTTTTATGGTGTGTCTACAATAACTAGATTGATTCCTATACAGAAGCATTACAACCAAGCAAGAACACAAGTAGCTCTTAATGGCGAATTAATGGCTAATGGTAAGTGGTTAGTCCCTAAAGGATCAGGACTTATTGATGATGCCTTAACAGATGAGCAAGGCGAGGTAATAGAATACAATCCTAATTTAGCTGCTCCTCATCAGGCTGTCATAGCTCCCTTACCTAATTATATCATGGAATCACAGAATCAAGACATTATAGATTTAAGAGATGTAGGCGGAGAAAGAGAAGCGACTAATGCACCTTTCCCTGGCCTAACTGCTGCTGTAGCTCTACAAGAAGCTGCTGCCCAGGCTAATGAAATACTTGGACCTATCTTAGCTAATATTGAAGAGGGTGTTGAAAGAGAAGGAGAAATGGTTCTTTCTTTAGCACATGAATTTTTTGAAGACCCAAGAAAGATTAAGATAGTAGGACAGAATAAGAAGTTATTCGTAACTATAGATAAAACAGATCTGAGAAATCAGACTGATATCACAATACAATTAGACTCAGGACTAGGTGAGTCTAAGGCTTCACAGAGACAAGCTCTGATTGATTTATGGGATAGAAGGGTTATAACTGATCCAGAGAAGTTCCTTAAAGCATTCGAGATTGGAAGCTTAGACATTGTAACAGGTGAGCAAGACCCAGCTGAAGCAATGGTACTAGAAGATATTGAGGCTCTGAAAAATGGTAAGATGCCACAGGTCAGACCCTTTGACAACCACATAATGTATGTGAAGATGGTAAGCAATTTTATCCAGTCACCTGAATTTAGACGTATGCCAGAGGACAGGCAAGAGCAGATGATGCAATTTCTGCAAATCCACCTCCAGGCACTTCAACCTAAACAGGAGCAGGATCAAAATCAAGCTGCTGTAGGGACTCCTTCTGGCCCACAAAATACAGAAGGATCATAAGCCGCTAGGCGTAAAAAATAGTTACTAACCCGACCAATGGTCGTAAAGGAGAAAAAGAATGGGTGACAAAGACGAAAAAGATACAAAGCAAGAAGATGTAAAAAAAGAAGAAGCCGAAGCCACATCAGCTGAGGAAACTAACGAAGAGAAGGATGAGTATGGTTATGATTCTATTGTTGGCACTAAGGAAAATAAGATTCCTTATTCAAGATTTAAAGAAGTCAATGATAAAGGTAAAGCTGCTCAAGCCGAATTGGATGATTTAAAGGCAAGTATGAACGATCAAGTAAATGAAGCTGTAAAAATGAAAATGCTAGAGGACAAACTGCTAAACACAGAAGAAGCTCCTGTAGATGACTATTCACAGTATCTTGATCCAGACAATAATTCTGCACAGACTAAAGCTGAAGTTTCTGAACTAAAAGCTCAGATAGCACAGCTTACTAATCAAGTACAGGAAGTGTCTGCCTTTGCTGAACAGAAAGCTTTAGATCAAGATCTTAAAGTACTAAAGAAAGAATTTCCTGCTATGAACACAGAACATGTTTTAGCTATTAAGAAAATGAAACCCAATGTTTCGTTAGAAGAGATTGCTAAGTATTCAAACGATACGTTTAATAATCACGCTAAAGAAACTTATCAAGCAATGTTAGAGAAGAAAAAATCTGATGCTGAAAAGAAAAAGACAGTTGGAGTTGAACGGATTAGAAATATCACTGCTGATGAGAAACCAAAAGATATTAAAGACGCGAAAGCGTTAATGTTAAAATTTATGGATGACGATTAGAAAGGACAATTAGATGGGACAGAATTTAACTAATTTCGACGCGATGTTAAAGGACTTTTATGAAGGTGCTTTGAGAGAGCAGTTGAACAATGAAATTAAAATGTTTAAAGAACTTGAAAGAAGTTCAAAATCTTGGAGTGGGCGTAAGGTAGTTTGGCCAGCTCATTTAAATAGAAATGGCGGAGTTGGAGCTAGAGCTGAAACAGTTGCTCTTCCAACAGCAGGAAACCAACAGACAGTTGCTAGTAATATCACAGCTTCATATAATTATGGACGTGTTGATCTTACTGGACAAGCAATGGCTGCTGGCAAACACGCGTTTGCTGAAGCTTTAGCGTTTGAGCTTGAAGGCGTAAAAGACGACTTAAGTTTCGATCTTGGCCGTCAAACTTATGGTGAAGGTTTAGGTATTCTTGGACGTATCGCAGCCGATTTTACACAAGGTTGTGCTACAATTACAAACCAATATAGTGTTGCAGGATCTCCTGGTGCACGTTATGTACATACTGGTATGGTTATTTCTTCTGGATCTGCTGCTTCTCCTGAGAGTGGACACTGTGCTACTAACGTATGTAAAACAATTGTTGCTACTAACAGTGGAACAACTACTGATACAGTACAAGGCTGTGCTGCTTTTAGTGGAACAGCTGGTGACTTTATCTTCCGTTCACTTTCTGGTGGCGAAGGTAATGAAATGAAAGGGCTTCGTGCTCTTATTGATGATCCTTCACTTGATTCAGCTGCTAACTGTTATGGAAGATCTGCTGGTTTCCTAACAGCTACAATTCAAGCAATTAGTCGTACTACTTATTCTAAGTGGAAAGCTAATGTTGATGCTAACTCTGGTGTAAAACGTGTTCTTGATTCTGCTCTTATGCAGAAGGCTTTTGATACAGTTAAGAAAAACAGTGGTAAAGATATTGATCTGATCATTGGTGAGTATTCTGTAATTAGTGCCTTCCTTGATAGTGTTTCAGGGGACAGACGTTATGCAACTAAGGACTTCGACTCAGGTCGTGGAGCATTATCCTATAATGGTGTTTCACTAATACAGGATCTACTAGCACCTTATAATGAAATTTTCTTACTGAACAAAGCTGCTGTAAAGCAATATGTTCTTAAAGATATTTCTTTTGCTGATCATGATGATCGTATAATTAAAAATGTTGCTGGTTATGATAGATGGGAAGCTTTCTTATGCTATTATGGAAACATTGGTATTGAACAACCATTGGCTTCTATGGCTGTAAGAGACGTAATACCTGCTTCATAAGCAGATAGATAATGATACCGACTAGGGAGCTATAGTGGTTCCCTAGTCTTCGTAAAGGAGAGAAAATATGGGTATTAAAATTAAAAGCGTAGATAGAAATAGTACATTAGCTAAATACAGAATTCCTTTTGGACCAGGTAGTACAGCTAGTTCTGTATCGTCTACACTTAACTTGACTGTTATATGTCCTGTTAAGGCCGTACTTAAAAAAGTTGTTTATACTACTATTACAGGTATCTCTGCTTGTGCAGGGGACGCTTGTCATATAATTATAGCTAACAAAGCTAGAGGTTCATCTACAATAGATAATACTTTAACTGGTACTTGTGCTGGTGTTGCTGCTTACGCGATAGTTATTGCTACGGCTACTGCTATTGTTCCAGTAACAGCTAACACACCATTTTCAATTATGGTAAGTCAAAGTTTAGTAGCTCAAGAGGTTGCTGGGTACTTGGAATTTGATATTTCTACAGACCAACGATAGAAGGAGGAAGCATGGCTATTAAAATTAAAAATGTTGACTCAAGAAGTGTTTTGGCTAAAGAGATAATTCATTTCGGACCTACTACTTCAGCTAGTGGAATATCAAGTGCTAAGGTATATCCGATTGTTGTTCCAATAGCATGTAAGTTAGACAATGTAACATTTATGACTGAAACAGGTATTTCAGGAGATTCACCAGTATTAATACATGTACTTGTAACTAATCAAACTACTTCTCAAGTTCCACTGGACTATTCTATTACAGGAACTACTGCGGTAGTTAACGCTATCACAGCTAATTCAGTATTACAAGCTGTACCAGCTGCTTCAGCTGATTTTCCAATTACAGCTAATAGTGTACTTTCAGTAATGATAAGTGCTTGTGAAGTTGCAGGAGAAATTTCTGGATATTTACAATTCACTGTTAACAAGACGGTGGACTAATGATAGCAGTTGATAAAGTGGTATTACGTGAGATGAAGAAATATGATGATAAATTATTCATTAAATGGAATAATGAACATTATCATTTTGAAGTGTGGCGTAAAATGCTTTGGGGCGACCGCATTATCACACCAGTTATTAATTCAATATATGAGGGCAGAGACAATAGTTTCTGTCCTTTAGATTCCAGATTACTTGCTTGGTTATTCTCAGCTGATTCACAGAGGAGAGGACTAAATAAGAATTGGAAATGGCGTACAGATAAAAGATTTAAGGAGATAGCTTTAAAGACAAAGACTAGAACACAGAGCCTTTATAAAGATATCGCAAAAGATAATTATAGTTTAGTGAATGCTGAAATGCTAGGCATGCATGCAGCAAGTCCAGAGATTAGTGATTGGGTAAAACCTGATATACAGAATAGATCTGGAAGAACTATGCTTAGATCAGCAGATAACGTAATAGAACGTTTTGGAGAGGATGAGTAAATGACCGTACTTGAAATTATTGATAATGCTAGAGCATTACTTCAGGAGCCACTAGATACGGCTAGAACTTTCCCTGATAACACTAGTTCATTCTGGAAGGATGCTGATTTACTAAATTATTTTAATATGGAACAGCAAGCAGTTGCAGCTGTCCTTGGAGAAGCTAATGAATTATTCTTAGTCACATCAGTAACAATTGATTTAGTTAAAGATCAAAAAGAATATGATCTTGCTACAGATTTTAGAAAGATGGCTAGACTAGAAGACTACACCGATAGTTCATCTCCTATAGAGCTTCGCCCTATGTCTTTTAACGATAATACGTATACTACAAGAACAATCTTTTCAGTAACAGCCGCAGGGACACCAGTAGCTTATGCCCTTAAAGGGACACAAGTTGTTGTTAGCCCTAGACCTTCTAAAGATACAACAGCTGGATTGAAGGCTTATTACATTAAAAGATTACCTGATTATAGTTCAGCATCAAGTATATCAGAGATACCAGCAGAGTATCATGAAATTTTAGTGTGGGGAGTTGTTAAGAAAGCTTTGTTTCAGCAAGAAGGAACAGGAGAAGCTTTAGTGGCAGCCTCTACAGAGTATAATAGACAAACAAGAAATATGTTAAAACATGCTGAAGACAGACAAGCTCAACGTCCAAGGCAAGTTAAAAGAAGAAAGAGGAGAGGTTATTAAATGGCTAATGACGGTAATTTAAATAAAAGAAGTATTACAAACATAATTGAGATTAGTGCAGTTGCATCAGCAGCTACGCCTGAAGTACAATTTGCTGTAAATGGAATGTATAACTTTAGTATTACAGTAGCTACATCAGCTACCTCTACTTTAGGATATACTATTTATACATCACCTTTTGAAGACGGTGGGTTACAACAGCAGGTTACGTCTACTTCAGTATTAGGTACTGCTACAGGAGCTTTCACAGTTAATACATTTACTGATAATAATAATAATTTTTGTAAGGTAGCTTTTGATGGTATTTCTCAAACAGGTGGACACATCGCTGGAACTATTAAAGTATATCTAACTTATAACGAAAGATAAGGCTAGAAATGGACACGTTAGGTTCACGAGAAGAATTGACGAAATAAGGAGATAAAAATGGCGACTGTTGCAAAAGCGTATACAACAACTATAGTAGCTGGATTACTAGCAGCTGCTTCTAATGTTAGAAGAGCACTAGATGATATCTATGATGACTATAATGGTAATATAGATACAGATAATATAGCTGCTGGTGTACTAGAGGGATCTAGTGTAGGTATTACAGATGCTGGGGCGTTGTTTAGCTCCTGTGAAGTTGAAGGTGCTCTACAAGAGGCTGCTGCAATGGGCGGAGTTAGTACTGAAATAACACAATCCTATGCCACTGTGGGCCAAGTAGGAAGTGCTTGTCAGATTATGGCAGGACATCATTTAGCTTTAGATGAATTTGGATGTACAGCTACTGAAGTATTAGCTTTATATTTATTTCAATCAGCTAGTTTAACAGCAGATGAAAATGCTACATATACTTTAAATAATTTAAATAATGTATCTGGAGATGCAGGTTTATGGGGAGCTGGAAGTGATTACGCAGCGATGTTTGATGGGGCTACTAACTATTTTAGTAATGGAACTTTGTTGGATACCATGAAAACTGACTTTAGTATGGATTTTTGGTTTAAAACGGACGAGGGGCAAGGCGCTATTCAAACGTTAGTGAATAAAGTGAACACAACTAACGAAAATTTTATACATGTTGGTATTAATGCTACAGGATCTATTTTCTTTTCATATGAAGCAGATAATGCAGGATCACAAACTATATATAGTATTACTAATCTTAACTCAGGATCTTCAGATTGGCATCATGTAGCAGTAGGATGGGATAATACGTATGGTACTAGGTTATGGCTAGATGGGGTACAAGAGGCTCAGCGTAATAGTTCTACAGCAGTTATGGCAAACGGCGCTGCAGATGATTTTTATATTGGAGCCTATAATGGGGCGTCTAATTTTTATGAAGGAAGAATAGCTTACCTTAGAGTAAGACAAGATATAATGACTCAACAAAAAGTAGAGGCTGCAATGGCAGTACATACCACCCTTAATTCAGAAACAACTAACATCAGTGTCTTTACTCCTTATGTAAGAGTAAATGGAGTAGCTGGAGATGAGCAACAGAGAGCTTTCGCAGGAATGGAATTAGGTAGAAATACTTCTACTTTTAAGTTATTTACAAAAGGAATGATATTCGGTTCAGCTGACTTAGTACAGATAGTGAGAGGCTAACTAATGTTTAATAAGAAACCAGAGATACTACAAGCTGTTATAGGGACGCAGTATACAATTACAGCTGCTTATGCAGATGTACCTGGATTAACTGTTACTGCTCGTATAGGAGGATGGTATAGGATTACAGCACATGTTTCTGTAACTACTGGACAATCTAATGATACTGTATCAGGAGCTTATTTTAGACTAAGAATTGGGGACAGGAAGTTTGTAGGAAATCCTGAAATATCTGAATCTTTAGGTGGACTAACTTGGGTATGGAAGCAGATGCTTAATGGAAGAAGTGCTAATGATTTCCTTACCATGTCAGAAGTTGTTTATGTAGCTGCCGGTGAAGAGATAGCCGTACAAGCTGTAGAACAGTCAGGTGATGATGCTACGATTATGCTTGGATATCTTGCACACACCAGATCCTTAATAACAGCAGAACTTTTAAGTCCTGACGAAAAACCAGTGAAATTAGATTCAGTTATGATTTCTAATCATGCTCCTGGGAACTCATGGACTGATTTAAATAGAATGGTAGTTACTATTCAAGAGAGTGGTTACTATAGTATTGAAGCGAAACCAGTGGTAGATAGTTATGGACCTAATAGAACTGATGGAACTACCTCGGTAAGAGTCACAGTAAATGATGTTCCTCAAAATGGACCTATTTTAAAATATTTATTTCAAACTGATGCAGTTACTAGATATGGCGTTAACGCCAGTTTATTTATTACTAGACGTTTTTTACAAGTTGGTGATGTAGTTAGACTGCAAGGGATAGCAGAAAGTATTGGTGGAGCTGAATATGAATCTAGAGTTAGAACTGGATCAAGATTAACAGTTATAAAAGAAATAGCGCCAAGTGCTAAAACATCTACAGTAGTTTTTAATGATACTAATTTAGGAGCTGCTTGGGCAGATTTAGCAAAGTATACTTTAACAGCTGCCGAAAAAGGCTGGTATAGGATACAAGGATTTTTTAATAATATAGCATATGATGTACCTGGAGCTACTACAAGTTGTTCTTTGAGATATGCAATTAATGGAGTACCCGTAGCTGCCCCCATATCCTATAATTTATATGACCATACTAACGCTAATAGAAGACATGGAAATCCTCAATTTATGCAAGCGATACTTAGATTATCTCCTGGAGATATAGTTACAGTACAAGGTATTGATCATGGTGGGAATAATAGTTATATAACAGGCACTTTAGGTACAGCACAGAATTATATGGAACTAGTTAAGATTGGAGAATAAGTAATGCCTTTAACATCAGCACCAGCAGTTACGGTAGGAAATTTAATAGGTGGCTATAATGCCAACCTTAACTATACGAATATGCAAGACAATATGACTAATGATGCTAGGAATGTATACATCACTGTTTATGGTAGTATTAAAGAAAGACCTGGATATATTAGAAGATTAAATACAAGATTAAGGAATGCTAGTTCAGCTGATGTGTTCGCTAATGGAACTCCTATAACTGGACACTTCCAACTTGTCAAGCTTGGGAATTCTAGTACCACTGTGAAGGCCGAGGTTGTCGCTAGCGGGGAGAGTTTATACAAATACACTGCTACATCCGCGTCAAAAATACTATCGATTACAGATCAATCTGAGACGTTCTGGCAGTTTGCACAAATTCAAGATCCAAGATCAGCTTCTAATGATGTTGTCGTAATGGCTAACGGATTAGATAAGATACATATATGGGATGGCACAGAGATTTCAGCAGTGCTACTAAGTGCTGTAACTTCTGCTACGCAAGTACCAACAGCTAAGTTTATAACATCATTACAGAATAGACTATATGCTTTAAATATAGTAGACACAGCAGATGTAGATAGTAAGGTTAAAGTAGCTGTAACTGAGTTTTCAAAAGAGACAGGTGCTCCAAGACCACAAAGATTTACGAATAGTTTTTATGTAGGTGGCTCTGACAAGTTTGGTGAGATCACAGGACATGCAATAATTAACGATCAGTTAGTTATATTTAAGAGAAACGCTACATATAAATTTATTCCAGGTTCAGGAAGACTTATAGATACTGCTGGCTTAGTTCAGATGGATGAAGCTGTAGGATGTATAGCTCCTGAGTCTGTTGCAACAGTAGGAAATATAGTAGTATTCTTATCTGAGATAGGAATATATGCTTTTGATGGCGGAAACTTTGTTAAGATTAGTCATCAATTAGATAAGGATTTCATTAACTTAGATAGAAGTTTACTGAAATATGCCAAGGGTTATTATCATAAAGAAGCTAATCAATATTGGATTTCTATGCAAGATCAAGATAATGAGTACATAACATTCGTATATGACTTAGATAAGAAGATCTGGTTTCCTCCTTATGAAGGATTTAAACCATATTATATGTCTTCTTATAGAGATGATACAGATACAAGCAAACTTTTGTTTGGAGATCCTAATGGTTATCTTTACACAGCAGATGTTGGGACAGCAGATGGTAGAGCTTTAGGATATACAGGAGTTTTTGATGGAGTTGCTGGGGCTATATATACAGATAGTTCAGCTACTTTTGATACAAGTGCTGATGGCTTAGCTGGATTAACTGTAAGGTTTATTACAGGAGATCCAAAGAATGATAAGTGGAGAACTATTATTGCTAATGATGCTACGTCAATTACTACAGACACAGCTTTTGACTTTACTCCTGGTACAGCGAATACATATGTTATTGCAGGAATTAACAGTTATTATAGAACTAAAGATTATGCCTTTGGTTCTCCAGATATAGATAAGTTATTCAGAAGAGTTACTATAAGAGGTGGGCAACTAGGAAATGTTGAGGCTAAGATGAACTACATAGTTGATTTTAAAAGCTTTAATAGGGCGGGCACTGCCACCTTTAATTTAATTGGTGACGGAATGACTTATGATTATAGTAATTGGGATGCTGCTTATTGGGATGGCACAGACCAAGTTATAAAGAGAGTTAATTTAAGACCATTGAATACTCAAGCATTGACAGGTAAGTTCTTAGCTCTTAGGTTTTTGAACCAGCAGTTTAATCAGCCTTGGGAAATCTTCGGCTTTGATATTCAGATGAAACATGCTGGAAGGAGGAATAGGTAATGGGTTTATTCGATAAGGTAGGTAGAGCGGCTACAGATACACTGCATACTGTTGCAGATGCTCCTGGCTCTCTTGGTAGGAAGCTTGGGGGAAAAACTGGCGGTAAAATAGGAGATGCTTTCGAAGTGTGGCATCCGTTTGCTCGACTTGCTAAGGGTGGGTCTGAATTAACCAAACTATTCTCTAGAGATGATAGAGAAGAAATGGGTATACCAGATCCTCTTACAGGCAGATTAGAAGAAGAAACCGCTGGAATTAATAAAGAATTAGCGTCAGCTAGAAAGTCCCTAAGAGAAAGAGAACAAGAAGCTAGAAAAGGATTAGCCTCCTCAACTCAAAAAGTTGGAGAAGCTATTGATAATAAATTAGCAGAAGCTTTAGAAGATACAGGTTTTCAAGTAGGTGAAGCTGTG
>Ga0255047_10001368_pt1 | contig 17735 bp, 16 predicted proteins | sample JV7_2_1_MG_FD_183640 | JGI IMG/M metagenome (GOLD analysis project Ga0255047, IMG submission 183640) | Seawater microbial communities from Jervis Inlet, British Columbia, Canada - JV7_2_1 | ecosystem: Environmental > Aquatic > Marine > Inlet | place: Canada: British Columbia | collected 2016-10-06 | reverse complement strand
CAGGACGCCCCGGTAGGAGGCGACTTCGCCCCCCTCGGCCACTCCGGTTTCAGCAACGCAGACAAGGGCTTCATCAAGCACTCCGTATAGCTCGTGAACGGTCGCGAGTCAATCGACGACGCTCTCTTGCGTCAATGGAGAGCAGCGGAGCAGGGCACTCCGGTGATTCGCGTATTGGAGTCCATGGGGATCGGCCGCCACACCCTCAAGGGCTGGAAGGAGGGGATACCGGGGTTCAGGGATGCTTACCTTGAGGTCAAGCACTACCACAGCCTGGTGACTCGCAAAAATTCGTTCACGATCACCAAGGCCAATCGTCGCCGTAAGCTCAACGGCTACCTCAAGGTGATGCAGCGTCGAGTCGAGACCGGCGACATCAATGGGATCCGGGCGCAAACCGCTGCCGAGTGCGGGATCTCCATCCGCACAATCGAGCGCCTGTGCTGCACGACTGACCGCTATTATGACGAGGGCTTTGCTCGTCGCCGGGAGCAGATCCTGGCCTCGGTGGTTGCCCGTGTCGAAGATGAGGCCGACACGCTGGCGACGATGGGCGAGGAGGATCTCAAGCACAACATGTGTCGCGTCAAGCGCGGCAACTTCCTCATCAGCTACCTCAAGCTAACCAGTAAGCGTTTCGAGGACAAGTCCAGAATCCGCCATGAGCACTCTGGAGCCGTTGAGCACAGCCATACTCACAAGGCCCCTGAGCTTGTGGCAACCCTCAGAACCATCGCAGATCGATTCGACACAAAAGAGCTGGAAGCTAAGCCGCGATTAATTGAGATCAAAGCTTCGCACGGCTGAAACACAGGAGACCGTCCATGCGTAGACTCGCCCTTTTCATTCTGATTGTGTTACTGGCGGTCCCAACCTGGGGTCAGCATCGCTATCGCTCTCACAACGGCAAATACCTTTGCCAAGCCGACTCCACGGCAACGACCCCCCTTCACCTATACAGCACTGCTACCGGGGAATGGTGCCCTGGGGCGACCGTCAATGATGCCGGCGACGACGTCGACGTGTGTATCGAGGGGGACACCGACACCGCCCTCTTCTGTACCGACGGCGGCAATGATGAGGTTTGCATCAGCTGCACCGACCCTGCCAGTCAATTCGACGTGCGTGGCGATGCGGCTGCCGCTGGCACTGCCACCCTTTCAACGGCTGAGTTGACGGTAGTCGATGGTGACGAGCTGGGCTGTCTCCACTTCCAGGCACCCCTGGAGACTGGCGCTGACGCTATTCTCGTTGGCGCTGCCCTTTGTGCTGAGGCTGATGGCACCTTCGCGGCAACCGTCAATGATACTGAGCTGGTTTTCAAGACCGCTTCCTCAGCTGCTGCCGCAGAGGTGGCGAGAATCGACAAGGCGGGAAACCTGGGAATCAACACCGCAATCCCATCCACACTCCTTGAGGTCCAGGCAGATGCTGGGGCCGCTGGTACGGCAACGCTCTCGTCTGCCGAGCTTACGGTGGTTGATGGCGACGACCTTGGCTGCCTGAACTTCCAGGCGCCGCTAGAGAGCGACGGCACCGACGCGGTTGCTGTTGCAGCTCAGATATGCGCAGAAGCAGATGCTACGTTCTCAGCGTCCTTGAACACCACAGATATCGTCTTCAAGACTGGCGAGAGCGAAGCGGCCACCGAGAAAGTCCGTATCCAGGCCAACGGCATTGTCGTCCTGGTCAGCGTGACTGCCGACCCGTGCGCGAGTGGCGCTCCCGCTGGCGGGATCTTCTACAACTCCACGAGTAATTATCCGTGCTTCTGCAACGGCACTGACGACCTGAAGCTCAACGACAACACGACCGCTTGCTTCTAGCATGTCCGATATCGTCGAAGTCGTCCGCCCCAATAACCCAGCTGGATACGTGAAGCTGGCGAAGGAGATATTTGCCCTCCTTCCATGGGGTGACGACATAGGCGAGCTAGCCAAGAAAGTCAGTCCGGAGGAGCTTGACGCCCGCGCCGGGGAGTTCAAGCGGCAGATGCGGGCGCATATCGAGAACGATTTGTACTTTCTGACTAGGGTGTGTACTTCGGTAGCTGACCGCATGCATCCTACGTTAGGGAGACAGATGGATAGAGATTATCTGTTCAGGATGTGGCGCAAGCTGGAGGAGCTGCGACTTACCGGCAAGCTCCACGGGCTCTGGATGTACCACTCACGGGCGGCGTACAAGACAACCTCGATTCAGCAGCTCTGCATGCAGGAGATCCTCAGGAACCCCAACATCAGGATTGCCTACTACAGTCGGACCATGGACCCGATGGCTACCGACCGAGTCGCCGGTATTCGACAGGAGTTCGAGAATAACCCCCTGCTCAACCTTGTCTACCCTGACATTCTGTGGGGTGAATACGAATCAGGTGGGGAAGATGGTCCTGCCAACTGGGGAAAAAAGAGCTTCACGGTGCGTCGGTACGGCACCGGCCTGACGATGTCCGAGCCCACGGTCAAGTGCTGCGGCGTGAATGGCACGCTCTACACCGGGGGCCACCCGGACATTAACGTCTTCGATGACCCCTTCGACCGGACCAACTCAACGAATCGAGAGCAGGTCGTCAAAACGTGCGACATCATCCAGGACGCCAAGAAGATCTCCGACCCCTCCCAAAATCGCCAGGACTGGTTTATCGGGACGAAGTGGTACGAGGGCGGCGGCTACGACACCCTAAAATCCCGTGGCCTCATCAAGAGGGTATGGTTAGAGTCTGCCTTGGATTGGAGCAAGCCGCGCCCGGATCTCCAGGATATCGGCGGCGCAGAGCCAAGGTTCCTGACTGCCGATGAGTTGAGGGACTATCGGGGCACAGGGGCTGAGGCGTGGTCCGACTACTGTCTCCAATATCTGTGTCGCACCGACCTGGCCGGGCGTAAGCCGCTCAATTCGGGGGACCTTGAGACCTACCATAGGAAACCACATGAAATCGCAAGCGGAGCTTTGCTCTACATGGTCATGGACCCCGGTGGGACCCCTGGCCTCAGCCGGGACAGCAGCATTGACGACACCGCTATCGAGGTTTGGGCAGCCAGGGAGGATCACAACCTTTACCTCGTCGATGCGATCTCTGACATTCTCCACCCCGCGCAAAGAGCCAAGGTCCTCATTGCTCTCCACCGTAAGTGGTCAAAGGTCGCACCTATCAAGCAGGTGAGAGTCGAGGAGGTGGGGTCTGCTGCCGATGTGACTATCATTCTCCAGCAGCAACTGGCTGAGGCCTACGCCTTCGACGTAATGCGAGTCACCAGAGGCGGCAACGCCGAGAAGCCCAAGAAGGATAGGATCTATTCACAGGTTGAGCCTCTCCTATCTGAGGGCCATCTGCACGTCCCTCGTAAGCTCATCCGCGTGAGGCGCGGTTCCAAGAACGACATTGTTGGACATTTCAGGAACGCTATCGACACCTTCCTGACGACCGGCGACGACCACCTCCTCGATGCTCTCTCGATGCTCAATGAACCCGAGGACAAGGCTTGCCAGATACGTCGCGGTAAGCGCGTAACCAAGACCACTATAGGGCCACTGGTTTACGCGAAGGGGCGCAGGAGTGGAATTAACATTCCCCCCGACAGGTTGGCCGCTCGCGTGCCGAAGGCTGATGCCTGGATGTTCGCTGGAACTGGAGTATAGATGGCGGAACTAGAACCAGTTCTGGAGCTGACCGAGGAACAGCTCGAATCGGGGCAGGGCAGCCTGAAGCGGCGGGCTATGACCCGCTATCGCAGGCACGTCCTCGATAACGCTTCGCAGATGACCACCCTAAGAGAGAGGGCGGAAAAGCTCATAAACTTCGTCTCTCCGATGGGGAGCCAGCTCGACGAGGAGACTAAGAGGATCTTCGAGAAGCTGAGGATGCCGGCCCTGGATCTCAATGAGGTGTGGCCGACCATTCATGGCATTGCCGGTCGAGAGTCCACCTCCCGGTACGTGCCGAAGCTCACGGGTAGAGGCTTCGAGGATGCGGGCTTTGCTGATGCCTGTAACGCTGCTATCCGCGCCATCCGTGAGGAGGGCGATTACGAGCAGGTCGACTCCAGCGCTTTCCTGAATAGCCACATCACCGGGCTCTCAGGGACGCAGATTCGCAACGACGTTCACTACCGCACCCCTCGCTTTCGCAGTGAAAAGGTCCCGGTGGGTGAGTTCCTCATAGACTTCTACGCTAGGGAGCCAAATCTTCGAGACATGGGCGCCGTGGCCCGAGGGCAGTGGGTCAACGTCTGGGAGATGCAGGAGTACTCCCCCGAACTCGACCACCTATGGAAGAGTCTCGTCAGTTCCGACTCCGGGTCTTCTTCCGACTTCGAGACTGGACATGGTGGTAATGGTGGCGTGTGGTATGCGTCTACCGGCATAGGAACCACCGACGACTCTACCCGCTTCTACCGTAGGTCGAGTCGGGAAGTGTTCAGAGTGGATTTTGAATGGGTCGAGAGAATCCCGCGAGCCGAGGTTGAGATTCCAGGCGAGATCCTGGACCTTTGGCGCGAGCTTGCCGGCGACGATGTCCCCGACGAGGAGGACATGGATGAGCAGTTTAGGGGCAGTCCAGTTCCCGGCCCGGACGGGGTAACACCGATCCATACCGTGGACGGAGGTCCAGACTCCACCGTGGTGATGCTAGGACGAGCGACAGGGATGGCTGAGCAGCGGAGAGACCAGCTGATTCAGCAGAGCGAGCAGGCCATGCAGCAGGCACAGCAGGCCGCGCAACAGGGTCAGCCGATGGAGGAGGAGTCCGAGCCGTACTACCCGGAGGAGCCGATCACGCGGACCCTCTCCAAGCGTCAGCTCATGGAGTTCCAGCGCGGGTATTCGGCGGTCGCCGGGTCTAGCTACGAGAATTACTACGACGTCAAGACCCGCTGTCACTACCGGGCGATCATTGTCGGTAACCATGTGATCCGCGTCCATAAGTCCCGCGAGAACAGTTGGTCTCTCATGCCTCTCGTCTGTTTCCAGGACGAGACCGCAGAGGGGACTTACCCCTACGGCACCGCTCAACTCCTAGAGTCCAGGCAGAAGTGGCTCAACGCCTTTGCAAACGCCTGGATTCACGCTCTCACCACGATGCCCCGGTCTCAGATCACCGTAGACCCGGACGTGGTCACGATTCCCGAGCTTCAAGAGATCAATAAGAACCTCGCCCGTGGGGACCGTGCTATCCACGTCAGCCCGGAGTCATGGAAAGAGTTGCCCCAGGGTAGGGTGCCCGACGGCATCGACCAGGCGTGGCAGGTCATGCAGCAGATGGTTCCAGGTGGCGCGGGTCAGTCTCAGTACGGTATTGGCGGGGTCGACTCGCTCTCCAGGACGGCCTTCCGTTTGGTTGAGCAACAGATCTCGACCATGAACAAGGTCCTAGCCGAGGCGTTCGATTCCTTTCGGCTCTACCGGAAGATGCAGACGAGAACGCTTCTCAAGAAGATCATCGCCTACTGGAGCTACGAGGACTTCACCAGGGCAGCGGGAGAGGAGTTCGCGCAGCACATCCCCCGTGACCGCAGCCAGTGGCGCAAAGCGCTTGAATTCGACATCGTCGTTGGCGAGGAGCCGACGACCAGAGATATGGCTATGTCAGCCATTGAGAGCATCCAACAGACCGGGATGTGGATGTGGCTCAAGGATACGGCACCCAAGGCTCTTGCCAAGATGCACGCCCCTGTTTTTGGGAGCGAGGTCACCAATGACCTACTCGAAGGAATCGAGGCGCAGGAGTATGGCAAGGCCCTTGAGAATTTCGCAGCCGCTGCCGGGGTCGACCCGGAGGATATCGAGGCTGCGGTCCAACAACTTGCCCAAGGTGGCAATGGGGAGGTAGCATAAATCATGCCCTTGGAAGAACTCGACCAAGAAGAACTAGACCAACAGGCGCTCCAGGGCGAACTTGCGGCCTTCGGTGATGACGACCTCACAGAGGTTGAGCCTACCGAAGAGTGGACCCCTCCCAGCAGGGAGGAGTGGGACTCTCGTCAACGAGAGGTTGACGGCATCAAGAACGCTCTTATCAGCGAGAGGAGCCGGCGCCAGCAGACCGCCCAGGAGCTTTCCTCACTGCGGCAGATGCAGGAGGAGTCGAATGAGACCTTGCGGGCTCTCGACGATGAGAGGCGACGTCGGGAAGCGGAGGACATGGCCCGCGAAGATGCCATGGGAATACCGGACGCGGAAGAGGACCCGGTTGGTAACTTCCGCCACCAAATTCTTTCGGGCGTCCGAGAGACCTTCACGCCGATGGAGTCTAAGCTAGAGGCTCTTGAGCGCAAAATGGCAGAGCGCGAAGAGGCTGATTACCACGCCCAGGAGCAGGCTCAGTACGCGGCTACTGCCAATCGAATCACTGCGGAATTCGAGGGCGCGAGCGAGGTCGAGAAGGAAGCGGCCTCCGCCTGGCAGGATCACGCCGTCCAGTCCTACATGGCAAGCGGCATGGACGAGGAGACGGCTCGCTACAATACCGGCCTCTGGCAGCTCGAATACATGAAGGGTGCCTGGCAGCGAGGGAAGAGTGGGTATACCGTCTTTCCCGCCCTCGCCGGCATGGAAGATACTAACGGCAACGGCCAAGATTCAGGGGTGACTCCCGTACCGAGTGAGCCGAGTATTCCTCGCGGCGCAACTCCATCACGGGCTCAGCGGCAACGACGACTCGCCCATGAAGCCCCGCCCGATCCGCCCTCCAGGGGCAAAGGCCCAGCGGATCCAGCGGACCCAATCGCCGCTTTTGCGGCGTCAATCCCCAGCATCAGCGATGATCAGTTCGATGCTGGAATACGCAGGCTGGCACAGGTCCTGAAAGTGACGACCGACGAGATAGAGGCTCGTATCGAGGATCAATTTCAAGACGGCTGACCAGAATTCGAGAAGCCGACCAGGGCGCGGCGACTCGCGGTAACTCCTCAGTCCTGATTTCTCCCCATCTCGGAGCGAAGAGATGAAGTCGCGGGTCCGGCGAAAGGACAGCGTGGAACCCCCGTGTATGCGGGGAATCTAGGACAACAAAAAGGAGTTACACCTTGGCTGCCAAAACCATCGCTTTGACCGATGGGGCATCCGTCCTACGTTGGAGCCGAAAAGTTGGAACAGAGGCGATTTGGAAAAGCCTCTTCTTTCGACCGGACTACGGCTTTGTCGGGACCGGCATGAACAACATGATCGTGCGCAAGGAAGAACTTGCAGACCGCATTGGCGGCGGCAAGTTGACCTGCACACTGACCATGCAGATGACCGGCGACGGCCTCGTAGACGGTGCGTCCGCAGAGGGAAGCGAATCAAGCTACGACCATTTCACCGACGCCTTCGAGGTCCACGAGCTGGGCTCGGAGCCGTTCGCTGTGAAATCTCAGCTCGACCAGCAGTACGTCGAGTGGGACCTTGTCCAACAGGGCAAGAATGTGGTCTCTGACTGGTGGAGCGTACCGCTCAACGCCGGGCCTGCTATGTGCCTTGGCGGTGCTACGTTCACCTCCGCTCTCGACTACTACAAGCCTCATGGGAGGCTTGTCAGAGCCGGGTCGACGGATGGACTGGGTAACCAGTACACCATGATGAACACCTCGACGGTGCCTTCGACGGGAAGACTCTTCCTGGCGAACGGTGTCGCCAATGCGCAGACGCTCAGCACGACCAACCCCATCGATCTCGATGACATCGACGAGCTGATCGACACTGCGCCACAGACGAAGCCCCCCATGCGACCCGCGAAGTGGTCCGGTGGGGAACACTTCATCATCTTTCTGCACACTGACCAGTGGTCGGATCTGATGACCTCCACCCGGTATGACGCCATCATCCAGTCTCTCCTCCAGGGCGGACAGCCCTACGAGAAGAACACCTGGGGGACCGGCAATGCGATTCCGTATCGCAACTGCTGCTTCGTGGTGTCGAACTGGAACCCACCGGCACAGAACAGCTCCACGGCTGCCGCGCTCGCGAATAGCCGTGTCGCCTTCATGTGTGGCGCTCAGGCGCTCATGGTCGGCTGGGGACAGGGTCACGCTCAGAACCGCTTCCGCTGGCACATCGAGCCGTACAATATCGGCGGCTCCAAGCGCATGATTGCGCGGTCGATGTGGGGCGGGAAGAAGACGGTCTACAACAGCAAGGACTACGCAGTTCTCGCGTTGGCGACCAGTGCCACAAACCGAGGTGATGCGTAATGGCAACCACTACCACCACCAACCACTACCGCAAGTTCCCGGCCTCCGGGATCTATCCTCCCGACACGGGTCGGGTGTACTACGTCTACGAGGATGACGAGGCGAACCTCGACGTCATCAACGACATCGCCAAGTACGCGCCCATCGCGGTCGACGTGGCTGTCACCGAAGTCGGTGTCGAGCTGGGGGACTTCGATTCGGGGTCGGCGGCTGTTCATTCGGTGATCCTCAACAACGGCACGACCGAGTATGAGGTGATCCGACTGGTTACGATTGGTCAGGCGGGCGGAGTTTCTCGCCTCGGGGACGGGACCACACCGGAGCTGACTCCCATTGGGATCAAAGCTCCAGCGTTGTCCTACCTTGGGATCAAGACGACCACGGCGCCAGCGACTGCCACGACCACGGGTCGTAAGGTGGTTCTCTGGTGGCACGCACACGCGGCTGCCTAGCCAACCTGAGGGGGGCTTCGGCCCCCTTCTCTTCTACCTTAGGAGTACCGCATGGCGATTACTGCATTGCGATTCGACCGCTGGGTCGCTCGTGTCCGCATCGCCCTCGACCTTCTGGACTCGCTCGTTGAGCGTGTTGAGAAGCTTGAGGAGAAGCTGGCTACCAAGGCGAAAGCCAAGCCAAAAAAGCCGGGGAAGTAAATGGCTAACGTTCTCACTGTCCGAAAGATGGTCGCTCTCGAATGGAACGAGAACGACTCAGGGAACAACACCGACCTCCTGAATATTGCGATCTGCCGTGCGCTCCGCGATCTCAGGCCTAAGGTGTTCTCCTTCAATATCGGTAAGTTTTCATTGACTACCGTTGTCGGGCAGGAGAGCTATGCCATCGCCACCCGTGGTGAAAGCGAGACCAATCTGCTTCCCTGGGATTTTAGGGGTCTCATTGGCTCGCAGATCCACCTCTCTGTGGCTGGAGCCTCTAGCAACGTGCGAACGATGGAGATCGAAAGCCCGGACGAGTACGAGCGGTACTCCAACCAGTTCAACACCAACTCGGTCCCATCACTGGCGACCTTTCAGAAGAGGTCTCTCTACCTCACTCCCTCACCGATCAGTACCGACACGGTCACCGGGGAATACCTCAAGGATCTCGACACTCCCTACCCCAGATACAACAACGCCTTGTCCTCATGGGAATACGTTGGCTCACGAGGAGACCTCCTTGGGTTCCAGGTGGCGGCTGCTTTTCAAGAGGACAACTCGGGGAGCACCTACGTGGATCTCAGCTCAGATCTCCAGGATGCGGACGCTGATGATGTGTCTCCCTTCCCAGCCGGGGCAGGGGACAACGACGCCATCTACTTCGGTGTGCCCAACGTCTTCGAGGACTTGAGCGTCTCGGTCGGCACCGCTGGGGTTGGGGCCTACGCGGTGACCTGGGAATACTGGGATGGTACCGCCTGGAGCGCCCTTGCCGGCGTGACCGACAACACGAGCGCCTTCCAGACTGCGGGCGTGAATACCGTCATCTTCACCAGGCCAACTGACTGGGTTAAAACTACAGTCAATAGTAGCGCTAGCTACTTCTACGTTAGGGCGAGGAGAGATTCGGGTGCGGTAACTACTGACCCGCTGCTCTCTCAAGTCACGGGAACCTTCGACGGGTTTACGAACCTGTGGTTCACCGAGGCGGCAGAGGTGATTTCAGCTCGCGCCGCTTACTACTTCCTTCTCAAGGGGGTCCACGACATGCAGCGTGCGGCCAAGGCCAACGCCGACTATGAGATCGCCCTCCAAGAGTTGAAACGCAATGACCGTTACCACCAGAGCGTCGGCTACATCCACCCGAGGTTGGCATCGTAATGGCTGAGCGCGTCATAAAGCTCGATCCGACGATGCTCTCCCCTGATCTGGGGTGGCTCGATAACAACGGGTTCGTTGAGGTTTTGTCTATCTACCCCTACGGGAGGGACCAGTGGGTGACCGATTCTCTCCTAACGGAGAAGCTGGACCTCTCCGAGGCTGACATTAGGGGGCGTTTTACCTTGCCCCTGTCGGATTATCGCAACGTCGACCAGGGCGAGCAGTACGATGACTCGGGGACGAGTTTCGTCACGATCACCGACGAGATGAACTCGGCCACCGCGAACGACGCCTCGCCCTTCCCGGCTGGCGCTGGGGTGGACGACATCGTCTATTTCGGTTTCCAGGAGAAGCAGAAGAGACTATCCATCACTGTGGGGACGGCCGGCGTGGGCGCGTACACCCTCACCTGGGAGTACTGGAACGGAAGCGCCTGGGTCTCCCTCTCGGGGCTCTCAGACGGCACTGGGGCCTTCAAAACGGCAGGCAGGAATGAAGTCTCCTACACGAACCCGTCAGGCTGGGCTCGTACCACCGTCAATAGCGGTTCCTCGCTCTACTTCGTCAGGGCGAAGAGAGATGCTGGCGCCGTAACCACCGACCCGGACCTGTCTCAGGTGCGAGGATTCCTCACCACGCCTGAGAATTGGGCTATCTACACTGGGTCGACCACCAAGCTCTATCAGATCAACCCGGTTGCCTGGACCGAGCACGACGTGTCAGGTGCCACCTACGTCTCCGACGATATCACTGGCTGGCAGTTCACCGCTGCTGGCGAGACCGTCATAGCGGTCGGTGGGCACAACCAGCTCGCTCAGATCCGTAAGGGTCACACGGGGCTCTTTGGAAATCTCATCACCAACGCCGAGCCTGACCCTACCGGGGGAGGAGTAACGGAAAACTGGCCCCCGCGACCCAGGTTCGTCGCCCAATGGGGAGACCGGATTGCCATTGCTCACATCGCTGACACGGGGCCTGCCAACCGAAATGGCAACGTTGATCCTACCTTGGTGTGGCTATCTGCACAATACAATGTGCAAACCTTCGGCACCGTCGACACCCACCTTGGCGACAGGACGACCTTCTTCTATGCCCAGGATGAGCACGGACCCATCACGGCCCTTACTGGCGGGGCTGAGTGGGGAGCGATCTTCAAGGCGAACGCCTGCTACCGGGTGACCTACACCTCGGACTTTCTCCCGGACTCCAAGAACATCAGCACTAACATAGGGTGCGTTCACCCCAACAGCATCGCATGGCGAGGAAACCAGTGCTTTTTCATGTCCAACGCCGGCCCCGCCGTGATGACGCAGAACGAGGTCCAGCTGCTCGGTACAGCTGCGATCATCCGTTCGCTGTTCGATGCTTCGTGGATCGCTGACACCTGGGAAGTCAACCTCGACAGATCCATCCTGTACAACCTCTGGGGGGAGTACCTCCCAGCTCTCGATACGGTCGTGTGGTCGTACCGAAACGACGCCGACAACCCCGACGTGCGTTTTGCCTACCACATCTCCAGCAATCGGTTCTCGATCCTGCCGTCACTCAAGTTGGTCAACCCGACAACCGAGGTGGCCCACACCGCTCAGATCTTTGCTACATTCACAAGCCCTGCCCCGGAGAGTAACGCCTTCACCGGGGGCAAGGATCTCTACTTCATCTCGAAGGACGCCTCGGCCAACACTTCGATTTGGGAGCCGGGGCCAAGTGGCACCCACGCTTGGCAGAAGCAGCCCAAACTCGTCATCCCCTGGTTTGCCTTGGTTGACCAGCAGGGCAGGAAGATCACATCAAAGATCAGGGCCTTGCTCCTGCTCTACAGTCTCAACGCCGGGGTCATAGATTCTGCCGGCCCTGCGATATCAATCACGGTCGAGGGCAAGAACTTGCCCTACACAAACACGGTGCTGTACACGGATACCCTCACTGTGGATGACGACTGGGGCAGATTCAAGACCAGCAGCACCAAGATGGCGGTCTACCATAGGGTAACCATTACCTATGGAAATACCTCTATCGTGGGGGTTAAGAATCTTGCTGACATCTTCAAGGGCATCGAGATCGAGCTGACCGAGGGAGGATTCCTCGAATGACACTGATGGTCGAGGCCCACGGTTTTCCCGTACCGACTAACTATCCAGCCAGGACTGGGGAGGATGCGTCGGTAGCAGCGGCTGCCCACCGGAGATTCCTGGCCGAGGGAATCAACTCGATTGCCAAGGCTACCTTAGGGCTAGGGATCACAACCAACGACGACGGTGACGTGATCATCACCCCGCCAGGCAAGGCCGCCAACCTCAGAGTCAACGGGTTCATAGGAGTCAATACGGACGCCTCGGTAGAGGTCCATGCTTACGATGCGACCGCCGCGGTGGCGATTAGGTCAGAGTCTGGGGCAGCGAAGTTTTCCGAGGTGCAACTCCACAACTCGGTCATCGATTGGAATATCCAGAATCAGGGCAGCGGCGACCTTCGGATTCGAGATGCGACCAATGGCAAGAACATTGTCGGCATAGAGCAGGGAGCGCCAGACAATACTCTCTATCTGGACTCAAGCGGCAACGTGGGGATTAGAACGGCGAGTCCTGACGGCCCTTTTCATGTGCGCAATGGTGATGCGTCCTCGTCGACTCCGGCTACTAACGCTGACACGGTCATCATCGAGGATTCAGGCGCGGGTGGTTTAACTTTTGTCGCACCAACGGACCAGTCTACGCGGATGAACTTTGCCGATCCAGGGGGGTCGGCACCGGGTCAGATTCGCTACAACCACCTAGACGATACGATGTACTTCGCCGCCGGCAACTCCACGTCATTAGTGCTCAAGGACGCATCCATAGCGCTGGTCGACGGGGTTAGTGCGCCGTCCACATTTGCCGGGTTCGCACTGTTGTACGTGGACAGTGCTGATGGAGACCTGAAGATTAAATTTGGTGACGGTACGGTCAAGACTATCGCCACTGACACGTAAACGAGCGCAGGTTCAAATGACATGAGCAACCTAAAAGAAAAAGCAGGCCTCGTAGCTAAGTCCCTCTTGGATAGGGTGACCACCTTCACGGTGACCGAGGTGGTAGAGCTTCACAATCTGCTCAACCAACTGAGCAAGGAAGATGAAAAGCCGCAGATCAAAGCGGTACCGGACGAGGAGGCGAAGTAATGGGCTTTTGGGCAGCAGCAATACCAGCACTTATCGGCGCAGCGGGGTCCGCATTCGCGGCGAAGTCGGCTAATAAGGGGGGTACCAGGTCCAGCCGCGAACCCTTCGAGGAGCGTTCCGTTCGCACCCCGTATGGACCAACGCAGCAGAATCTCACTGAGCTGCCCTTCCTCCTGCGCAACATCTTCGAGCGACGACGCAACACCAAGGCTCCCCCGAGGATTAGCTCGTCTGGAATCAGGGGGGCGAGCCCTCACCTCCAAGAGCTAGCGGCTGCAATGCGCGAGCGGGCGATGAATAGTGATTTCATACCCAATGCGCAGAAGTACGCTACCTCTAGGTTAGGTAAGGCTAACCCGATGATGCAGAGCGTCTTCGACAAAGCCATGGACTACAAGAGCCCAGCCCTTGAGATGCTCCAGCGTAGAGCCCAGGGTGGTGATTTCTCTCGCCAGTCGCCGGCTATGTCCGGGTTCCTCAACAACCTTCTTGGCGGGCAACGCTCTCTAGGTGAGGAGGGTTTTAGCAATCCGATGGTGAACAATCCTATGAGCCGGTTCAGAGGAACAGGGATGGGAATGGGAGGAATGGGGATGGGAGGACCATCACAGGCTAGTCAGGGTCTTCTCCCTCAGGGCCAGCCGCGCATGCCAGGGATGCCGTCGCAGGCTAGCCAGGGACTCCCACCCCAGATGCAGATGCCGGCCCAGCAACCACTCCCACCAATGCCAGGACTCTAGGAGTACCGCATGCCAAACGATAGCGATGCCGCACAGCAGAGAAGAGACGCCTACTCCAACAAGAATGTCGGGCGTGGTGGCTACACAGGTAGAGACCGAGGGGGGCACAAGCAGAAGCCGCCAAGGACAAAGCCGTACAAGCCGAACCTTTCATCGGGGGAAAAGCTGAAGCAGCTGCAACGGCGGGCGAAGCGCGGTACCCTCGGAGCGTTTGGTCAGAAGAAGCTCGCTGAACTCAAGGGTGGTTCAAAGCCCAGGCCTGGACAGGTCAGGCCTGGACAGGTCAAACCTCCGCAGCGACCAGGGGGTGGTCCTATCTGGGTTCGTCCACCTCCGCGTCCGGTCGGTCCTCCGCAGGGGGGCAGTCCTCAAAGACAAAGCCCGACGGATCGGTACCGAGCGGCAAACGCAGCTCGCGGAGCCCAGCCACCGGGAGCAGTCTCTGGTAGCCAGGGGGTGAGTAACACCAGGGCCAACCCGACATCTGGGCTGCCGCCATCTCAGCCGCCGCCACCGATGCCGATGCAGCCGTCCTGGTTGGGCGACAACCCCCAACTTGCGGGGTCGCCACCTCCAGGAGCTGGGGGGCCAGGGGGCCTACAACAGTTAACGCGGCAACCTCAGCCGCAACCTCAGCCGCAACCCATGCCGGTACCGGGACAGCCCCCACCAGGCTTCGCCAACAAGCCCCTTGCAATACCGCCGCAGGGTGCTGGGGGAATACTCCAGGGGCAACCGGGCCAGCCGATGCCCGTCCCAGGGCAGCCACCCATGCCGGGGCAGATGCAGCAGCCACCCGTCCCAGGGCAGCCACCGGGACCGATGGCGATGGTGCCACCGGGAAGCGCTTGGGCTCCTCCCGTTCCTCCTGGGGTTCCTCCTCCCCCGCCGCTACCACCAAGGATGGTGCAGGCTCCCCCGGTTCCTCAGCCGATGGCGCAAGCCCCTCCGTGGAACCCGCAGTTCCCGCCCCAGGTGGACTTTAGGAGATAGCCGTGTCGATTAACCGCATGTGGGAGAACAAGTCGGGGGCTCTAACTCCGTCCAACCACTACCCTCCCATCGTTAATGAGGATGCGGCGATAAAGACCGTAGGCGTCAAGCGAGGCAGAAAGAAGAAGAGAAGAAAGCAGAGGGTTTGGACCGCCAAGGACTGGGAGTCCATCCTCGCTGCCACAAAAGGGTCCTCACCACCAGCACCTGCCCCCATGCCTCCCAAGGCGAAGAGGGCGGGGAGAAGGAAGATCCAACGTAGGGGGCAATACTGATGCCTGCATGGTACGAAAACAATCCAACCACCCCCGCCCCCACGACGGGACCGGGACCCCCTCAGCCACAGGCCCCACCGTTGGCGACTGACTTCCAGGGTCATGCGGGTCAGGTCTTAGGCGGTCGCTTCTTGGATTCCGGCAACCCTCATCTCAAGGGGGTCATGGACGCCATGCGTAGGCAGGCTGATGAGTCCTACGCTGGGGAGAGGGCTCGCCTCGGTGGGCAGAGCGAGGCTGCTGGCGCCTTTTACGGGGGCGGTGACGTGTGGCAGTCGGTCCAGGGTAGGGCGTTCAATCGCTACCAGCAGGACCTCGCCGAACAGCAAAACCAAGTTCAGTACCAGAACTACGGGGACGAGAGAAACCGCATGATGGAGGCTCTCGGCATGAGTGGGCAGTTTGAGACTGCGGCTGATGACCGACAAGCGCAGCAGTCCATGCACGCGGGGTCCTTGAGCAATAATCTCCAACTTGGGGAACTTCAGGCCCAGCTCCAGCGCGATCTCCAGACCGGTAACCTCGACTTCGGCAGGCAACAGCTCGCTCTCGACACGATGAACTCAATGTCATCGAATCAGATCAATGAGGGTCGCTTCCTCTCTGACCTTGCCATGCAACAGTACGGCATGGACCAGGGGATGATGAATCTCGCCGGGGGCATGGGGTCACAGGCAGGGCAGCAGGACCTCGCCATGATGGGGATGATCCCAGGGCTTGAGCAGGCTGGGTACTATGGCTATAACCAGGCAATGCAAGGCCAGGGCGCCGTGGATTCGCAGGACTCGGCGGCAGCAGCCAGGCGAGCACAGATCGACTCGCAGAACGCTCAGAACCAGTGGCAGCACAACGCCTATAACGAGCAGAACGCGCTCAACGACTACGTTAGAAACCTCCTCGGGTTGGCTGGCGTGGGCGGCAGCACTGCCTCCTCAGGCTTCGGCACTCGCACCCACCAGCAGCAGCCACAGCAGGATCCGCTGATGGCTGGCCTGATCGGTGGAGCCGCAGCGGGGTTTCAGGGTTATGCCGCAGCCAAGCAGCAGACTCCACCCCCGAATCAGGTGGCAGCTGGTAACTTCTTCGGAAACAACTTTCCCTAATCCAGGAGGACCGTAATGCCTAGTATATGGAAAGATCCTACCTGGCTGAATAACTTTGGGGCTGCTCTCTCTACCCAAGGCGGCGCGAACGGCGGGGGCTTCAACCTCGGTCTCGCCATGGCCCAGGCTAGGCAGCTCACAGAGGAGGAGAGGGAGCGCATGCGCCGCGTTCAGGCGGAAGAGGATGAGCGTGCGGCCAGGGACAAGGAGCGAGCCTTCTACCGGCAGCTTCAGGAGGCTCAGGAGGGCCGAGCCAGTCGAAGCGAGGAGCGAGTAATCGCTGAAGCCCTAGGTCTCAAGACAAGGAACGAGGAGCGTGAGGTTGAGATTGATGCGGCCATCAATTCCCGCAATCCTGAGACCCTTGCCGCACTGGACCCAGGAAAGCTGCTCCAATTCCTCCAGGAGAAGCAGGAGGAGGAGCAGAGGGAGGAGCAGGAGGAGACTTATCGCAGGCTGCTAAGCGAGCAAGGTCCGGAGGCTGCCCTAACAGAGGGCGATCCACTGGGGATGGCGGCTCTCCAACTGAGGGGCGGGGCACCGGATATACAGGGCGAAAGGATGTCTCAGGCATTCCAGATGCTCAAGCTCGAAGAGGCCTACAACAAAGCTAACGGTGGGGAGTTTGGGGACAGGCCAGCCGTGCCGTTCAACGACTGGGCTGCGAGTCAGGGACTAGTAGAGGCTGCCCCTGGGGCCGGGGCTGGCAGTGCCGCTGGCGTCCCTCCTCAGGTGGCAGCTCTCATGGCTGTTAAGCAGGCCGTCGAGCGGGTGCCAGGCCTTGAGCAGTTCATTGACAGTAACGAGCAGGCACAAGCCGCTCTGCAAGGGATGGTAGAGGCGGGGGTGGAACCGGAGGAGGTGGTTAGCGCCCTCATCGAGCTTCAGAGGAGAGACCCTGGGGCGGGAGGGCAGATGTCGCCATTGGATATGATCCTGTCCAATCTCTCTGACAAGGGTGCAGCGGCGATGGAACCCTGGCCTAACATTCTAGAGAACGTAATCCCGAAGGGCCTCATCCCCTAATGGAGAGTATTTAGTTCGCCATGGGATACCTCGATAAATTAATGTCCTCCTATGGTGGGGGTAGCTATAGACCACGTGAGGAGGAAGAGGAAGAACGCTCCTTCTTCGAGCGGTACTTCTCCAACCCTTCCCGCTCGCTGGCGAAGTCGGCTACCCTCCTCCCGGCTCGCCTAACCGAGGGGCTGGAGTTCCTTGCCCAGGCACCGGGGGTGGTCCTTCCCAAGAGCATCGAGGACCCCTTCGAGGACTGGGTAGCCCGCACTCAGGACAAGGCTGCCGCCCCTTTCGAGGAAGCCGCTGCTGACATCAACGTCCATCCTGGGGATAGCTTTGCTGAGAAAGCCCTTATCACTACGGCAGGGGCAATCCCCGACCTTGCCGCCATCCTTGGAACGGGCGCCATTGGAGGTGCTATCAAGGGGGGTTCTCTCCTCTCTAGGATAGGCGCAGCCA
>Ga0255047_10001367_pt1 | contig 17753 bp, 16 predicted proteins | sample JV7_2_1_MG_FD_183640 | JGI IMG/M metagenome (GOLD analysis project Ga0255047, IMG submission 183640) | Seawater microbial communities from Jervis Inlet, British Columbia, Canada - JV7_2_1 | ecosystem: Environmental > Aquatic > Marine > Inlet | place: Canada: British Columbia | collected 2016-10-06 | reverse complement strand
GAGGCCGCCACGTAGACGATGTCCGGATTGGCGGGATGGATCTCGATCCGCGGGATGGTGTGCGTGTCGCCCAGGCCCATGTGTTCCCAGGTGTCGCCGCCATCAGTCGACTTGTAGACCCCCGCGCCCGCCATCGACGACCGGAAGATATTGGCCTCGCCCGTCCCTACCCAAACAATGCTCTGATCGGACGGCGCCAGCGTCACGTCGCCGATCGAAGTCGAGGCGGCCTGTTCGAAGATCGGCTCCCAGCTCACACCCTCGTTCCTGCTCCGCCACACGCCGCCGGAAGCGCCGGCGATGTAGATCGTGTAGTTGTCTCCCTTGGGGGTCACGATGTCGACGTCGGTCATCCGGCCGGAGACGTTCGTCGGCCCCACGAACTGCCACGGCAGATTGCGGAAGCGCGACATGCCGGCGTTTGCCATGTGGTCCGCGTACCACGTCAGCCGCTCCGCGGAGGGAGTCTGTTCGCTCGCCTCCTGCGCGACCAGCGGACCGCCGGCAGCGAGCATGAGCGCCAATGACAGGATCAGGGTGAGGGCAGATCGCACACGGTAAGACATCGAGGGAGCCTCCCAGAGGAAAAGCGGACAGACGTGAAGAATTTCGGGAGGTTAGCGAGCCAGCCGCGCAGCGTCAACGCGGTGCTTCAACGAACCGTGGTGCGCGCCAGAACGTCGGCGATGAGCGGACGCAGCGCGGCGACGTATTGCCGAGAGTCGTAGTGCCCCACATCGTCGAGCGGCATGAACTCGATCTGCCCACCGCGTCGCTGCATCTGCGCCACGGCCCGCTCCACCGTGGCAAACGGAATGAGCTCGTCGGCGCGACTGTTGACGACCCACAGCGGAAATTGCTCCAACTCCTGCCGCCATCCGAAAGCGCCGCTGGCGAGGAGGGCCGTGAATCGTTCGAGGCCGGAGTCGGCTGGATCTTCGGGGTCGAGAACCGGTACCGCCGCCACCGCGATTCCGGCAGCGAACAGCTCCGGATAGCGTGAGCCCAAGTACCATGTCCCCATGCCGCCCAGGCTGTATCCGGCCAGCACCACGCGATCCGCTGCCACAACCTGGTCCCTGACCATCCGCTCGCGCAGCGCCAGGACGGCTCTCTCGCTGCGCGGGTGATGCCACGTCCGCTCAGGGCAATACGGGACCGCGAGAACGACGTCCTGCCCCCTGAACACCGGCTCGAGGAACGCCCGCATGAAGTCGTGTGCATGGCGCGGTGGCATATCGCCGTCCCAACCGTAGTGGAGGCCGATCACTAGCGGCACCGCTCCGTGATCGCCCACAATACGGGGATCGCTCAGTGCAAAGCGCACGTCGCTGTCGCCATCGAAGGACAGCTGGTGGTCGGTAATCGTCGCGCGCTCGCTCATAGCGGTGCAGTCTCGCACGTGCGACGGCGGCACCGCGGAGAAGGTCGCGCGCCGGGTTACTCGTAGCGCAGCGCTTCGATCGGATCGAGCTGCGAGGCGCGCGTCGCCGGGTAGATGCCGGACACGAGACCAGCGGCCATCGACACGCTCGTCGACAGCAGGATCGACGACGCGGTAACAACCGTCTCCCAGCCGGCCGAGGCAGCCACGAGTCTCGCGATGACCACACCCATCGCCACGCCGGCCAGTCCTCCCATCAGGCTGATGGCAAAGGCCTCGATCATGAACTGGTCGCGGATCTCTTTGCGGCGCGCGCCGACGGCCCGCCGAATGCCGATCTCGCGAGTTCGCTCCAGCACTGTGGCCAGCATGATGTTGGTGATCCCGATGCCGCCGACCAGAAGCGAGATGCCCGCGATACAGCCCATCACGACGTTGAACAGCCGCTGCGTAGCGCGACTCTGATCGAGCAACGCCTCGGGTACCACGAGCTCGAAGTCGTTCTCACCACCGTGAATCCGGTCGAGCAGCCGGCGAATGGCCACGGCACTCGCCTGCGTCGACCGGTCAGGCTCCAGCTGGATGACGATTTCGTCGAGCGGGGCGCGCAACGGTGCACGGTCGAATTTTCGTACGGCCGTTGTCACCGGAATGTAGATCTCGGTCGCCGTCGTGCCGATGTCGACGCCCTGGAACTGACCGCCGCCACCGAGATCTTCGAGCACGCCGATGACCTCGAACCAGACATCGTTGAACTTGAGTTGCCCACCAAGAGCCGGCCCGACACCGAAGAGGTCACGGCGCACGCCGACGCCGACCACGGCCACCTGCGCATGGCGATCCTCGTCGAGAGGATCGATGAAGCGTCCCTCGGCGACTCCCAGATCCGACAACTCGCGCTGGCGCCACGAGACGCCGAGAACACTGGCCGCCGTGCGGCCATCGACCGACATGATCTTGTAGCTCTCGATCTTCACCCGCGGCACGGCCAACTCGACGCCCGGGATGCCATCGCTGATCACGTTCGCATCGCGCAGCGACACGCCCAACGAGTTGCGGCGAATCTCGTTGAGTTCGTCCTCGCTCATATCGACGTCGCGCACGAGCACGTTGCGCAGGCCCATCCGGTCGATCAACTCCATCGCCTGCCGTTCGGCGCCCGCACCGATCGACAGCATCGCGATCACGGCGCCTACGCCGAAGATCATGCCGAGCATGGTCAGCAACGAGCGCAGCTTGTGTGCGGCGAGATTGCTCAGCGCGCTGACGACCGCTTCCCGGAGGTTCATTCAGTCCCCGCCTGTCGGACCGGTGGGACCCGTCGCAGGCTCCGCCGCCTCCGGCAAGGCCTGTGCGCGCGTCGGATCCTGGAGCGCCACGACATCGCCGGATTCGAGCCCGACTTCGATCACCACGCGTCCGAGCGCGACGGGGCCCAGCGTCACCGGCACTCGCACATATTCGCTGCCGCCTTGCCGGAATACGTACGGGTTGGCTTCCTCGTCCCGGAAAACAGCCTCACGGGGCACCGCGATGACATCGTCGAGATCCTGGACCAGCAGCGTCGCGCGAACACGTTGCCCTGGCTTCATCCTTTCCGGGTCGGTCAGGGCCAGCGCCAGATCGATATCGAAGTACTGCACCGGCGACCAACGATTGCGCCGCTTGGCCACAGCCGCTACGCGGCTGACCGCGGCCTCGAACTCCTCGCCGGGGTGCGCTTCGAGCGTTACGGTGGCGGCGATGCCGGGCGCCACGCCGCCGGCGTCCGCTTCGAGCACGTAGACCTGCGCCTTCATCAGATCGAGTTGCGGGATCTCGGCGATCGGTCGGCCACCCCAGGCCATCGTGCCAACCTCGGCCGCCTCACCACGATCGCGGCGCAAGACGAAGATGCCGGCATGTGGCGCTCGCACCTCGAGTTCGCGCAGGCCCGCCTCCGCCTTCTCGATCGTCAGCTGCGCCTGACGCTTTTGGAGCGCAAGCAGGTCGAGTTCGACCTGTCCTTGCTCCGCACTGAGCTCCCGCGCGGTGCTGGCGTGGTCCTTGCGCTGGGCGGCGAGCTTCTCGTCGATCTGCGACTCGATGATCTCGCTGCGCGAATAGACGTCCGTATCGGTGCTCTGAAACTGGCGTGAGTGCTCGAGCTGCAGATCGGCGATCTGCTCATCGCGCGCGAGATTGTCCAACGTCGTCGTCTGCTGGATATTCCTCTGGTCCACCTGGCTCACCGTCTTGTCGCGCTCGGCCTCGCCGTCGTACAACTCGCGCTCCATCTCGGTCGGATCGAAGCGAATCACGACCTGACCTTCCTTCACGGCAGAGCCGTCGCGGGCGAGCCAGGCGATCTTCTTCGGCCCGTCGCCACTGACGGGAGGGCCGATGGGAGTGGCATTCTCGGCGACGAGAATCCCCTCGGCATCCACCCGGTGCACGAAGCGACCCCGCTCCGCAAGAAACGTCGGAACCTTGTCGGCGCTGGCAAACACTCCGGCGAGGCTCGTTGCCACGAGCCAGCCAACCAGGAGGATGCCGGCACCCGACAACAGCACGATCCGGAGGCGACTCATGCGCCGGGGTCTCGTTCGGCGACGCTGTCGCCCGCCCGCAACCCGGACAGGACCTGGACATGCTCGGCGTTCCGTTGCCCCAACTGCACCGGCACCCGCTCATGACCGAGAAGTGTCTTCCGGTACACGACCGGTCCGGACTCCGCCGGGAACACGGTGTGGGCCGGAACGACCAGGACGTTCTGCAGCCGCGCCGTCTCGATCGTGCCCCGGAAGCGCATGCCTGGCCGCATGCGCGCCTCGTCGGTCTCCGCCAGTTCGAGATCCAGTCGCACGACCTTGATCGGGTTGCGCGAGAAGGACTTGCGCTGGACCGTGCGCCAAATCGACTCGACGCTCGCCCGGTACAGGACGTCCGGATGCGCGTCCAGCCGAATCGACACCGGCTGCCCTTCGGCAATGCGGCCGGCATCGGATTCGTCGACCTCGCCCTGGGCCATCATCGCGCCGAGATTCGGCAGCTCGATGATGCGTTCCAGGCGCCAGGTCTGGTCGCCGACCTTCTTCTTCTCGCCGCTCCAGTTCGTCATGTAGATGACGGTGCCCGCGCGAGGCGCCTGCACCGTCATGCGTCCGATCGAGTCCTCGGTATCGCGCACGAGGCGCTCCGCGCGGTCGCGCTGCGCGACCAGGGCCGACCGCTGCGCCGCGCCGGCCTCGCGGGCCGCCTCGAGCTGACCCTCCAGGCTGGCTACCTCCAGCGTTGCCAATTCGACGTCCAGGCCCGCCAGTTCCTTCTCGTTGGCCGACCGCAGGTCCTCGGGCACCTCGTCTTTGAGGTCGGCCCGGCGCGCTTTCGCCTCCGCCTCGGCCAGTTGCAGTTCCAGCCCCATGAGCTGCTGCTGCAGGTCAACGTCGAGTTTCTCGATGTTCTTGCCTGCCTGCTCGGCCTCCGTCTGCAGCTGCAACAACTTCCGCTCGAGTTGCGAGGCGTCGAAGGCGAGTACCGGCGCGCCCTTCTCGATCTCGCTCCCCTCCGGCGCCATGAAGCTGATCTGGAATTCCCACATGCCGACTCCCTGGGGCGGCGTGAGGACGCTGGCATCGCGCGAGGCCAATGTCCCCTCCACCTCTACGCCGAGCACGAGATCGTCCGTGGCAGCCGCGATCCAGTTGATCTCCGAATCGTCGCCGAAGACTCGCGTCAACCCCCAGCCGACCACCAACAGACCGGCGAGCACGCCGGTCCCGAGGCGAATGGGTGTCGACCGGAGCGCGCCCGCCCCGAGGCCCGGTGAGCTCATCGAATGGCCTCCACCAGAGCGCCTTCTTCAGGCCCGGCGCGCAGCACGCACGCAATGGCGTTGCACGGACCGAGTTCGACCCGCGGCCGTGACCCGTCCGCCAGCGCCACCACGACGCCGTCGTCGGTGAAGTCGAGCGCCCGCCTTGGAACGAGAAGGACATCATGGCGAGCGGCGGTCTCTACCTCGACGCGCACCGACATCCCTGGCTGCATGACGTCCTGGTCTGCCTCGTCGAGATCGATGTGGGCCAGGAAATGCCGCTGTTCGGAGCGGCGCCCGGATTCATGCGCAACTGGACTGATCTCGCGCACCACGCCGCGGTAGCGCCGATCCGGATAGGCGTCGAGCGCGCACGTAACGACCATCCCCAGGGTGACCTTGCCGTCGTCGACGTCGGAGAGCCGCGCCTCGACCGCCATTGCCCGGAGATCCGGGATCTCCATCACCGTGGCACCGACCCAGATCGTGTCTCCAACCTGGAACTTTCTATCTTCACGCCGATTCTCGACGGCCACCGCGATACCCGACTGCGGCGCTCGCAGGGCCATCGTCTCGATCGCCTGCCGGGCCTCCGCCACCTCGCGCTCGGTCTTGCGCAAGTCCACGCGCAGCACCTCCAGTTCGGCCTCAGAAGCCTCCCCGTGACCTTCGAGTTCGGCCAGCGCCTTGTCGTGCTGGACCTGTGCCTGTTCGAGCGCCAGCTGGGCCTCTTCGTAGGTCTTGCGATCGATGACGTCGGCCGGCACCTCGCCCGCGATCTGCGCCTTGCGCAGCGCGATGCGGCCGCTCTCGTAGTTGAACTGTTTTTCCGCGAGCTGCCCGTCGATCTCGGCCCGCTTGCTGGCAAGCGCGTTGAGCGCCTGCTGCTGTGCCGTGATCTTGTTTTCGATCTCGCTGGCGATCTGGGCCGTGTCCAGCTCCACGAGTTTCTCGCCCTCGAGCACGTAGGCGCCGTCGTCGACCATCCAGCGGATCGTGGTCTCCCACTCCGGCATCCGCGGGATGATGATCTTGTCGCTGTTGCGGGCAGTCAGAGTGCCGCTCAGCAGCAGCGTCTGCCGGAAGTCGCCGCGCCGAATCGCGCTCATCTCCGCCAACGCTTCGGGCCCCTGGCCGGGATCGGCACCGACGGTCGGCTCACCCGCGCAGGCGCCTAGCGTGCCGCAGAGCAGCACAATCGGGAGCGCAGGGTGAACGCGCACTGTGGCGCCGGAGTTGGTCTCGCTCATGGCAGGCCGGTAACGCTCCGTATCCGTCGGGGAACGGGTACTGGACATTGTCTCCTACGGGCATACCCCGTGCACTCCCGACGCGTGCAATTCCCCGTGCCGAGGCCTCTTCTACTCATTTAGAACCCCCAGCGTCGCGAATTGTCGAGGCTGCCGGGAACTTCCGTCGCTATTCGCCGTATGAATTATTCGATTGTAGTGTTTGATCCTTCCTCCTCGAGAACACGGAAGCTCTGATGCCAGGAAGATTTCTTGCCGAGTTCGAACTCTACGTGATGCTCGCGGTCGCGCGTTTGGGCGACGACGCTTATGGTGCGGCTATCCGCGACGAGATCGAGGGGCGGGTAGGCCGACCCGTATCGATCGGCGCCCTCTACGCCACCCTGCATCGACTCGGCAGCAAGAGGCTCGTGCGCTTCGAGGAAGAAGCAGACAGCGGCAGGTCCGGCCGCGCCCGCAAGTACGTCTACCTGACGGCGGAAGGAACCGAGGCGCTGGATCACTCCACCGCAATGCTGCACCGGATGATGGACGGCGTGGCCCCGGCGGTCGGAGGGAAACGATGAGCGCGCCCGCGACACCCCGACTGTGGGCCGCCTTGTTGCGACTCGTTCTGCACGAGGGAGATCGACGGTACGCGTTGTCGGACCTCGAGGACGGCTTCGAGCGTCGCGCCCGGGAGACGAACGCGGCGACTGCCCGCGCCTGGTATCGCCGCCAGGTCGCGCGCTCCGTCTTACCGGCCCTGGGCAGCCGCTGGTCACGGCGGCCGCGACTGCTTGCGCTGGTGTTCGAGGACCTCCGCTTCGCCGTCCGTTCACTAGCAAGAACGCCGATCGTTGCCTTGGTTGTCGTGGCGTCCCTGGCCGTCGGGATCGGTGCCACCACCGCGGTATTCTCAGCGGCCAACGCGTTTCTGCTGCGGCCTGCGAGCGCCGCCATCGCGGACCCCGACCGGCTGGTTACCGTGTTCACTAGCGATAACTCGGGCGGGCTGTACGGCCGCAACTCGGTGCTCGATGCGCAGGAGATGGCAGCGGCGACGGAGGCGTTCTCGGACCTGGCCACGCACAGAATCGGGGTCGTCGAAATCGAGGGCCCCGACTGGGTCCGCAGTTCGATGATCGAGATCGTCAGCGGCAACTATTTCGATGTCCTCGGTGTGCGTATCGCGATGGGCCGTTCATTCATGGCGGCCGAGACGACGTTCGGCTCCGCGGAGCGTGTCGTCATCATCAGCGCGCGCCTCTGGAACGAGCAGTTCGGCGGCGATCCGAACGCAATCGGCGAAACTGTCATCCTCGACGGCGGGCCGTTCACCGTCATCGGAGTTGCTCCGGTCGAACTCCGCAGCCGTTTCATGGCTTTCGAAGTCGACGCCTGGGTGCCAATCGGCATTCCTGGCGGCGTGTTCGTCTCTGACGAGGCCGAGTGGGGCAACCGTGGCAACCGCGACCACGGCGTCGTGGCGCGGCTGGTCCCGGGCGCTTCCATGCAACAGGCAGGTGCACAACTCGCCGTCGTCGCCGCCAGGCTGCACGCCGAATACCGCGAGCACTGGGAAGATCAGCGCTCGCAGCAACGTCGCTTCACCGTCCTGGGCGAGCGCGCCGCCCGGGTCCCGCCCAATATTGCCGCTGCCCTGGCCGCCGTGAGCGCCATTTTCGTGCTCGCCGCCGGACTGCTGCTGGCGGTCGCCTGCTTCAACGTGGCCGGAATCATGCTCGCCAGAGCAGACGCCCGGCGACAGGAAATGGCAGTTCGTCTGGCGCTCGGTGCACGACCGCGGCGAATCGCTGGATTGCTACTGGTCGAGTCATTGATCCTGGCAGCCGCCGCGTGCGCAGCGGGAGTCGTGCTGGCCCGACAACTCGTGGGCACGTTCAGCATGGTGTCTCTGCCCATCGCCAACCTCGTCGTCCGCTTCGACGTCGGCATCGACGGCCGCGTGCTGACGTTTGCACTCCTGATCGCGGTGCTGACGAGCGTGGCTTTCGGCATGGTGCCGGCGTGGCGCGGTGCCCGGCCGGATCTGGTACCGGCCCTGAAAGGGCTGCGCACGACGCGAAAGGGAACGCGCCGCCGCCTGAGCTTCCGCAATGCTCTCGTCCTCGGACAGGTAGCCGTCGCGCTGATCTTCGTCGTCGGCGCCGGCACGACGCTGCGCAGTTTCAGCGAACTCTTAGCGATGGACTGGGGGGTCGAGGCCGAGGGCCTCGCCGTGATGACCAAGAACCTACCGGCCGAAACACCGCCCGCGGAGCGAGCCGCGGAGTACGCCACCGTGCTGGAGCAAGTGAGGGCACGGCCGGAGATCGCCGATGTCCAGATCGGTTCGGCGGTGGAGGGTACCAGCTTCGCGTTCGACGCCGGTGCGGATGTCGCACCGGCAGGGTACGAACGCGCGCCGGGGGAGTCGATGCGCATCTCGACCAACTCCGTCACCCCGGGCTACTTCGAACTACTGCAAATCCGGCTTTTGGTCGGACGAACGTTCACGGCGGCAGATCACGCCGATGCCGATCGGGTGGCGATCGTGAACGAGTCGTTTGCGCGGCGGTTCTGGCCCGAGGGTTCGGCGCTGGGTCGCCAGTTCAACATCGGGCGGTTCGCCGAAGAGGGCGGCGACCTAATGCGAGTCGACGGCGACACCTACACCGTGATCGGCCTCGCCGCTGACGCCAAGTACCAGGGTTTCGAAGGCACCGAGTCGGAGTTCCTGTGGACCGCCTTGCTGCAGAAGCCCCCGGCCCGGGCAATGGTCGTGGCGCGCGCCCACGGCGGTGTCGAGCAAGCGATCGAAGCACTCCGGGAGGCGATCCCCGCCGACGCGCGCGGCGTGATGATGATCCCCCCAGGGCGTTTGGTGGACCTGCGTGATTTCCAGTTCGCGTTCCTGCGGGTGATGGCACGCTTCCTGGGCGCGGCCGGCGCATTCGGCCTGCTGCTTGCCACGATGGGACTGTATGGAACCGTGGCCTACGCAGTGGCCCGGCGTGCGCGCGAGATGGCCATCCGCCAGGCAATCGGCGCCCTGCCGCAGCAGGTGGTCAACCAGGTGTTCCGCAGTGGCCTGCGCCTGGCGCTCGGCGGGCTCGTAGTCGGAACGCTTGTCGTGACGCCGCTGGCAGCCTTGCTGCGCGCCGACCTCCATGGGGTGGCCCCCCTCGAGCCGCTCGGACTCGCGGTCGGCGCAGCGATCGTGTTCCTGGCAACGGCCGCCGCGAGCTACATCCCGGCCCAACGAATCGCACGAGTCACGCCGGTCGAATCGCTACGCGCCGACTGAGCGAGGACTCCGGCCACGGCCTGTCAGAGCCAACGCCGGACCTTGCCGCGGTACTCGTGGTATTCGTCGCCGAAGCGCTCGATGAGCATCTGCTCTTCCAGAGCTATGAACTGCGACGAGATGACCCAGTGAAATCCGACCAGGGGCAGGAACGCCGTGGCGTTACCGAACCACACGGCCGTGCCGACCAATACGACGAACATCGACGCGTAGATCGGGTTACGACTCCACCGATACGGGCCGCGGATGACCAACGCCTCCGAGACGTCGCCCGGCTCTATGGTTGTCCCACTGCGATGGAAAAGGCCGACGCAATAGAAGATCAGGGCGAAGCCAAGACCGACCAGCCCGAGGCCGACGAGTGCCCGCGACTCCCCCAGCAATTGAGGTCCAGGAAGCAGCCTCCACAAGAGGTATTGCACCACCAGCGTGAACAGCGCCCATATCGGCGGGAGTAGCGGCGGGCGACGGCGCTCACTCGCGTCCGACTGCGGTCCTGCGGAGCTACGTGGCACCGGCCGCTGACAGACCGTGGTCTGCTAGCGCGGCGCGGCAGGCGTGCCGGATCGCGCGATGAGCGCCTCTTCGTCCATGAAGACGAACTCGGACGACACCACCGAGATGAACCCCGCGATCGGCAGAACGCCCGTCAGTGTCCCGAACCACAGCCCACTGCCGACGAGGCACGTCAGCATGGCGAGGCAGATCGGACTACTGGTGAAGCAATGAATCGCGGGCTCGGCCGTTGCGGCATGCCGCCAGAAATACGCCAGACCCATGGCGCCGCCGAGCAGCAAGGCGAGACCGACCCAACTCTGGGCAGCGCCCAAAGCGATCGCAGGGCCGGGCAGCAACGTCCAGAGGAGCCACTGCTGCACCAACGCGACCGCGAACCATGCGGTCCGAATAACTGACTGTCGGGGCGCTTCCTTCACTATCCAAACTCCGAGGGGGCTGACTGAAGGATGCATCTTAACCCATTCTTCATATTCTTAACAAGTCCTTAACCGGTGTCAGAGCTTCTTCAGCGCTGCGCGATCGACCTTGCCGAGATGCGTCCGCGGGAAATCGTCGAGGAACTCGATGGCCCGCGGCGCCTTGTAGAACTCGAGCGTGTCGGCGACATGCTGACGCAGGTCATCGGCAAGTTCGTCACCGGGCTCGACCTCGTCGATGGTGACGACGAAAGCCTTGGGCTTCACCAGACCGTCGATCTCCACCCCGACGACTGCCGTCTCGCGCACGGCCGTGTGTTGCAGGAGGCAGTTCTCTACCTCGCTCGGCGCGAACCACTTGCCCGAGACCTTCAGCATGTCATCGCCGCGACCGCAGTAGACGAAGGCGCCGTCCTGGTCACGCATCACCATATCGCCGGACACGTACCACTCGCCCCGAAACGCCTGCATCGTGCGCTCCATACGCTGCCAGTAGCCGAGCGCGCGGGAGTTGCCGCGTACCCACAGGTTGCCCACTTCGCCAGCGGGAAGATCGGCGCCATCGTCGTCGCGCACTCGCACGTCGAAGCCGGGAACCGCCCATCCGAGCGTGCCGGGTTTGACCCGCTCGGGCGTGTTGGAAACGAACACATGCCACTGCTCGGCGGTGCCGAGGCCATCGAGCAGTTCGACGTCGTAGGCTTCCTTCCAGCGCTCGTACAGCGCCGCAGGCAAGGCCTCGCCGGCCGAGGTGGCAAACCGCAGACTCGACAGGTCGCGGCCCGCGATCGACTCGTCGGCGAGCATCTTGTTGATCAACGTCGGTACGTTGATGAGGATGGTCGGGCGGTGGCGCTCGATCTGGTCACAGAGCGCCCCGGGCGTGCATCGCCCGGAGAATAGAACCGCGCTGGCTCCGACCGAGAACGGGAAAAGCAGGTTGCTCCCCGTGGCGTAGCCGAAGAACAACTTCGGCACAGAGATCGTGATGTCGTCTTCGCGGTAGCCAAGCGCGTCCTGAGCGTAGAGCCGCGTCGTATTCACGAACGAGTTGTGGCTTTGCATGACCGCCTTGGGTTTGCCGGTGGTGCCACCCGAAAACAGCCATATCGCCGAGTCATCGCGATGGCTCGGGAACGTCTCGAGCGCCGCTGGCGCCGCGGCCAGCTCGCCCTCCAGCTCGTCGCTGCCGACCACCAACAGCCGCTCGAGATGCGGCGCCGCCGCGGCTGCCCTGTCGAACTGCGTCAGGGCTTCGCCCCCGACCACAGCTGCCGCGGCGCGCGTGTAGTTGAGGAAGTACTCGATCGAATCGGCTTTCAAGTGCGGGTTCACCATCACCACCACGGCACCGATCTTGAGCGTGCCGAAGAAGGCCGCCACCCAATCCAGCGAATCATCGAGTGCAATGATGACGCGCTGCTCGGCCTTCACCCCCACTGCTCGAAGCCGGTTGCCATACCGGTTGGCGCGCGCGTCCACCTGCGCGTACGTGAATGTCCCGGCGTCGGTGCGTATCGCGACTCGGTCGCCACGCTCCTCGCGCAGCCGATCCGCCAGAAACCAGTCGGCGATGTTGAGCTGTTCGGGGATATGCGAGTCGTTGCTCTCGTCGTTCCTCATGAGGCGCACGATAGCGGTACAAGCCTCCCCGACTCAAGCTGCGCCACGGTGCCGCCCGAGACCGTATCGCACGCCTATAATCGCGGTCATGTCCGTGCATCGATTCGAACGCATGACCTGGACCGAGGTCGAACAGCTCGACCGCGCGATCACGATTCCGCTGCTGCCCGTGGGCGCGATCGAGGCGCATGGCCCGCACCTGCCGCTCGACACGGACGTCATCATCGCCAAGGCGATGGTGTGGGCGGCGACCGAGTTGCTCGAAGCAGAGGGGCTGGTGCCGCTGATCCTGCCGCCGGTGTCGTATACGGCGGCCGGTTTCGCCAGCGGTTTCGCCGGCACGATCTCCCCCACCCCGGGTGCAGTGCGCGGCACGATTGCCGGGATCGGGCGGAGCCTTGCCCGTCACGGGTTCCGCTGGCTGGCGGTGGCGAACTCGCACCTCGACCCGGTGAACCTGGCCTCGATCCGGGCCGCCGTCGACGTGCTCGACGATGCCATCGAGGTCATCTTCCCGGACATCACCCGCAAGCCCTGGGCCCTACGTCTGACCGACGAGTTCAAGAGCGGCGCCTGCCACGGGGGGCAGTACGAGACTTCGATCGTGATGGCTGCGCAGCCCGATCAGGTGCGCGAAGATGTGCGCTCAGGCCTCGAGGATGTCGCCGCATCGCTTGCGGAGGCCATCCAGAATGGTAAGACCTCATTCGAGTCCGCGGGCGGACCGCGGGCCTACTTCGGCTACCCGGCGCGGGCGAGCGCCGAGGAGGGGACGGCGAGCGTGGCGATTCTGGGCCAGATCCTGTGCGATGCCGTCACCGAGGCGCTGGCACCACCCGGCGGAGACGCGGAGTGATCGCGCCGCCGCTCGTTGGCCGCAACGCGATCATCACCGGAGGCGGTCGCGGTATCGGCGCGGCCGTGACGCGCGCGCTGGCCGCGGCCGGTGCCACCGTGCTTGCCTGCTCGCGCGGCGATGCGGAGGCAAACGAACTGACCGCGCAACTGAACGAACGTGGCGATCGTGCCTTCGCCGTGCGTTGCGACGTCACCGCTCCCGAGAGCGTGACGGCAATGGCGGAGTACGCCGCCGAGAATCTCGGGCATATCGACATTCTCGTGAACAATGCCGGCCGCTCACACTCGGCTCCGCTGCACCACCAGACGCTGGAGGAATGGAACCGTCTGTTCGCGGTCAACGCCACCGGCACCTTCCTGTGCACCCAGGCCTTCGCGCCGGCGATGGCGCGACAAGGCTGGGGTCGGGTCGTCAATATCGCTTCTCTGGCCGCGCGCACCGGCGCACGGTACATCTCGGCCTACGCCGCGACGAAACACGCGGTGTTGGGTTTCACCCGTTGCATCGCCGCCGAGATGGCCGAGCGTGGCGTCACGGTCAATGCGATCTGCCCGGGCTACGTCGACACCGACATGACCACCGAGACAGTGGAGCGGATCATGTCGAAGACCGGGCTGGGTCGCGAGGAAGCACTCGCCTCGATTCTGCAGACCACACCTCAGCGTCGGCTCATCGACCCCGACGAGATCGCGTCCATCGCAACCATGCTGTGCAGCGAAGGCGCGCGCGGTATCAACGGCCAGGCCATCGGCATCGACGGCGGGGAGTTCCTCGGATGACCTACGACATCTTCAATCCGTCCCAGCTCGGCCCGGCAAAGGGCTGGAACAACGCGATGCTGGCACCCGCCGGTGGCCGCGTCCTCTTCATCGCGGGCCAGACGGCGCGTCGAGCCGACGGTACTTTCGCCGCGGGCGGATTCGTCGACCAGTTCGCGGCAGCGCTGGACAACGTCCTCGTGGCGCTCCGGGCAGCGGGCGGTACCCCGGCGGACATCGGCCGCATGAGCCTGTACGTCACCGATGTGCAGGCGTACCGCGACAGCCTGAAGGCGCTGGGCGAAATCTGGCGTCCGCGCATGGGCCGCAACTACCCGGCCATGGCGCTGTTCGGGGTGACCGGGCTCGTCGACGAGGAAGCGCTGATCGAGATCGAGACAACCGCGATAATCCCACCGCCCTCCGATCTCGACGAGCCTCGCTCGCAACAGGCCTGAACGGTATGACGATCGACCCCAAGAGTTTCCTGTACACCCACGACGCGGCCACGGGCGTCGCGACGATTCTTCTGAATCGACCCCAGCGCATGAACGCGCTGACCTTCGAGGTGTACCGCGAACTCGGTCAGACCTTCCGTGACCTGGCCGCCGAACCGGGTGTTCGGGCCATCGTGCTGACCGGGCAGGGCCGGGCGTTCTGCACCGGCGGCGACGTCCACGACATCATCGGCCCGCTGCTGGGCCGCGACGCCGAGGGCATGTACGAGTTCACGCGCATGACCTGCGACGTGATCGAGTCCATGCGCGCCTGTCCACGACCCATCGTGGCCGCGATCAACGGCACGGTCGCCGGCGCCGGTGCGGTGCTGGCGACGGCCGCCGACCTGCGCGTGGCCGCCGAGTCGGCTCGCATCGCTTTTCTCTTCACCAAGGTCGGTCTTTCCGGCGCCGACATGGGCATGTGCTGGCTGCTGCCGCGCATCATCGGGTTCGGGCGCGCGGCCGAGTTGCTGATGACCGGCGACTTCATCGACGCGGCCGAGGCCCACCGCATGGGTCTCTACAACCGTGTTGTTGCCGATGACCACGTGTTGGAGGTAGCGCTCAACCTCGCCGAGGGGCTCGCGCGCGGGCCGGCGTACGGCCTAGGCATCACCAAACAGCAACTCGACGAGGAGGCGGACCTGAGCTTCACCGTCGCGCTCGAACGCGAGGCGCGAGCGCAGGCGGAGTGCATGCGGAGTTCCGACTTCGCCGAGGCCTACCAGGCGTTCGTCGACAAGCGCGCGCCGACCTTCAATGGCCCCGATGGCGAGCCGGCCGCTCCGCCGACGGAGAGGACTGGCGACTCATGACCGACCTGAGTACGATCCGCGCCTTCCTCGATGCAAACCACCACGAGTTCGCCGCACAACTCGACGGGTACTGCACCCAGGAGCTTCATCCACTACCGGAGCCGGCCGACGACGATCAGGGGCGCGTACAGGCTCGCGAGGTGCTCGACTGGATGGGGCAGGCCGGGTGGCTGCAAACGATCGTCGACGGCGACCTGCGCCAACTGTGCCTGCTGCGTCAGCGCGTAGCCGCCGACTCGCCATTGGCAGACGCGGTGGTCGCGCTACAAGGCCTCGCCATCACGCCGATCCTGCTGGCGGGCAACGAAGAGATGATCTCCGCCTGGGTCGAGCCGGCCGTGCGTGGCGCGGCCATGGGCGCCTTCGCGATGAGCGAACCGGAGGCCGGATCCGACGTTGCCGCGATCGGCACGACCGCCGTTCGCGACGGCGACGAGTACGTCATCACCGGCAACAAGACCTTCATTTCCAACGCTGGAATCGCTGACTTCTACGTTGTCTTCGCGAGCACGGATCGCGACGCCGGCAGCCGCGGTCTGAGCGTGTTCGTGGTCGCCGCGGCCACGCCGGGCCTCGAATTCGTCGGGCCGCAGGTAATGAGTGCCCCCCACCCGCTCGGCGACGTCGCGCTGCATGACTGCCGAGTCCCGGCCGCCTGCCGCCTTGGCGATGAAGGTGGTGGCATCAAACTCGGACTGCGAACTCTCGATCGACTGCGCGCCAGCGTCGGCGCCGCCGCCTGTGGCATGGCGACGCGTGCCCTCGACGAAGCGATCGCTCACGTTCGCGTCCGCAAACAGTTCGGGCAGCCACTGGCCGAGTTCCAGCTGGTGCAGGACAAGCTGGCTCGCATGTACGTCGAGTTGAGTGCCGCTCAGCTACTGGTGTACCGCGCCGCCTGGGAAAAGGACCAGGGCGCGGAGCGCATCACGCTCGAGGCGGCGGCCGCCAAGGCGGGCGCCACGGAGGCCGCGCAACGCGTGATCGACGGCGCCGTTCAGTTACTCGGTGGCCGCGGTGTGCTCGCCACCAGCATCGTCGACCGTATGTACCGCAGCATCCGCGCGCTGCGAATCTACGAAGGCACCACGGAAATCCAACACCTCACCATCGCCCGGCTGCTTTTGGCTGCGGCGGCCAAGGAGGCGGACGAGTGAGCGATAGCGACGTCAGGATCAAGATCATCACCAACGGTCCGCTGCGCGTCACCGGCGCCGGCCTGTGCCGTTTGGGTATCGAGCGCAACGAGCACGAGCGCCCGACGGACTACAGCGAACACCGCAACGAGGAGCACGCAGAGGCCTACTCCCTGTGCCGCTGCGGCGCCTCGGCGAACAAACCGTTTTGCGATGGCGCCCACGGGAGTCTCGATTGGGACCCCGCCGAAACCGCCAGCCGCGAGCCGACGGCCGGCCGGCGTCTCACCTACGAGGGCGCTGGCGTCGCCATGACCGACGACAAGAGCCTGTGCTGGCACGCTGGCTTCTGCGTGCGCGAGCACGGGCACGTGTGGGATCTGATGGGCGCGGCAGAGTCACCGGAGCAGGTGGAGGACGTCAAGGGCATGATTCAAGCGTGCCCGTCGAGCCGCCTGCAGTTCCATGAACCCGCCGGTTCCGTATCGGTGGAGCCCGAACTTCCCCAACGCGTCGCCATCATCGACGATGGGCCACTGTACGTGCAGGGCTGCATTCCGGTGCACGGCGCCGACGGACACGCGTACGAACCGTTGAACCGCGTAAGCCTGTGTCGCTGCGGCGCCTCGAAGAACAAACCCTACTGCGACGGGACGCACACCGAGATAGGGTTTCGCGACCCCGAGTGATCGATGCGCATCAACTGCCTCGGCGGCGGTCCCGCCGGCCTGTACTTCGCCATTCTGATGAAACTCCGGCGCCCCGACCGCGAAGTCGTGGTGTGGGAGCAGAACCGCGTCGAGGACACGTTCGGGTTCGGCGTCGTGTTCTCGGACGCGACCATGGACAATCTCGAAGCTGCCGATCCGCAATCGTGGCAGGCGGTGCGCGAGGCGTTCTACCGCTGGGATGACATTCACATCCACTACCACGGCGAACGGCTCGAGTCGACGGGCCATGGTTTTGCCGGAATGTCGCGGACGCGACTGCTGCAGATTCTCTCGGCGCGCGCACTCGAACTCGGCGCCGAGATTCGCTTCGGCACGGAGGTAACCGACCCGCGTGTACTCGGTGACGCCGACCTCGTTGTCGCCGGCGACGGCGTGCACAGTGCCACCCGCGAGTTGTTCGCCGAGCACTTCGAGCCGGACATCGACGTGCGTCCCAATCGCTTCGTGTGGCTCGGTACGACGTGCCCCTTCCCAGCCTTCACTTTCCATTTCAAGGAGAACGAGCACGGGCTTTGGCGGGTACACGCCTACCAGTACGAGCCGCGCCACGCCGAAGCCGACGACCCCGAGCCGATCTCGACGTTCATCGTGGAAGCCACTGGCGAGACCTTCGCGCGCTCCGGCCTCGATATCGAGGATGAGGCTGCCACGCTCCGCTACTGCGAGAAGCTGTTCGC
>Ga0255047_10001366_pt1 | contig 17770 bp, 16 predicted proteins | sample JV7_2_1_MG_FD_183640 | JGI IMG/M metagenome (GOLD analysis project Ga0255047, IMG submission 183640) | Seawater microbial communities from Jervis Inlet, British Columbia, Canada - JV7_2_1 | ecosystem: Environmental > Aquatic > Marine > Inlet | place: Canada: British Columbia | collected 2016-10-06 | reverse complement strand
ACCGCCTTCCGCGGCTTTGGCGGGCCCCAGGGAATGATGGCCATCGAGTACGTGGTGGACGAGATCGCGCGGTATCTGGACATCGACCCGCTCGACGTGCGCAAGAAGAACCTCTACGGCATCGGCGAGCGCGACACCACGCCTTACGAGATGAAGGTGGAGGACAACGTCCTGCACGAGATCGTGCCCGAGCTGGAGCGCAGCTCGGAGTACCGTGCCCGGCGCCGCGAGATCGACGAGTACAACGAGACCAGCGAATTCATCAAGCGCGGTCTGGCGCTGACCCCGGTCAAGTTCGGCATCTCCTTCACCGCCACCCACTTCAACCAGGCCGGGGCGCTGCTGCTGGTCTACGCCGACGGCACGGCGCAGCTCAACCACGGCGGCACCGAGATGGGCCAGGGCCTGTACATCAAGGTGGCGCAAGTCGTAGCGGACGAGCTCGGTATCAGTGTCGACAGAATTCGAATCAACGCCGCCGACACGAGCCGTGTCCCGAACGCGTCGGCGACAGCAGCCTCGAGTGGCTCGGATATGAACGGCAAGGCTGCGCAAAATGCCGCGGGTAAGATTCGCTCACGGCTGACAGAGTTCGTCGCGTCGCACTTCAATGTTACCGAAACCAAAGTCGATTTCGGTGCAGACAAGGTCACCGTGGGTGACAAGACGCTGACTTTCGAAGAACTCGTACAACTCGCATGGTTTGGACGTGTGTCGATGTCGGCGACGGGTTTCTACAAGACACCCAAGATCCACTACGATCGTGAAACGTTTACGGGCCGACCATTTTTCTACTATGCGTACGGTGCGGCGGTATCCGAAGTCGTCGTCGATACGTTGACCGGTGAGTATCGGTTGCTACGCGTCGATATCGTCCATGATTGCGGTGATTCACTGAATCCGGCGGTGGATCTCGGCCAGGTTGAAGGGGGCTTCGTGCAAGGTGTCGGCTGGCTGACGTCGGAAGAGCTGTGCTGGAATGAGGCTGGTGAACTGACCACGCATGCACCATCGACGTACAAGATTCCGACGTGCTCGGACCTGGCGCCCGATTTTCGTGTGCAGTTACTGCAAAATTCTGCCAACGTCGAAGACACAATCTATCGTTCAAAAGCAGTCGGTGAGCCGCCGCTGATGCTCGGTATTTCTGCGTTTCACGCGATACGTGATGCCATCGCGACGGACGAACAGCCGCTGCCGGATCTGCAGGCTCCGGCCACGCCCGAAGCAGTGCTCAAGGCGATCGAGGGTGGTGGGCAATGAATGAGTGGATCGACGAGTTATCCGACCTGACGGCAGCGGATGAGCGTGTTGTTCTGGTCACCGTTGCCGGCATCCGGGGCTCGGCGCCGCGTGAAGTCGGCGCGAAGATGATCGTGTCAGAGAGCGCGACGATCGGCACGATCGGTGGCGGGCAACTCGAATACCAGTGCGCGCGCCTGGCCTGTGAAATGCTCGGGGACGACGAGACGCCGGCATTGCGTAAATTTCCGCTCGGCACCTCGATGGGCCAGTGTTGTGGTGGCGTCGTCGATATTCTGTTTGAGCCAATCGCGAGCCGATTGCCCGCGTGGTTACGTGACCTGCGCGCGCTGCATGGCCAGCGCGAACCGGCTGTCATCGTCACCCACCTGGGCGGCGCTACCGGCAAATGCGTGATTACGGCGAATGACATTTTTGGTGACCGCAAGAGTGCGTCGCCTGACATCGTCGAGAAGGCGCGGCAAGGCCTCGAGGCGGGGCGCACATCGCATCGGATCGATGACTGGTTTTTCGAAGACGTCGTTGGTACCAACCTCAATATTGCGGTGTTCGGTGCCGGGCATGTCGGCTCGGCTGTTGTGCAATCGCTATCGGCTCTCGACTGCAACGTGCGCTGGATTGATGGCCGCCGAAATATTTTCCGTGGTACTCCGTCGAATGTGAGGGCTATCGAAACCAGCGATCCCGCGCTTGAAGTTGCCGCGATGCCACCACGAAGCTGTTACCTGATCATGACGCACAGTCATGCGCTCGACTTTGACATCTGTGATCGCATCTTGCGGCGTGGTGATGCCGCCTACTGCGGACTTATCGGGTCACTGAGCAAACGGCGCCGCTTCGAAAAACGATTCCGTTCTCAAGGCATGCAGGAGCGAGACCTCGAGCGGCTCGTATGCCCGATCGGCGTCGCAGGTATCTCCGGTAAGAAGCCCGCAGAGATCGCCGTAGCTGCCTCGGCCGAGGTATTGCGGGCCTACGAAAGTGCGATGCGAAACGCCGAGCCGATCTATCCGGACAACGTCCATCCACTCGAGAGGCGGCGCTAGCATGGAAGCTTATTTTGTCGACTGGCTCAACCTGCTGGCTCGTTGGGTACATTTCATCACCGGCGTAGCCTGGATCGGCGCTTCGTTCTATTTCATCTGGCTGGACAATCATCTCGAAACTCCGCTGTCGGCTATTGATGTCAACAAGGGTGTTGGCGGCGAGGTCTGGTCGGTGCACGGTGGCGGTTTCTACCATGCGCAGAAATACAAGGTTGCGCCACAAGTCATTCCCGAAACGTTGCACTGGTTCAAATGGGAAGCCTATTCGACCTGGTTGTCTGGCATGTTCCTGCTCGTGCTGGTCTACTGGTACGGCGCGCAGGTGTATCTGATCGATCCGAGTACGGCCGAACTGACGCCGTTGATGGCTGTCGCAATCGCAGCAGGTGTGATCGCAGGCGGCTGGATCGTGTACGACCTGCTATGCAAGACGAAACTCGGCGAGAACGAGCGTTTCTTCGCGGCCGTCCTGTTTGCACTCGTTGCCGTGCTTGCGTGGGGGCTTTGCCAGATGTTCAGTGGCCGTGGCGCCTATATTCATTTCGGCGCGGTGCTCGGCACGATCATGGTGGCCAACGTGTTCTTCGTCATCATCCCCGGGCAAAGGCGCATGGTCGATGCGGCAAGACGTGGCGAAGTGCCGGATCCTCGTGATGGCGTCAGGGCCAAGCAGCGCTCCGTGCATAACACCTATTTCACGCTGCCCGTGTTGTTTGTCATGACCAGCAATCACTACGCGATGACGTACAGCCACGAGTACAACTGGGCCATCCTGATTGCGATATCGCTCGCCGGAGCCCTGATTCGTATCTATTTCGTCGCGCGGCATTCTGGCAAGGCTTCGCCCATACCGCTGATCATCGCTGGCGTTCTCCTGGCAGGCGTAGCGGCGTTAATCGTGCCGAGAGCGAGCGCGGCCTCGGGTGAGGCGGTCGCATTTGACGACGTCCGGGCAGTGGTTGCGCATCGTTGCATGACTTGCCACTCAGCAGCTCCTACGCACCCGGCGTTTCCGGCTGCACCTGGTGGCGTCATTCTGGATACCGATGCACAGATTGTTGCGGAGGCGCAGCGCATTCACCAGCAAACGGTTATCACACGTGTCATGCCGATCGGCAATCTCACAAATATCAGTGAAGAAGAACGTGACATTATCGATCGCTGGTACCAGGCGAGTGAGGGTAGACCATGACGGGCGATCGTTACCCGAGAGATTTGCTCGGCTATCGCGGACACCCGCCGAATGCGGACTGGCCAGGGGCCGCACGTATCGCCGTGCAATTCGTCGTCAACTACGAAGAGGGTGCGGAGAACTGTGTGTTGCATGGCGACGCGGCGTCTGAAGCGTTCCTGTCAGAGATCGTCGGCGCTGCTCCGATTACAGGCCAGCGCCACATGAATATGGAATCGATGTACGAATACGGTGCGCGAGCCGGCTTCTGGCGCCTGCATCGTTTATTCACCGAGCGCCGCTTTCCGGTTACCGTATTCGGCGTCGCCATGGCGCTGCAGCGCAACCCCGATGCAGTTGCGGCAATGCAGGAAGCCGACTGGGAAATCGCAAGTCACGGTTATCGCTGGATCGATTACCAGGCAGTCGACGAAGCAACCGAGCGCGAGCATTTGCACAAAGCGATTGCGATTCATACTGATGTAACAGGGGAGCGTCCGACAGGCTGGTATCTCGGTCGTTGCAGCCCGCAAAGTCATCGGCTCGTCGCGGAAGAGGGTGGTTTTCGCTACAACGCCGACTGCTACTCCGATGATCTGCCGTACTGGGATTATGAGTGTGGCGAACCACAGTTGATGGTGCCGTACACGCTCGATGCTAACGACATGCGTTTTGCGACGGCGCAGGGGTTCAATTCAGGGCAGCAGTTCTTTGACTACCTCAAAGACACGTTTGACGTGCTGTACGCGGAGGGGTCGAAGATGATGTCAGTTGGATTGCATTGCCGACTGGCCGGGCGTCCAGGGCGCACGGCAGCGCTGGCGCGATTTGTCGACTACGTCGCGGGTCACGATGATGTCTGGGTGTCGCGCCGCATTGACATCGCCGACCATTGGCGCGAGCGATTTCCGGCGGAGAGCACATAGTCATGTCACAGTCAGAATTCATTGCGCGATTCTCCGGCATTTACGAACACTCGGCGTGGGTGGCGGAAGAAGCGGCACCATTTGTCGCGGATTCCAGGGACCTGGATGTCATTGCCGCTGTCATGGCGGACTGTGTTGACAACGCAGCGACCGAAAAACAGCTCGAGCTGATCCGGGCGCATCCGGACCTTGCCGGCAAAGCACAGGTCACGGGAGAGCTGACCGCAGATTCGACGAACGAGCAGTCGAGTGCAGGTCTGGATCAATGTTCAGCCGAGGAATACGAGATGTTCCAGACATTGAACACCGAGTATCACGACAAGTTCGGGTTTCCGTTCGTTATGGCCGTGAGGAACAGCTCGCGTACAGAAATACTCGAGGCCTTTAGCAGCCGGCTCAAGAACGACCCGGACACGGAATTCGAGACGGCATTGGCCGAGATTCACACGATTGCCCGACTGCGACTGCGGGCCATGGAGGAGGAACAGTGACTGCCGGCAGCAATCCCTTCCATCAATGGGTGCGTCTCGAGCAGCCAAGGCTTGGCACGCGCGTTACGTTCGCCACCGACGAATTTTTCGCCGCGAAGGAACGCCTGATCAATGCCGAGGAGCCAGTCTTTGTCGATGACAAGTACGATGATCATGGTAAGTGGATGGATGGTTGGGAAAGCAGGCGCAAGCGATCACCGGGCCACGATCGCTGCGTCATCCGGCTTGGCGTGCCTGGCGTTCTTAAGGGCGTCGATATCGATACCAGTTTCTTCACGGGCAACTTCCCGCCACAGGCGTCGATCGAAGCCTGTGTCAGCGAAGACGACGTTCCTGCGGGTGGGTGGATAGAAATTCTCGGTAGGGTTGATCTCCAGGGTGATACCCATCACTACCTGGACATTGACGACGACTCTGAGTGGACACACGTGCGCCTGAACATCTACCCGGATGGTGGAATTGCGAGGCTGCGCCTTTTCGGCCTGGTACGTCCCGAATTCGGCACGCTTGCCATGAGCATCGATCTACTGGCACTGGAAAACGGTGGTCGCGCAATCTCCTGTAGTGACGAACACTACGGCAGCATGCAGAACCTCAACGTTGCCGGGCGTGGTGTCAATATGGGCGACGGCTGGGAAACTGCACGGCGTCGTGGGCCGGGTAACGACTGGGTGATATTCGAACTGGGACACGCCGGAGCCATCGACAAGGTCGAAGTGGATACTGCGCACTTCAAGGGCAATTATCCAGACCGCGTGTCGCTGGAGGCTGCAATGTTCAGTAATGCCGGCGACGCAACTCCTGACAGCGATGCCTGGCAGACATTGCTGCCGGAATCCAGGCTCGAGATGGACAAGCAGCACTATTTTGAGTCGGAGCTCAATGCTCTTGGCCCGGTAAGTCATGTGCGCATGTCAATTTATCCGGATGGTGGCATAAGCCGCGTGCGGTTGTTTGGGCATATTCAACTGGGTGACTCGATATGACGATTACGCTGGTTCCCAGGCTATTGACGAGCGAACGCTTTGCACCATTTGGTGATGTTATCGAATCTGTGGTCGATCGCACCGCAGCCATGAATGCAGAGCGATTCGAACGATTCGACGACCTCTGTAAGCTGGATATGGCTGACGATGGTCGCGTTGCGGTCAGCATTGCGCGATGTCGCGTCGCGACCGCATTACCGTATCGTCTCGATATGGTCGAGCGGCACCCGCTCGGTAGCCAGGCATTCGTACCCCTCGGCCCAAGTCGCATGATCGTCGTCGTTGCGCCGCCGGAGGAGAGTGTTGAGGTATCAGACCTGTGCGCTTTTGTGACCAACGGTCGCCAGGGCATCAACTACCATCTTGGTACGTGGCACATGCCACTGATCGCATTCGAGAGCGGGCAGGAATTCCTGATCATCGATCGCGCTGCCGACCAGCCGAACTGTGACACGCACAGCCTCGATGAGCCCGTGATGCTGGTTGAGTCTTAAACATGCAACAGGCTTTTCGCGCTTCTATCTTCCATTGCCTGTCTGATCCGGGTCCTCACGCCGACAAGTCCGCCGTCGAACACATAGACGATGGGCTGCTCGTCGTCGAGGACGGACGAGTCACACAGATCGGGACGGCCGATGAGCAATTGCCTGCGCTGCCGGAGGGAGTGCCGGTAGAGGACTATAGCGGCAAGCTGATCGTACCCGGCCTGATCGACTGTCACGTGCACTTTTCCCAGATCGACATTATCGCGTCGTATGGGGAGCAGCTTCTGGATTGGCTCAATCGTTATGCCTACCCGGCCGAGATGAGTTTCTCAGACGAAGAACACGCTCGCTCGGTCGCCGATTTTTTCCTTGATGAACTGCTGGCGAACGGCACGACGACGGCTGCGGTATTCGCGACCGTTTATCCACAGTCAGTCGACGCGCTCTTCGCCGCTGCAAAAGAGCGCAACATGCGCCTGATCGCGGGCAAGGTCCTGATGGACCGGCTCTGCCCGGACGAGCTGCGCGACGATCCCGAATCGGCTTACAAGGACAGTAAGGCACTTATCGAAAAGTGGCACGGCAACGGAAGGCTGGGCTACGCAATCACGCCGCGCTTTGCACTTACTTCAAGCGAGGAACAACTTGCGGCGGCGGGCCGACTTGCGGCGGAGTTCCCGGACACGTGGATCCACACCCACCTTGCCGAAAACCAGCAAGAAGTCGACCAGATCGCGGCACAATTTCCGTGGAGTCGCAGCTATCTGGATGTCTACGATCACTTCGGATTGCTGCGCGAGCGTGCGATGTACGCACATTGCCTGCACCTCGATGAGACAGATCGTTCGATCATGGCCAGCAAAGGCGCTGCCGGGGCATTCTGCCCGACGTCAAACCTGTTTCTTGGCAGCGGTTTGTTTGATCTGGATGCAATGATCGACGCGGGCGTGCGTGTCGGTCTGGCAACCGACGTCGGCGGCGGCACGAGCATGTCCATGTTGCGCACGATGAGTGAGGGCTACAAGATCCTGCACCTGCAGGGCCAGTCTTTGCCGGCTAGCCGTGCACTCTACCTGGCAACACTTGGCGCTGCCGAGGCGCTTTACCTCGACGATTGCATCGGTAATCTTGTGCCTGGCAAAGAAGCCGATTTCATCGTCCTGGACACGGCGGGATCGGCCATGTCCGCGCGTCGTGCAGAATCGATCACGTCACTTGAAGAGCTGTTGTTCGCACTGATCTTCCTCGGCGACGATCGACACATCGCGGCGACTTATGTGATGGGCCATGTCACCAGATCGAATCGCTAACTACCAGTTCGAGCGTCCGGAATGCGTCCGATACCACCCGGTCGCCTGGAGTTATACGGAGAGGCTGGTACTGACCCAAATCGGACGCTACCTGGTCTTGGCAGCCGCTCTAACGATATCGCCATAGCGGTACGCAAAAAATTAGCAAGAATGACACGTTGAAAGCAGCGTTAAGCGGTGCGCCCACGATTATCGAGCCCGTGCTGTCGATAACGAACCACGTGACGATACTGGCGATGATCAGTTTGGCGGCTAGCGCTTGATCGTGCGGAAAAAGATGTGTGGATAACATCCAAAGAAGCACGCCCCAACCCGCCATTACGCCACCACCAATTGCACTAATCAGCCGAGTTTCCGGGGCGGTGATGTCTTGGGCACCATCAATCGGAAAAAATATTAGATCGGTGAGAAACTGCGTTGGCCCCGCGCCGATTGGAGTTGCAGCAGCAGCGACCAATATGCCGAAAGAAATAGTGAGCGCTGAGCCGAACTTGAGCCAGCGGAGCGTGATATCTTGATTCATGTCGATCTCCGGATTCGATTCCCGATTTTGTCGGTTGGCCAAGTTCTCGAATGTTACGTACTTCTCGACCGTTGTCACGATTACGTCAATGCGGAGTGACTGCTTTTCCCTAAAACAGCCGTTGCGCTAGAATGAGACTCAGAGGCCGCTAATGACCCTAAGTGGACATTTCAGAATTTGTCGATTAGCGGTTGTTCTTTGCTGATTTCCGTCGCCGACGCGATAGACTTTCCTATCCACCGTTTCCGGGAGATCCCCTAGTGAGCACATGATCGAATTTCTTATAGAACTCTCTGCAGGCTTGGTGGGCGTGTTCGCTGGCGCCGCTCTGGCGCTATGGGCCGACCGGCGCGCGCGAGCTCACCGTGCCAATGCGGAGGAAGCGCGACTGGAAGAGGAACTCGCCAATTCCCGGAAACTGGTTATCTCCAGCGTGGTCAAGAACACTTCCGAGACCAAGCATCTCGGCCGCCTGCTGGAAGGCGAGGAAGATCCTTTCCTGTTTCGAGTGACCTTTGAAAGCGCCGTCTGGGAGGCGACCCGGGCGCAATTCGTCCAAATCGCCTCTGTCGACGAACGAGTATTGCTGACGCGTTTCTTCGATCACGTCCGAAGGTTAAGTAACCTGATCGATTTTCACCGCAGAGTGCGCGCAGAACTAGAAATCAGCCCCGCGGCACCGGACGCCGGAGATCAAAAGCTACTCGACGACCTCCGCGCCCGTCTGCGCGAAGTCGCCAATGATATCCGCATAGACGGACTAGTTATCGTCACTGACCTTGGCGACGCGATGCACAAGCGACTATTGGGAATCAAGGCTACCGATGAGGCCCAATACAACTCTGATATTATCGATACCTAATATTCGAAAATAGCATAAGTGGAGAGGATCAAACATGCCACAGTATCTTATCGAACGGCACATCCCAGGCATCGAACGCATGTCCCCGGAGGAGCTCAAATCAGTTGCCAGGAAATCCAACAGCGTACTTGCTGACCTGGGGGAGGAAATTCAATGGCTGCACAGCTACGTCGTTGACGGAAAGACCTACTGTGTTTACCGGGCCCCCGATGAAGAATTGATTCTCGAGCATGCCCGCATGACGGGATTTCCATGCAACCGCATTACTGAGATCCAGAACATCATCAATCCCGATACCGGCTAGGGCTAAACCCCAGACGACCGAAGACCGCTTTTAGACACAATTCAACCCCTATCTTGTATGGGTCCGCTTTTGGCCGAGGCTGTGTGAAAAGATCAGTATTTGTTCGTAAATTGGCGTTACCCGGAAATTTGCCGACGTTCGTGTGTCACTGAGTGGGATCGTCGTAGCTGAGTCGAAATTGTCAATTCGGTTTGCGGCAGAAAAATTCGTCGCTTCAGCACAATCTGATGCAGCGACAGTCAAAACAGGCCCCTTCAGGCCGTCATCAGTTGTTCCATGATCTTCGGCACACCGAGAATGTTGATCGCACGTCTGAGATTGTAAGTGAGCACATGCAGGCTCATCTCCGCTTGCACGTTCGGTAATCGTTTCATTAAGAAGTGCGTCGATCCCATCCAGTGCTTGATCGTACCGTAGGGATGTTCGACGAGGCGCTTGCGCTGTCGCATTGCATCGGGATTCTTTTTGAGCAAAGCATCAGCCGCATCGAGTACCTGTTCTTTTTCCCAACGTTTGAGCCGCTTGGCGGTACCGGTCGTACACTTCGAATGAAGTGGGCATGACGAACAGCCATGGCGTTCATAAACCCACAACGTTTTGCCTTTCTCGACACTGTCAAAACGATACGTCAGGCGTTCGCCGGCCGGACAGACGTACTCGTTGCGCTCGGCATCGTAGCTGAAGTCAGCCTTGGTGTATTGACCTTTTGCCTTGCGGTTGGTGGTATCGGTCTTGGGTACCAGCGCCGTGATGTCGGCGTCATAACAAGCCACGATCTCCTCGCCCTTGTAGTAACCCGGATCAGCGATCACCGTGAGTGTCTTGGTATCCAGTGCCGTCCTGGCCTTCTTAGCGATTGAAGAAAGCTGGCTGCGGTCCGTCGTTGCGTTGGTCACTTCGTGTGTGGCAATCAGGTGATGCTTGCTGTCTACTGCCGTTTGTACGTTATAGCTCACCGTAGTGCCGCCACCGGCCTTTATCATTGAGCGGCAATCGGGATCGGTCACCGATACCTGCTTGTCCGGATGCACTTCTACCTCGGCCTCGCGCTGCTTTAACTCATCCATCTTCGCCTCCATCGAGGCGATCTTCTTCTTGAGTTCCTTAGCGGTGACCTCGCGGATCTCAGGCTCTTCGGCGTCAACCGCATCAAGCTTGGCCAGATAACGGTCGATGTTGGCCTGTGTCTTCTTTATCCGTCGCTTCACGCTCTTGCGTGTAAAGTTCTTGTCGCGGCTGTTGACGGCCTTAAACTTGCTGCCATCAATCGCCACCAGCGTGGCGGAAAACAGCTTCAGCTCCCGGCACACGCCGACAAACTCCACGCACACACGCCGAATGGCCTTGCGGTTGTCTTTGCGAAAGTCGGCTATGGTCTTGAAGTCCGGCATCAGTCGACCGGTCAGCCAGATCAGCTCAACGTTGCGATGCGACTCGCGCTCCAGACGACGGCTCGACTGAATACGGTTCAGATAACCGTACACATAGATCTTCAACAAGGTCGCCGGCTGATACCCTGGCCGACCTGTTGCGCTCGGTTCCGCCCGATCAAAACCCAGCAGCTTCAGATCCAGCTTGTTGACGAAGGCATCCACCACCCGAACTGCATTGTCTTCTGCAATGTAATCGTCAAGGCTCTCGGGGAACAGTGTGCCCTGGGATCGGTTCTCGCCTTCAATGAATCGCTTCATGTAGTTCGCCCTGACACGGAGACGTCTACATTATAATCAACACAACGTTTTCACACAGCCTCGGCCGTTTGCTGCCCTTCATTCACTAGATCATTGGCAACTTGAACGACCGCTATTGGTGAAAGCAGTCATTCGGCGTCTCCTTAGATACACCTGACTCCTAATGTGGTTTCGAGGAAACCCCTCCGCGGAGGGGTTATTGAGCATCCTGGAAACTGTCGCGGCTGAAGCCGCTGCCACAGAAGCCGCTCCCACAGGGATCGTGCCGGGCTGTGTTCAGTCTGCTTGGCTGTTTCTGAGCACAATCGCTATGCCGCCGAGAGTTGCGACCGAGGCGAGCACGAGCCGCAAATTCACCTCTTCGCCAAGTAGCAGCACACCGCCAATTGCAGCAATAACGGGCGCGGATAGCTGCACAGTGGCTGCTCGTATCGCCGTCAGACCTCGCAGTGCCGCATACCAGACGAAGTAACCGAGACCGGACGCAACGGCACCCGATGCAACAGCAAGTGCGATGCCTGTATTGGTGATGTGGAGGTCCTTCAGGAATACCAGGCTTGCGCCGAGTGCCAGCGGTGCGGAATAGATAAAGTTGTAGGCTGTCGACTCCATCGGGTCAGCGGCCATTCGTCCAAACAAAGAGTAGAAGCCCCAGGCGACACCTGCGACTGCCATGAGCAGTGCACCGGCCGGGTTCGGAGCAGTCACGCCTGGCGACACCAGGTACACGAGACCGGCCACTGCAAGCGCGAGGCCGGCCCATGACGATTTCGAGAAGTGTTCACCGCCGCGCAGGCCGACGACGAACATTGTCACCTGCACTGCACCGAACAGGATCAATGCGCCGGTCCCGGCACTGAGCGAAAGATAGGCGAAAGAAAAGAAGATCATGTAGGCGAATAACATCGCTACAGCACGCAAATCGACTTTGGGGCGCCCTTGCGAACGCAAACGCGGCAGCACAATAAGTCCGAGCATGACGGCGCCGGAGATGATTCGAACACTGGTAAAACTGGCGGCATCGACAAGCCCGGCGCCGAGCGCCATGCGACACAGCAGGGAGTTGGCGGCAAATGCCAACATCGCGATTGCCGTGAGCAGCATCGTGTTCACAGTGTCAGCTTTCCAGAAGCGGTTCCAGGCGATCGATGATAGATCCCAGCTCCGGCCGGTGTTCGCGCAACTCGTCGACCGACAATCCTGAGAGTTCGTACGGGAGCACCAGCCAGTCGCTGGTCTCATGCACGAAATAGTCAGGCACACGCAACGTCTTTTCGCTCGGCCGGTACCAGACCGTTGCAATGCGAATGTCCTGCGGAAGATTGCGGCGTGTCTTGCGCGCCAGTTGGTCGATAACGGCCTGGACACTCGAGCCGGTGCTGTACACATCATCGACAATGAGCATCGAGTGGTGTGAACACAGGTTCTCGAGCAGGTACTGCAGGCCGTGCACGCGAATGGACTCGGCCTTGCTGACCATCTCGTCATAACTCGGTGCGCCACGGTAAGACGTGCGAATGGCGATGTGGTCTGTCTTGATGCCGAGAAAGTCGAGACCTTCCTGCACGGCGATACCGACAGCGCTTCCACCTCGCCATAAGCCAACGAGAAAGTCGGGCTCAAAGCCAGCCTCTGAAATCGTGGCGGCGAGTCGGAAAGAGTCCCTGAGGAAATCGTCCGCGGCGACGAAATTTTTAGTCATTGGTTTTTCCGAGCCTGCGGTGCGGTAGAATCCGGACAGGCATTATAACGACACAACAACAATAATGAACAAGATCGTACTATCGGCGCAGGATCTGCTCCACGATTCGTTTCGGCTAGGCCTTCGCGTGCTCGAAGACGGCTTCAAACCAACAATGATCATAGCGATATGGCGCGGCGGGACCCCGGTCGGTATGGCCGTCCAGGAGATCATGGCCTACTGCGGGCTTGAATCCGATCACATCGCCATTCGCACGTCGTCATACGTCGGCGTCGATCAGCGCGGCGCGGTCGCGGTGCACGGACTCAATTACATCATCAAGAAGATTTGTCACGATGACCGGGTTCTGATCGTGGACGATGTGTTCGACACCGGAAATACGATCAAAGCCGTTCTCGATGAATTGGGAAATCGCGCGCGTGGCAACACGCCGGAAGATATTCGCATTGCAGTTCCCTGGTATAAGCCCAAGCGCAATGAGACGGATATCGAACCAGACTATTTCATTCGCGAGACTGCCGAGTGGCTCGTCTTTCCGCACGAGCTGGACGCACTTAGCCCCGAAGAGTTGCGACAGGAACGCCCGGAGATCGCCGCGATTATTGAGGGCGCCAGGGAAAGACGGGAACCCGCCTGAGTACGAAGTGATGTTACAAAGAATCTGCGTCTACTGCGGCTCAAGCCCGGGCAACGACGAGATCTACACGCGCGCGGCGCAAGACCTCGCCAACGTGCTTGTTCAAAACAAGATAGAGCTGGTCTACGGCGGCGCCGCCAAGGGCACGATGGGCATTCTTGCAGACGCAGTACTTGAGCAGGGAGGTGCCGTGCACGGCGTCATTCCGAAAATGCTCGAAGAAAAAGAGATTGCACACGCGGGGCTTACCGAGTTGCACATCGTCGCGTCCATGCACGAACGCAAGTCAATGATGGCCGCGTTGTCCGATGGCTTCATCGCGTTGCCCGGCGGTTTTGGCACGCTGGAGGAACTGATCGAAATCGTGACCTGGGGCCAACTTCGATTTCACGAGAAACCATGTGGACTGCTTAATGTAAACGGCTACTTTGCGAAACTGCTCGGGTTTCTGGATCACATGCACGACGAGGGTTTTCTGAAACCGGAAAATCGCGCGATGTTGCTCGCCGATGACAATCCTGCAGGGCTGTTACGTCAATTCGATACCTATACGGCGCCGGCGACCGATAAATGGCTGTAGGTGGAACGGCCGGCTATTCAAACAACAAGCGTATTTTGCCTTTCGCAGGTGTGCGCAGGTTCTGGGCGAATAGCGAGTATTGAATTCCAAGCCGCCGGCCCTTGAGCTCATCGCCGACGCAGATTCTCATCGGTAGCTCGAACACGTCGATGGGTTCACCGGGCAGAATATCGCCGAGCTTGACCGAGACGTGTATCGAGTCGTCATGCAGACTGACTGACGGGTATCCAGCTTGCTCGGCCGGTGTCCTTTCGATGAACTTGTCGTCCCGCGGAATTCGCGGCAACTGGGTCGCGACATGAAATGCGTTGTGGTTGGGCATCACGAGCGCGAGAGACGCATCGTGTATTTCCTCGTCGCCCTGGTTCAAAAGGACGATTTGTATCGGGGTGACATTCTCTTCAAACAGGAAATGCTCGTCCTGGTTTTTGTAGCGTCGTTCGAGTTTCTGCATCTCTTCCAAGATTTCATCCGTAGAGCGTTCTTCATACGGACTGTCAGTTCCAAACAGTCGGGCGTGAGTCAGGCGCGCGACGATCGTATTTGACGCAGATGCGTGTACGCGTGTCTTTGCTTCGATTAGTTCGTGAAGTTTCGCGCTCGCGACCATAGAAGGAAGTTTGCCAAAGCTGCGCGTGGCAACCCTGAGGTCCTTGTGGATGATGTCACCTGGGAAACCGATCTCGACGTTGGCCGCAGATACCGAGTCCTGGAACTTCCTCTCGAACAGAGACTGCAATTGTCGACGACCCAGTTTTACGGCTGCGTTATTGACGCGGGCATAGGCGTCGCCACGGCGCAATTTTTCGGAGTAGTCGACGCGCATCATGTACGGGCGATCCTGGCAGTCACCGATTTCGAACACACCGACGCGTTCACCCTCAACCGTCACGGGCTGATATCGAATACGTATTGGCGGCTCAATGTGATCGTTCGCCAGCGACTGATAAGCGGGTTTGCCCGAGAAGTCAGCGCGATCGATGCCATACATCCGCTTGCGGTCTTTTTTGTCAAACTCGACGCCCGTGATGATGTAGCGCGTACCTTCGACGGACGCGTTTGCCATCGCGATAACATCGCGCAGGAAACGCTCGACGCCCGCTTTGCCATAAGCACGTTTTTGAAACTGTACGGCAGTCGAAGGCGTCGCCGAGCGAACAATGCGGGCGAGAGGGTTCATAACTGATGAACTATGACCGATTATGTTGAAACAGCGCCGGAACTATTCGTCATTTCTGAGAAATCAGGACCACTGCCAGTTGAGCAAGTTTCGAGACGCGATTGCGACTCGCGCGCGAGCGCGGCATTATTAACCCGCTAATTAGCTGTTTAAAGGCACTCGGAGAGCAGAACTCGGAGCACTTTCTGCGGCACTTGAACCGCATTTCACGGCAGGGTTTTGCCGACCGCGTTCTCACTTCGATAAAAACCTTTTAAATCAATAACTTAATGTGCGACATAAAGGGCCTCCGGGAGTCTTTAGTTTCCGCTTTGTGAAATTCTGACCACGAGTGGTAAACCGGGGTCGCCAAAGATGTGGATCAGTTCCCGGTAATCAAAGGGTTGGAGACATAACATTGGCCGCATTGCGTAATATCTGACAGGGATCCATGAGCTTCAATCTCGCCATTTCGGTGCTTTTAATGGTCAGTGCGGCGTGCTACCTCGCGCTCGGGCTGCGCCTCGTAACGGCGAAACGCGAGGTGGGCACAATGCCCATCGGTCTCTTGTTCCTGGTTGCCAGCGCGTGGGTGGTCGGTGGCGCAATCGAGCTCCTCTCGACCTCGTTCTATTTTTTCTCGATCGGTCGCACGATGCATTTCGTCGGGACGTCCTTACTCCCGGTTGCAGCCTACTTCTGTTTCCGCGAGTACACGGGTCGCACCACATCGTTGCACCGTATTACGCTGTTGCTGACTATCCCGTTCGTGTCGATCACGCTTGCTGCTACTAACTACTTCCACGAGTTCATGTGGTTCCTGCCTATTGCAAACGATGCCGGGCAGTTTCTGACTCGGCCCGAACAGTGGGGGCCATGGTTCCTGTTCGTGCACGCACCGTACAGCTACATCGTGATTGGCGCCGCGATGCTCACGTTGCTAACACACAGCACGGCTGTCGCACGCGCACACCGGCGTGGGATGTTCTTGCTTGTGGCTGCCTGCTTCGGGCCGCTGACCGCGACGCTGGCGTACGATTTGGGCTTCGGCCCGGATACGGTCTCTTTTGTGCCCTTCGTCTTCACAGTGATGTTGCCGATCTACGCCTGGCTCGTGCTCGGCGAGCAGATCGTTGAGTTCACACCACTGGCCTACGAGACCGTCTTTCAGAACATGCAGGATCCCGTTGTCGTCGTTGACGACCAGGGGCGCATTATCGGTTTGAACCGCGGTGCCGAAAAACTGCTCGACGTGACCGAGACAACGGCATTGCTCGAGCCGCTCAATATGTTCTTTGGGGAGGAATCGCCCGAAGTCTTTGAAGCGCTCGAATCGGGTCAGCCCAAAAAGATGATGACCAACACCGGACGATTCCTGCATGTGCAGGCTTCGCCAATGACATCCGACAAGGCCTCGCTACGCGACGGAACAGTGCTTATGTTCCGCGATGTTAGCGATGTCGAACGCGCGCAGGCTGAGGTCCGTGCCAGCGAGAAGCTTTTGCGGACGCTTATCGACCATTCCGTAAACGGTATTGTTCGCTTGCGTTGGGCGCAGGAAGAGGGCGATGATTTCAGAAAACTGCGCTGCATTTTTGCCAACGCCATGGCAGGCAAATTTCTTCATGCCAAACGTGAGGAACTGGTCGATTGCTCGGGAGAACAAATCGTCAAGATCGCGTGCAACGCCATGGAACCCGAAGAACTGGATGCGATGGTAGAGCACTTTCGACGTGCAACCGACTCCGGTGAGAATATAGATACCGAGGTTCACCACAAGTCCGGTGGTTCGAACAAGTGGTTACGTATGATTTGCGAACCATTTGGGACCGATATTGCTCTCACGCTAGTCGACATCACCGATGGCAAGGTCAAGGAGCGCCACATGGAGTCGATGGCGCTGTCGGATCCGCTGACCGGCGTCCTGAACCGGCGTGGCTTCGAGCGTGATGCTTCTCATCGCCTGACCGAGAGTGCTGATGATGCGACAGGTGCGCTGCTGTTCATCGACCTCAATGACTTCAAGATTATCAACGATAGTCACGGGCACGAAATCGGTGACCAATTGCTGACGATTGCGGCAAAACGGCTACACAAGAGCCTGCGATCGTGCGACATCATCGGTCGACCGGGTGGCGACGAATTTGTCGTACTGGTCCCTGACGTTGATGCAGCAATCGCGGATACCCTCGCCAAGCGAGTGGCCACGGTGCTCGAGGAACTCTATGTAATAGGCGAGTTCAAATTGCATTGCGCGGCCAGTATCGGCCTCGCTCTGTATCCGAAGAACGCAAATACATTGACGGGCCTGATGCGAGAGGCCGACCAGGCCATGTATCGCGCGAAAGCTCGCTGCCGTGGCGTTACGAATATCCGTAGCGCCGACCTGCTCGAAAAAGCCATGTAATAATCCGCCTTTCCCACCGGTCTGTTAAGCAGACTGTTGCAGGAGAAAGTTGCGATGTGGGCGTCCGTTTTTGATCATGTAAATCCCCGTTCGACGGTGCTTGGTGCATTGTCCGCAGTCCTGATATTGAGCCTGACCTGCAGCATGTCCATGCGGTATGGGCACGCGGATGTGCCGATCGCGGAGACGGCCGATCTGGCGCAGCCAATCGCCGTTGGCCAGGTCGC
>Ga0255047_10001365_pt1 | contig 17774 bp, 26 predicted proteins | sample JV7_2_1_MG_FD_183640 | JGI IMG/M metagenome (GOLD analysis project Ga0255047, IMG submission 183640) | Seawater microbial communities from Jervis Inlet, British Columbia, Canada - JV7_2_1 | ecosystem: Environmental > Aquatic > Marine > Inlet | place: Canada: British Columbia | collected 2016-10-06 | reverse complement strand
TGGATAGGAAAGAATGAAGAATTAGCGGCTACTATCATAGATGATTTAGTAGGTTCTATTGTTGCTGCAGTTAAGCTTATAGGCGGCTTAATCGCTATCATGATAACTTTGAAACTTACTATGATTGCCATAGGTGTAGTTACAAAGGCTGTTAGCGCGGCTATGTGGCTTTATAATACCGCTATAGCGATTAATACGGCGCTACAGGGTAAAAATGTAGTAGTTAGTAAGCTTTCTATAGGTCAATTGATAGCTTATAAAACTGCGTTGTTAGGTGCTAAAGTTATTATGTGGTTATGGAATACAGCTTTAATAGCTGCAGGCGGCGCTATGAAGCTTTTAAGCCTGGCAATGATGGCTAACCCTATCGGCTTAATTATTGGGTTAATTGGCTTGTTAATAGGCGCTGTAGCTTTGCTGGTTCTAAATTGGGAATCAGTAAGCGGGTTTTTTGTTGATTTGTGGGCTGGTATTAAAGAAAGCTTCACTGATGGTATAAAGTTTATAACTGATTTAATGGATTCGATAACGGCCCCGTTTTCTTCATTGTTTGCGGGGGTTATTAAGGTTAAGCAGGCTATAAGTTCAGAAGGTGAAGCTGGTGATGGTTCTGATCCAGGTGGTAACCCTGCTAAACTGGTAACGCAATCAGAACAAATATCTGAAAGCTTCAGTGAACGCCGTGATACTTTAGGTGTAGAAATTAATGATAATACTGGTATGGCAAAAATAACTAACGAGCCTACATTGGGTTCTACTACTGTTTCACTTCAATCTTCAGGCGGTGCTTAATGAGTTGGGAAGATAGGCTTCAGGAAGCAAAATATACAGCGCCTTCAGGCGCTGAATTTGTCTTTATTTATGAAGATGTTTCTGTAGAGTTTGAAAAGAAGGGAACAGTTTTTAATTTTCCTGATGCTAATGGTTCTTATGTTCAGGATTTGGGCCATACAGGGCGGCGCTACCCTTTGCAGTTTATATATTCAGGCCCTGATTATGATTTAACGGCAAATGATTTTGAAGCTGCTATAAAAGAAACTGGTGTAGGGCGTTTAGATCATCCTATTTATGGTTCTGTAGATGTTGTACCTATGGGAACTTATAGCCGTTCAGATAAATTAAAAAGCGGTGGTAATGAATGTGTTATATCTATAACGCTTTTTGATACTATTGGCGCTGTTTACCCTTTAAGCCAGGATGATGGTAATTCTATAGTTAGGGCTGATATTGAAGTTTTTAAAGAAGCCCAGGCTGAAGAGTTTGAAGAGGAATTAGAATTACTTACTGAAGCTGATAAAGTTTCTTTTAAATCCCGCTTTCTTACTGCTTTAGATGTAATTAAATCAGGGTTTTCAGTTTTAACTAACGCGCAAAAAGCTATAAATGATAAGTTTTTAAATGTTTATAATTCTATTAACGGTTCTATAGATTTTTTAATAGCTACGCCTTCAGTTTTGGCTTTTCAGACTTCAATACTATTATTAACGCCTGGTAGATTGGCTGGTTCATTAGAAGCTAGGTTAAACGGCTATAAAAACATCATAGATAGCTTTATTTCAGGTGATGGAAAAATACAGGAATCTGCAGCGCCTGGAACGCCTGCTAACATTACAGGTATTAATAACTTTAAGAATGATGATTTATATTCTTCTAGTGCTATAGCTGGTTATGCTGATTCAGTTATAAACTGGACTTTTGAAACAAAGGTTCAGGCGTTAGAAGTTGCTGAAGAGATTTTAGAAATTCATAACCAGCATACGGCATGGCGTGAAGCTAATTATGATTCTTTAGGGTTAATAGATACGGGCGGAAGTTACCAGGCACTTCAGAAGCTGGTAGCTGATACCGCTGGCTATTTAATACAAATTTCTTTCACGTTAAAACAAGAAATATTTTTAGTGTTAGATCGGGACCGAAATTATATAGAATTATGCGCTGAATTATATAATTCTGTAGAAGATGATACTTTAAATTTTTTTATAGATTCTAATAATTTGGCTGGTGATGAATATTTTCAGTTACCTAAAGGCCGTTCAGTGGTCTTTTACAAATGAGTAAATATATTACTTCTGATGGTGATGATTTTAATAGATTATCCCGCCGTTTTTATGGTGATGAATCTAATATAGATTTATTGCGTGATTCTAACCCAGGTATAGAAGAACCTTTTCAGGCTGGTATATCGTTAGTAATACCTGATTTAGATGATTCGCCAGGTATAACCCAGGCTGAAGATGAAGATGAAGTTCAGCTTTTTATAAATGGTAAGCTTTTTAGGTTTTGGACTTCTTACAAGGTTACTAAAAATATAGATACCTTTACTGTAATAGAATTTTCAGCGCCTTTTAACCCTGATGAAATAGATCATAGGAATTTTTTCAGGCCGTTTATGTTCCAGGAAGTTAAAGTAGTAATAGGTTCTGAACTTCAGTTTATAGGTAATATGTTGCCGCCCGCGCCTGCTTCTGATGTTGATTCTGTAACTGTAACGGTGGCTGTTTATAGCCGTTCAGGTGTTATTAATGATTGTAATTTTAGCCCTAAAAATCTAACTAAGTTCAGTTTTAATAATGTAAATCTTCAGGAAATAGCTAATATTACTTGTGCTTCATTGGCTTTAACGCCTGTTTTTATAGGTGATCCAGGGCCAGTATTTGAAGAGGTGCAATTAGAACCTGATGAAAACCCTTTTACTTTTTTAGCTGATTTAGCTAAACAGCGTAATTTTGTTATAACGGATAATGAACAGGGCGCGCCTGTTTTTTGGCGTTCAATTCCTGAAGAAACGCCTGTAGCTATTTTTGAAGGTGATTCACCACAAATAAGTATAGAGCCTGGTTTTAATGGCCAGGGCTATTACTCTCATGTAACCGCTTTAAGCCCTGCAGATCCTGGCTTTAATGGTTCTAGCTATACGGTTAAGAATGAAAAGTTAGGTGGTGTTATTAGGCCGCTGGTTTTTAAAGCGCCTGATACTGAAGGAAGTGATACTAAAACCGCGGCTGAAGCTAAAATAAGCCGTATGTTTGCAAATTCGGTTAATTATGTAATAACTGTTCATACCTGGCGTGATTCTAATGGTGATCTTTTTGATGTTAATAAATATGTAACAGTTAATTCACCTAAAAACATGATTTACGGGCGTTATAATTTTCTAATTAAGTCTGTAGAAATGATTAAAGTAGATTCAGGAAAAACCGCGCGTTTAGTTTTGGTTTTGCCTGGTGCTTATGATGGTGCTTTACCAGGGCGGTTACCGTGGGAAGAATAGGAAGGGTTTTATCATCTGTATTTTCTATAAAGCGTAAAGCCAGTGTAACGCGCATTAAAAGCGATACGGGCGCGGGCGCTACAAAGCTTAATGATTTATACGGCCCTTCAGGTGATGATTCTAGGCCGCTTCCTGGTGATTTTTGTTATTTAGCGGTAACTGAAAAACAGGGCGGTTACGCTATTACTGGTTTTTTAGATCCTAAAAGTGAACAAAAGGCGGGGCCAGGTGAAAAGCGGCTTTATGCGCGTGGTGAAGATGGTGCGGCTGTTATTGAATTTTGGTTAAAAAATGATGGTTCGGCGGTTTTAACTAATGCTGAAGGTGAAATTTCTTTAGCGGCTGATGGTGCTATAAGTGGATCTAATACCGCGGGTGGTATTGTTGCTGTTTTGGCTGATGGCATAGTTCAATTAAACACGGTTCAGATAGATTTATTAGGTAATATAACGGGTGCTGCTAATATAATGGCTTCAGGTACTGTTACCGCTACTTCTTTTGTGGGCGGTTCGGCTTCTATAGCTGCAGTGGCTGCAGGGTCTATTTCTATAGGTGGTGTAGATTTGCCTTCAGGCCATACGCATAATTATAGCTGGACGGTTGCCGCGGGTAGTGCTGAAACTAATCCGCCTACGCCATAAAGTAAAAGGTGATGAATATGATAGATAATCAGCAGGGTGATGTTTTACTTTTCCAAACTAATGATGAAGGTGATGTAGCTATAGAAGGCGGTATTACTCAAATGACGGGAAGCTTTGAAACGGCTTTTTATCTATCGTTGTTTGGTGGTAATGAGTTAGATAGCGGGCTTTTAGAAAGCCCTAAAGCTTACTGGGGTAATCTTTTAGAAAATGAAGAACAGTTTAAATATAAGTCGCGTACCCAGTATTTATTAAGGTCTATTCCTGTAAATAGCGGTAATCTATCTAAAATCAATAAAGCTGCAGAACAGGACTTACAGTGGTTTTTAGATTTGAGTATTTCTAATAAACTTTTAGTTTCTTCAAGTTTAATAGGTTTGAATAAAATACAAATTTCGATCACTATAGAAGCTTCAGGTAAAGAAGAATCTTTTAATTTTGTTGAAAACTGGAAATCAGGTTTATGAGTACGCAATCACAAACAGTAAAACAGATTAGTGATCTGATTATAGCGCAGCTAGAAACGGTATTAAATCAAACTATACCGCTGCTACCAAAGGCTTTTAATAGGGTTCTAGCCCAGGCTATAGCGGCTGTATGGGTGGTTCTTTATAAGTTTGGGGGTTTTGTATTCCTTCAGGGTTTTCCTTCTAAAGCAAGCTCTAAAGCTGTTGTTATTAATGGTCGTGAAACTATCCCTTTAATAGAATGGGGTGAATTAATTGGTGTTGGTTCGCCTGGTTTGGCTACTAATGCTGAACTTCTTATAGATGTTCCTGTAGAAACGCAGGCGGGATTTTTGGCTTCAGGTGAACAGCTTTTAAATAGTGATAATGGTTTTACTTATATTGTTACCGCTGATGTTCCTTTAGATGCTGCAGTTATCCAGGCAAATATAAAAGCTGTTAATGATCAGGTAGGCGGCCAGGGCGGGGGCGTTTTGGGTAACTTGTCGCCTGGTTCAGTCGTTTCTTTTGTTAGTAATCCGCCTAATGTTGCTAAAGATGCTGTAGTAAATTCACAAACGGTAACGGGTGCTAATGGTGAAGATGTAGATGTAGTTTATAGGGGCCGTGTAGAAAGTTTGTTTAAGCAGCGGCCCCAGGGTGGCGCTTACGCGGATTATAAGCAGTGGGGTGAAGAAGTAGAAGGTATTGTTCTAGTTTTGCCTTACACGGGCGCGCCTGGTGAAGTAGATGTATATTCAGAAGCTACGGCTGCAAGTTCTGGTAATGCTGATGGTATTCCTACGCCCGCGCAGCTACAGGCGGTTTTAGATTCGATTGAAAAAGATCAGGACGGAATACCTTCGCGCCGTAATGTAAACGCTTTTGTTAATTCGTTGCCTATTACCCGTACTGGTTTCGATGTAACTGTTTTTGGTTTGGTGGTAGATAATACAGCCAGTGTGCAGGCTGAAATAGATTCTGCAGTAGAAGAGTTCTTTTTTAACCGTGAACCTTTTATAGATGGGCTTTCTTTATTGCCTATTAAAAATCAGATAACTAAAACTAAGGTAATTTCTATAGTGGGTGATATTGTTGATTTAAGAAACGGTATTTTTAATGATGCTGATTTTTTCTTAACGGGTTCACCTATTGCTTTATCTACTTATATTTTAGGTGAAGGTGAAAAGTCTAAAAATGTAACTGTAGATTATGCGCCATGAATATAGATTACTTATCATTATTTAAACACCTTTTACCTAAAGGGCGCGCCTGGGCTTTATTGGCTGGTAAAACTATAACTAAGTTTTTTGACGCGCTGAAGGTGATTATAGAAGATGCTAGGGGTTATTTTGATACGGTTTATGATAGCCGTTTTCCTGCTTTCACTGATTCAATTTCTGAATGGTTGTCTGAATTTAATTTAATTTCTTCAGGTGATGAAGCTATAGATAGACAATCTTTAGCGGGTGCGTGGCGTTTAAATGAATACCAAAGCCCTAAAGTAATTCAAGATACGCTACAGGCTGCAGGTTTTGATTTATATGTTTATGAATGGTGGTTAGATGGTTCTAATCCGCCAATTCCTAAAAACCCTTTTCAATATTTGGGCGGTTCTATTTTTTATACTACCCGTTGCGGTGGTTCTTCTGCGCGTTGTGGTAATCCTGAAGCGCGTTGTGGTAATGGTGATGAAGCTGATGGTGATGTTCTGGTTAATAAAACAGGGTTACCGCAAGTAAATATAATTCCCCAGGATCAGGATAAATGGCCCTACTTTATGTATATAGGTAGTGCTAATTTTCCTGTTCAGGCTGATATACCTGCAGCGCGTAAAAACGAGTTAGAAACATTACTTTTAAAAATATGCCCTTCTGAACAGTGGATAGGCTTAATGATTAATTTTGTATAGGTGAAAAGATGGCTATTAAACCCAGTGCTAACATAGCAGACACTAACAATCCTACGGCGGCTTATCCTGAAGGTTCGGCGCGTGATGATTCGGGGCCTTTCACTGAAGATGGAACGCCTGTTTTAGAATATTGGCTTAATGATATTTGGGGTTTTTTCCAAAGTATATTAGTTGAAGGCGGTGTATCGCCTAACGGTAACCCTGATAGCTTGAATAACCAACAATATTTAAACGCCTTAAAAAATGCGTTTGTTCGTCAGGTGGAGCCTGCTTTAGTTACTTTGACTAACAATATTCCTCTTTTACTTACCAGTAATAATGGGCGTATATTGTTTAATGGTGCTGATGATGCAAGCGCTGAAGCGCGTATAGGTACAAATGATGGCGCTGCAGATTTGGGTTTAAGGTATGGCCACAAATACACGGGCGGCCAGGCTGTTCATATTGGTGATAACGGTGCTGTAGCTGTTGAAATGGTTGGTGAAGCCCAGGATGGTTTATTAAGAATAAAAGTAGCTGATGAAGGTTTAGATGGTGATCCTGTCGTATGGGATACCACTATTTTTATTAATGGAACAGAAGCGCGTTTTGAAAACTTGGTTTCTGATACGCTTAGGGTGGATGGTTTCGCTGAAGTTGATTCTTTGGAAGTAACTGATCAGTTTGCTGTTTCTTTAAGTAGTGGTTCTGCAGCTTTGCTTATGGATGGCCCAGGTGGTAATGATAGTTTAAAGCGTATTACCTGTAATGATGGGGGTGGTAACTTCAATATTAGGGCGGGCTGTTTTCGTAGTGGTAATGAAGAGCGCCGTACTAATAGTGATGGTAATAGTGGTGCTTGTTTAATGTCTATGAACCAAGAGGGTAACACGGGTTCGATTAACTTAGCGGTAGCTACGCAGGGTGGTAATTTAAGCCTTATTCCTAGTTATATTCAGACTTTAGCGCTAAATGTTAGCGGTTTAAATCTTAATGGTTCCCCCATAGATGGTAGGTTTAATACTAATGCTAATGGTAATTATATTTTATTACCTGGTGGATGGAAAATAATGTGGGGAAAACAGTTTAGAGATGACGATCCTCAAACGCAGCCGTTTCCTACCGCTTTTACTGTGTTAAGTACGGTTGTAGTTAATGCTACGCCTGATCAGTCGGGTATAAATAAAAAAGAAGTTTCTTCAATGCTTAACGGTGTAACTACTACTGGTTTTAATTATCAGGTACGTGATGTTGATGGTAATAATGCCACTTTTGAAGATAGCACTATTAATTGGATGGCTTTCGGGCAATAGGTGAATATTATGTTTAGATTTTTTAATTTTGTGTCATTGCGTGAAGTTTTTATAGGTATTGATTTTAAAGCTGATTTTGATGAAGAATCTAGTGAATATATCGGGCTTCCTGAAGGCGTTTTAGCTTTAAGTGTTGATCATATTTATTGGGCGTGTCCTATTACGGTAAAGCGTTTTTTTCACGTGGAACAGGAATTAGAGGCTTTTATAGGTGTAAATTTTGTTGCTGATTATGATTCTGAATCAGGTTTAGTTTCTGGTTTACCTGGTAATATTGTAGAGCTTCCTTTAGATCATAAGTTTTTTAGGGGGGAAGGCTGTATTAAGCGTTTTTTTGATACGGTTAATAAATTGGAATTAGTTAGGGGCGTTCATTTTGAATGTGATTATGATATTCCTTCTGATTCAGTAAGTGGGCTTCCTGAAGGTGTTATAGAGCTTCCTTTAGATCATGATTTTTTTAAGCCGTTAGAAGCTGGTAATATTTTAGAATTTGATGGTGATGGTGTTCCTGGAGTGGTTATAGCGCCTGAAGTTGTTCTTACTTTTGCTGAAGTTTGTGCGGCTAAGAAAATTTCAATAAACGCTATGTATGTAGATGCAATTGAATTGTTTTTAGCTGATTATCCGCCTGCAGAACGTGATACTTTTCCTGAACAGGCTTTGGAGTCTATAGAATATAAGCGCCGTGAAGATGCTTCAGAAGCTATAGATGATGATAATTTTCCTATGTTAAAGCATATAGCGGCGCGTAAGGGTATAAGTGTTTCTTTGCATAAAAATACGGTTCTTTCTAAGCGTAATGCTTTTAATGTTATTTGTGGCCAGCTAACGGGTGAAAAGTACGCCTTATTTACCCAGTTAGAAGCTATAGATCCTGAAGCTGAAGATGCTTTAGATCAGGTTGAAGCGGTAGATGAATTTTCTATTATGCTTATTATTGGTTCTTTATAGGTGGTTTTATGGCTCATTACCCGCGGTGGTCTGATTTGGCAGAACGTGAACAGGCGTTAGTTAATAACGGTTGTGGGCCTTCCTGGTTACACTGGAAGTTAAAAGATATGTTAAACCGTTATCTAATGGCCTGGCTTTACCATGCTTCATGCGGCCATCATGATTACGGTTATATTATTGGCGGTGGTGAATTTAGGCGTTTATATTGTGATTATCGGTTAACTTTAGCTATGTTTGGTGATTTGCGTATTTGTATGCGTAATCAGGAATTTAAAGATTTATTTATAGGTTTTTTTGCGGCTATCATTTTTTCATTGTCTGTTTTATTTTTTGGGTGGTTAAGTTTTCATTATGGGCCGCCTAAATCTAATGCTGAAGTAATGGGTGTAGTTAAAACAGGTGAAGAGCCTGGTTTATTATCCAGGTTAAGAAACTTTAGGTTTTATAGTTAATAATTTTATTTGTAAGCGGGTGTTATATGTCGTTAGATTTAAGTTTAGAAAGAATACGTGAATCAGTTAAGCAGAAGAATTATCTGTTTTTTGAATCGGGTGAATATAATCTTAATTTAGTTGGTGTTAGAACGGCTGATAAAACCGCTAATACCTTTAATGATTTTTTTAGCTGCAGCTATTTTGATGGGTTTAATTGGGTTAGTCATGTTTGGGCTATTACTACTGATCCAGGTGTTTACTACCGTGAAAACCCAATTAACGCTAATGGAACAGCTATTTTAGTTCCTGGCCAGCATAGGGGCCTATTTAAGATGGGTAAGCATAAGGGCAAATATCCCGCCCTGGTTCAATCAGCGCCGTGTAGGGTTTACCGTGATAATAATAAAGATGCTATTTTAGATTGTAATCCTGGTTCTATTGAATCGGGTAATTTTGGTATTAATTGCCATGATTCAAATAAAACAGGCCATTCTAAGCAGGTTGATAAATGGTCTGCAGGCTGCCAGGTGTTTAGTAACCATTGGGATCATAAGCTTTTATTGGCTTTAGCGGCGCGGGCTGTTTATCAGTGGGGTGATGGTTTTACTTATACTTTGTTGCTTGAAGAAGAGTTAGTTTAATTATGGATAATGAAAAGGAAGAAGAAGAAGGTTTTTTAGCGGATCTATATGATTTTCATTTATGGTTAGTTAGGTTTAGGGTTATTGGTGTAGCTATTACTGTTTGTAGCTTTTTGCTGGCTACTCACGCTTATTTTTTCTATATAGATCATTATAAGGAATTTAATGATATAGGCGCTAATACTGGTATAGGGTTTATGGCTATGATGTGGGTAGGGTTTTGTAAATACGGGTTAGAAAACGTGTGTAAGCGTCATGCTGGCCATGATCCGCTAATAGGTGATAGAAATGATAGGTGAACTTTTAGAAGTTGGTAAGGGCGTTTTAAGCCTTTCTAAAGCTTCCTGGTTAAAGCTGGCTTTAGTGGCTGCTATTACTTCTTCAGTTTTGGGGTATTTAGCCTGGCGTGAAGGTCAAATAAAAGAGGGGGGCTATAATCTTTGTTTAGCTGATGTTGAAGCTGCAGAAGAAAAGGCTGAAGCTGAACAGCTTGTAATTTTGCGGGCTGCTATACAGAAGTTAAAAGATGATAAAAAAGCTTCTGAAAAGGCTGCTAAAGCTGCTAATGTGTTAATAAATGATCTAGCTAAACAAAACCGTGAACTTAATTATGAAATTACTAATTTTAAAGCGCCTGTTACCTGTTCTGATCTTGGTTCTGGCTTTAGGGGCCTGTTCATCAAGTCCTACGGCGCAAAGCCCGAAATCTAGCGCATTTTCTGAAGCCCGTGATTTAGTTAATGATCAGGCCCGTGAAATAGAGCCTGAATTTTTAATACCTTGTGAATGGGTGGTTATGCCTGTTATTGGCCCTGAAGAAAATGTTTTACCCCCTAAAGAATTAATTAGGGTTATTGATTTGAACGCGCAGATTTACAAAAAATGTTACATAATTCATAATAGCTTTGTAAAACAATACTCTAATGAAAAAAATTAATAGCTGTAATGGAAAAAATGCAATGAGTGCTAAAGCCAGTTTTGGGGATCTTCTTAATAATATCGTTATAGCTTCTAATGTGGCCTGGGTTTCAATGCTAACGGGTATATTTACAGCTTATGAAGTTTTTTCTGTTCATGCTGGCCCGCTTGCTTCTTTAGCTGGTTTTCTTTTATCGTTAGTTTTAATTTATGTAAATATTCAGAACGTAAAGATTAATAATCTTCAGATTCAAAAATTACAGCGCCGTGAAGATGATAAGCGTGAACTAAAAGCAGAAGCAAAAAAAACCGCTGTTAAACGCGGTTTAGATTATCGGTTTTGGTTTTTGTTATTATTTATTGTTGCTGTTGTTCTTCTTCTTCTTTTTTATCCCTAATCCAAAAGTTAACTAGATTTGGTTTTAATAGCTCTATGTAAGGATAATAAACATCATTCTTACCTTTTCCTACGCAGGCTTTTTGATGTGTAGCGGCTAAATCTAACACTGTTCCTTTTACTAAAACTTTTCTGTAAAGCTCTAATTTAGATTGCTGATCATTCTTAACAAATAGGGCGGCGGCGTAGTTTGTCCATAGGTTAGAGCTGGTTGTGTGATCCCAAAATTTAACGCCTAATCTGACGTTAAAAGCCGTGTAGTTTTCGCCTGCTTTTGATTCGTAAGCGTCTGCTGAAAGTGGTGCTGCTATTGCTGTAGTCATTAGTAATTTGTTCCTTTTCTCTTTTTAGTGTAAATATCATACCCGCGGGATCTGTAGCGGGCCGTGTTGGTAATTATTTCTTTAACGCCGCCGTTCCTTCCAAAGTTAACATAGGCTTTACCGTTATTTTCTTGATTCAGTACGTGAAAGGCTAGGGCGTTAAAGGGGGTATTATTGTTTGCGGGCTGTTCAGCGCCGTTAATTAGATCTTCTATAGTGGCTGCTTCTTTAGATGAAATTTCAGTAAACCATACATCCTGCTTATTGCCAATTTCAGCGGGCTTTAGATTGTCTAAATCAAAATCCTGGGAATAAACTATATTACCCTGGGCGTTCGTGGTTGCTTGTGCTGTAAAAGTAGTCATGTTTTTCCTTCTATCGGTTTACAAATAGTAAACAATATATTAACCTTGTCAATAATTATTAATACATAAGGTTTTTCATGTGTAAAGAACGTAGTGAATTAACGCCGCTTGATAGGGTGGCTGATGCTTTTGGTGATATGGCTAAATTAGCTGATGCTTTAGATTTAACTAAGGGTGCTGTTCATCATTGGAAAACCCGTAATAGTGGGCGTATTCCTTCAGCTTATCAGAAGAAGATTTTACAGATAGCCGCGGCCAGGTCTTTAGATTTATCTGCAGTGGATCTTATTGAATAATATGGAATGGAATCTAAAAAAAATTGGTGAATATCGTATAACTTCAGATTGTGGTTATTCTATTAGTTTTTGCATAGATGAAGATGGTAAAAAAAAGAAGTTTGCAGCCTGGCCTTTAAATGATGAAGGGATATTAGTTATTCAGGGTGGGCGTGAAGTTCCCTATAAAAAAGCTATTATCTACACTGATTTTATAGATGAAGCTAAATATGCTTGTGAAAAACATTATGCTGCAGCTAATAATTTAGAAGAGCCTGTAGCGTTTAGCCCGCCTGAAGTTAATCCTGAACCTGGTATAGAAGAGCCTGTTAATAATAATTCTTCAGCGGGTTCATCTTTTTCAGATTTAGCGCCTTCTGCGCCTGGTGGTTATACGCAGCCAGGCAGTAAAAAGCAGGGCCAATGTTTAACCGCGGCTGAATTGGTTCTTCATTGTGGAATGTCAGAAGATAGGGCTGAAAAAATTATTATTTCACGTGTAGAAAAGGATGAATTAAGAAAGCAGGCTTTAAGGGCGGCTAACTATTTAAGTTCTGAAGGTTTAGAAGGTTATGATTATAGTAGGGCTGAATTTTACAAGCTGAAGCCTAAGCAGCTTCAGGCGGTGCGTGATAAAGCTAATGAAGTAAAAGCTAAGGTAAGTGAATTAAAGGGTGGTTCTGGTGTTTAATGCTTCTGATGTTAGGCCAGGTTCTAAGTTTTATATCTAATTCTAAATATTATTCAATTAAAAAAATAAGGTGTTTGTATGTTTTTTACTATTCTTTTAGTGGTTTCTGTTGTTGTTCTTTATTTTTCCCTGGGCGCTATGCTTGCCAATGATTGTTATTTAGATAATTGGGATTTATTAAGCTGTTCCGCTGTTTTCGTTTTTTGGGGTTTAATGCTTGTTGTGTTTTTGATTATTTATATTGTTAAGCCTTTAGTAAATATCCTTATCCCGCGTTGGTATATGAAAGAACGTAAGGTAGGCGATTATATAAAGTTTTTTGTAGTTAGGCAGTGGGTTTGTTTTTGCTGGAATAAAGAGGTTTTTTCTACTAAAAGCCAGGCTGAAATAAGGGTTAAAGAATTGCGGGGCGTGTAGATTCAGTGGCTAATTTTGAAGGGTTATCTGTTTTAATGATTGCTGCTATTAATGCGGGCCATAGTGATATAAGTGTTCATTGTGTTGGTGGTAGCTACAGGCTTTGTAGTGTTGAAGCGCCTTTAATAATTTTAGGTGAATCTTTAGCCCAGGCTTTGGATTTTGTAAATCATGAATCATTTAGTGTTAGGCGGGCGGGTAATTGTGGATAAAACATTTATATTTATAGGCCCTGATGGTTCTGGTTTTCAGTGCGCGGTAATTTCTGAAATAAATGGTAAGTTTATTTTTATAAAAAAGCAGGCTGCAGAAGATGTAGATGAAGTGGTTAAAATATCTAAAGCCTGGCCTGAATCGGTAGTTTATTGCACTTTTGAAGGTTATGAAGCTGATATTAAGTTTCAGGTTATTCAATATAGCTATATGTATGGATGGTATGTTGAAGAGTTTAAGAAGGGTGAGTTTAATTTTATTAATTTTGTTTTAGATTTTGTGGGTGTTAGATTATGAGTATTGTTAGAAAAAATTTACTAACTGAAAAAAATTATACGCCATATTGCGGCGGTGATTATGGTGTTTGTGGGCTGCCTAGAACGGTTTTTAATGGATCGCAGTTTAAATGTAGTTGTTCTAGCTGTAGTTGGGTAAGTGATTTTCCTGATGAATTTATTCAGGAATATAAAAAGAAGTGGGGTATTAAGTAAAGGGCGGGGCCTGAAGGATCAGTAAGCTTAATTAGCTTCCTGATCATTATCATCCAGGGCTTCAATTAAAAGCAGGTGGGTTACTGTTTTTCCGTTAGTCTTTTCAAATTGATTTATTTTCTGGCGTGTTATTTCGCATCCATATTTTTTAGATAAGTATTCAGCCAGGGCCGCGGGTGTGGCTGTTCCTGTTTTCTCTTTTAGCTTTTGGATAATATCTTTACTGTTTAACATTTTTCTTACCTTTTATGTATATAATTTATTGACACAATCAAAACGTATATATAATATATACATAACTTAAATGAACAGCAAGGGAAAAAGAGCATGAATAATAAGAAAATAGATTTAGGTAATAATGAATCATTAACCCGCGGCTTATTTGCTGATTCTGATGGTTCTTTTACTGCCATGACCTTTACGCAGTCTAAAACCTTTAAAACTAAAGCGGGGGCTTTACGTTGGCTTCAGGCGCGCGGCTTAGGTGCTGATGGTAATGATTTGTAACCAGGGCTATAAAGCCCGTTAATTATTTTTCCTTTTAGTATTGTTTACAGATTGTAAACCGTGTAATCTTCAGAAAACCCAAAAAAAGAACGTGTAAATATGCGATACGATAAAGAACAAATTTTAAGTAATAATCCTATAGAAAATGTAGTGGGTGAACTTGTTGATCTTAAAAAAGAAGGGCCTGATCTAAAGGGTTGTTGTCCTTTTCATGATGAAAAATCTGCTTCTTTTGTAATTACGCCCGCTAAAGGTTTGTTTAATTGTTTTGGGTGTGGTGCTGGTGGTGATGTAATTAAATTTGTAGAGCTTTATTATAATGTAGATTTTAAAGGTGCTTTAGAAAAGTTAGGTAAGGATATAGATTTAATGGCCGCGCCTGCTACGTTCCAGGCAAAAAAAGAACCTGTTAAAGATATTTATGAAGGTTATAAAAAGATAGTTCCCGCGCCTATGGAATTGTTAGAAGGCTGGGCTAAGATTCATAACCCCAAAAAGGTAGAAGATGAAGGTTATAGTTTTAAAAACTGGGATCTAAAGCGTGTTTTCCCTTATACCACTTCTACGGGTGCTGTTAGTCATTATGTAGTAAGAATAGAAATAGAAGATAAGCAGCCTAAAGGCGCTACCGCTGATGAAGGTGATCCGTGTTATTTTGAAGCTGTTTCTTTAGTGGTAGAAAAAAGAAAATGTTCTATATCTTTTATTCAGCGCGGGTTAAGAATAGGCTATAACCGCGCGGCTAATCTTGTTCAGCAAATGGAAGAAGAAAAAATAGTTAGCAAGCAGAACGGAAGCGGCCAGCGTGGAGTAATAGTTCCCGCGGATTATGAAAATGTTATAAAGAAAATTAATAAAATAACGCCTACCGTTTATTGGTGTGAATTGCCTGATGGTGAATCTTCAGGCTGGACTTTATTTAGCCAGGATAATAAACGCCCTTTATATAATCTTCATAATATATTATCTAATCCTGATGCTACTATTTGCATAGTGGAAGGTGAAAAAGCCGCCCAGTGTGGCATAGATAACACTTTTCATTTAAGTGAACGCTATGTTTTTACGTGCTGGCCAGGTGGTACTAATGGAAGATCTAAAGCAGATTTTTCACCTTTAACGGGCCGTAAGGTTATTTTAATTCCTGATTATGATGTAGAAGGTTATAAGGCTTTAAAGGGTGAAATTAAAGGCGGTGAAAAAGTACCTGGTGTAATAGATTATTTAAAAGAAGCTAAAGCTGAATCAATTAAATTTTGTTTTCCTGAAAAAGATTCTGTTAAAGGTTGGGATATAGCAGATAAAGAATGGAAGCAAGGCGAGTTAGCAGATTGGGTGAAGGCTAACGGTAACCGTAATAAAATGCAGAAACATCCGTTAGAAAAAGAAGAAGCAGAAAAGCCAAAAAAAGAACCTAACACTGAAAAGCCGCCTGGTTTAGATCATGATGAAATAATAAAACTTCAGCAGCCGCCTGAATCTGAAGTAATGGATTTATATGATCTTAAAGATGCGCCGTTTAGGGTTTTGGGCTATAACAAAGATTTACGTTATTATATGCCACATTCTACCCAGCAAATAGTAGAGCTAACGCCGCCTGGCCATTCTAAAGGGCAGTTAATGGCTTTAGCGCCTTTATCATATTGGTTAGAAAAGTTTGGTGATGGTAATAGAACAGGGAAAATTAACTGGGATTCAGCCGCTGATCGTTTGCTTCAAATGAGTACAAAGGCTGGGCTTTTTGATAAGCGTTCTTCTATTCGTGGCCGCGGGGCCTGGCTTGATGAAGGCCGTTCAGTTTTACATTTAGGTGAAAAGGTTTATTTAGACGGTGAAAAAATAGCGCCTGAAGATGTTGAAAGCCGTTTTATCTATGAAAAGAATCATAACCTAGCTTTTGATCTTGTAGAGCCTGCAGGTGATGAAGCTGCTAGAAAGTTAGTAGAATTATTATCAGGTTTAACCTGGGAAAATCAGTTATCAGCTTTTTTATTAGCGGGCTGGTGTGTTATCGCGCCTGTTTGCGGTATTTTAAACTGGCGTTCTCATGTTTGGGTAACTGGCCCTTCAGGTTCTGGTAAGAGTACGGCTATAGATTTAATAGTTAAGGTTATATTAGGTAAGTTTTCTATTAATACTGAAGGTGTAACTACTGAAGCGGGTATTAGGCAATCTGTAGGCCAGGACGCGCGCCCCGTTATTTATGATGAAGCTGAAGGTGAAGATAAAGAGGGTGTAAAAAGAATGCAGTCTATTTTAAATTTAGCCCGTGTTTCTTCTTCAGGCGGATCTATTACTAAAGGTAGTTCTGATGGTGAAGGGGTTGTTTATTGTGTTAGATCCTGTTTTTTGTTTGCGGCTATTAATCCAAGTATTAAACATTTAGCTGATGAAAACAGAATTAGCCAGTTAGTGTTAAAGCATAATTTAAGCCCTACTGCAGAAGAAGATTTTGAAGTTTTATTAGATGAAATAGAAGCTACTATAGATGAAGATTATTCAGCGGCTTTATTTGCGCGCTCTATGGATAATTTAGATGTTTTGGTTCATAACGCTAAAGTGTTTAAAAAAGTTTGTGCGCGGGCCTTCAAAAATGCCAGGGCTGCAGATCAAATAGGTACGCTGTTAGCTGGTTGTTATTTGTGTTTCTTTACAGAAAAAGTAACGCCTGAAGCCGCTAAAGAATGGATTAATAAATATAACTGGGCTGATCATAACACTGGTAAACAGGGTGGCGATTTAGAAAGGCTGTTAGGTAAAATTGGTACGCATAGAATATATTTAGATAATGGCCATACTAAAACATCTATTACTATTGCTGAAGCTGTTCTTTCAGCGTGTGGTAAGTTGCCAGGTGATAACTGGTTAAATGAAGAAACTAACCGTAAAGCCTGTTTTATGGAATTAAAGCGTTCAGGTATTTTATGTAATGATATGGAAGATTCAGTAACTATAGCTACTTTCTGTAATCCTATGCAGGCAATGTTAGAAGATACCGCGTGGACTACAAGTTATCCGCGGGTTTTGATGGAACATAAGGAAGCTAAAAAATCAGATAGCGCGGTTTATTTCACGGGCGGTATAAGGTCGCGCGGTGTAACTTTACCTGTTTCTATATTTTCGGAGTGATAAAGATGTTTGTTATTAAGAGTTGTTTTATAGTTTTTGTTTTAGCGCCGTTAATATTTATTGCTTCTGTTTTAGCTGGCCCTTATGTTTTTTTGGTTTGCGTTGTTGGTTTTCATGAAGAATGTGATTTATTAAACCAGGCTGTAGGGTATGAATTGAAAGAGCGCCTGAAGAAGTTTTTAGGTAAATGTTCCACGTGAAACATTTTTAAGCGTCATAACCTGGCGTTTTATAATAATAAAAATAATAATCTTTTTGTATATAATTTATTGACAGCCTGAAGTTATGTATATATATTATATACAACACTAACCCAAAGGGCTTTATCATGAATCATTCAAAAATATACACTACCTGCGAATCACAAATAAAACTAAACGCTGCTTTTTATAATGCTGCTTCTTTACTTAAAACTGTTACGGGTAAGGTTAGTTTAACTAAGCTTAAAAAAATGCTGCAG
>Ga0255047_10001364_pt1 | contig 17818 bp, 16 predicted proteins | sample JV7_2_1_MG_FD_183640 | JGI IMG/M metagenome (GOLD analysis project Ga0255047, IMG submission 183640) | Seawater microbial communities from Jervis Inlet, British Columbia, Canada - JV7_2_1 | ecosystem: Environmental > Aquatic > Marine > Inlet | place: Canada: British Columbia | collected 2016-10-06 | reverse complement strand
CCAGGTTTCCGAAATCAACGGCCGCCGAGGGACTCACGCGAAGATTCATGCCAAGTAGGGTTACATGATCAAAAATGGGGGCAGTTATGGGTATTGACAAGGGGACCTCGGGGATCTGGCACACCTGATTCACGAGCACTCCTCCGTCGAGAGCACACGATGTCTCGGTGAAGACAGCCCCGAGCGCCGAATCCTCGGGGATTCCCTGGCCCTGCCAGAGCACCCTGTACAAGGCGAACCAAATAGGCATCTGGACGATCATCGGCAGACAACCGGCCGCCGGATTGACACCCTTCTCTTTGTACAGCGCCATCAATTGCTTGTTCAGTTCCTCCTTGTCGCCCTTGAGCTCCTTCTGAAGACGTTTGACCTCCGGCTGGATCTCCTGCATTCCCTTCATGGAGCGGGACTGCTTGAGCGTAAGAGGAAAAAGGAGGAAGCTCACTGCGAGTGTGAGCAGAATAATCGCAATTCCATATTCTGGAATTAGGTCATAAAAGAAGGCAAGCGCACTTCCGAGTGCATTCAGCAGCAAGTCCCATGGATTCACGGCGCACCTCCTTGAGTTCCCTGGGGCGTGGCGGGGGTCGATCCTGGGACGGGGTCAACCCCTCCCTCATGAAACGGATGGCAACGGCCGACGCGCTTCAGACCGAGCCAGCTCCCCCTCATGGCCCCGTGGATCTCGATTGCCTCGTACGTATAGTGGGAGCACGACGGGTGGTAACGACAGTTCTGTCCGAACAGTGGGGACAACAACCTCTGATACGCACGCACGAATCCAAGAAGTACGCGAGCGGCAACGCCTGTTCCCTTGGCTCGCCCTACGTCCATTCTCAGTCCTCGTTCCTGGTTCTGTGCCCTGACTCGACTGCGCGGTTCAGCCAATCGGCGAGATCGCCGAACCTCGCATCCAGCGCTTCGTTGGAAGCTACCACCACATAGGCGGTGTTCGGGTGTAGATCGGTGCACCGAGCCGCCTCCCTCAGTCGACGCTTCACCCTATTGCGCTTGACGGCATTGCCCACGTTCCGTCCTGCAACGACGCCAATTTCTGGCAGCGAGCCCTGCCCCACGGCTTGAAAGACCGTGATTCCACCGGACCGTCGTCTTGTCCCCGAACGGTAGATGGGTGCGAAACGAGATCTTGGTCGGAGAGACACGAAAGACCGCACCCTACGCAGAGAGCCTATGGCGGCCCTTGGTGCGGCGACGCTTCAACAGCAAGCGTCCCTCTCGGGTGCGCATGCGCCCGCGAAAGCCATGCTTGCGCTTGCGACGACGATTGTTTGGTTGATACGTTCGTTTCATGGTGAGGTGTCCCTGGTCGGGGGAAGTCGCGGCGAATCCGTGCTGCCACGGAGTGCTGGCATTCTAGGTCGATCTCTGACGAAATCGACAGTGCTCGGGTAACCCGCGAAAACTCGCGCGGCCTCGCGAAAGACAGAATAGCCGAGGATCGACGAAGTCGATCCGTGCGTGACGCGTCGCCGGTCACGGGCGACAGCCGGAATCCCTTGTGTGGCAACGGATTCCGGGCATCCGGAAGATGCCACCGGGGTATCACTACCGACGGTTTTGCCGGTCTTGAGTGAGAGCAACTCCGTTCCTATGCTCGTCTTCACTCACATAGCGGATACCCGCTCTTCCCTTGTGAGGGCAGACCCTGGGGCAAATTCCTTTGACCCAGGGTGCATCTTCTCCACATCCTGTGGATAGATGTGTGGACATGTTTACGGGCTGGGTGAAATCGAAGGGGAGACGACAAGCGTGGGAGTCACACAGACCCCAACCGGAACGGTGGACTCACAGGTTGATCTTTTCCACAGCAGATTGCGCGACGTAATCGGAGTGGCGAAATGGGAGACCTGGATCAGACCGCTCACTGCATCGTTTGAAGATTCGGAACTCCAGTTGGTGGCGCCGAATCACTTCAACGCGACATGGGTGCGCGACAACTACACCCACCAGGTTCGCGAAATCGCAGGATCGGTCTGGCCGGAGCCCTTCGACGTGATGATCACAGTGACGAACGAGCCGACTGCCATTCCAACAACCCCTCCAGTTCCGGCTCAAGCAACGCTCGATGTATCCCCGCCGACGAGCAACGGCATGGACAATGGCCTCGTGGGCACGACGAACCTCGTTGCGCGGTACTCCTTCGAGAACTTCGTCGTCGGGCAGTCGAATCGGTTCGCACATGCGGCCGCTCAGGCCGTGGCGGAACAACCCGGGCGTCACTACAACCCGCTGTTCATCTATGCCGGCGCAGGGCTCGGAAAGACACACCTCCTCCACGCCGTGGGACAGCACCGCATTGAGCTTGACCCGACAAGTGTCGTTCGTTACGTCACCTCAGAATCCTTCTTCAACGAGTTCATCAATTCAATACGCCGCAAACGGATGGATCATTTCAAATCGCGCTACCGCAAGGTTGGCCTCCTCCTTCTCGATGACGTTCAGTTCTTTGAAGGCAAGGAACAAGTCCTCGAGGAGTTCTTCCACACATTCAACTCGCTCTATGAAGCCGGCAACCAAATGGTGATCTCTTCTGATCGACCTCCAAAGGAACTCCGAACCATCGAGGACCGCCTCCGGAGCAGGTTCGAGTGGGGCCTCACAACCGATATACAAAGCCCAGACGTCGAGACGCGGCTGGCGATTCTCCGAAAGAACGCCTCTGCCAACGCCACGCCCGTTCCCCCCGAAGTCCTCGACTTCATAGCAGAGAACATCGAGGAGAACATCAGGGAGCTCGAAGGGGCCCTCACTCGCGTAACGGCTTTCTCCACCCTCACGAACGAGCGAGTGACTCTTGACCTGTCTACCACTGTGTTGCGCGATGTCGTCGGTCTCCAAGCTTCCGCGCCACTCACCGCCGAATCGATCATTTCCACCGTTTCCCAGTACTACGAGATCCCTCAGACTGAGATGATCGGTGCTTCCCGAAAGCAGCCCCTCGCACGACAGCGCCAGATTGCCATGTATGTATGCAGGGAACACACCGGGCTCTCCCTCCCCAAGATCGGGGCCGCTTTCGGAGGCAGGGACCACACGACCGTCATCCACGCCGTCGACAAGATCACCGGTCTCATCCAGTCGGACAAAGTCGTGTTCGATGAGGTCTCTGCAATCACCCAGCAGCTCAGGACAACATGACGGTTCTCCACAACTCCCGGACCGCCGGCACCAATGGTGTGGACAACCGTGCATGTGTCAACAGTGGCTGTGGACGCTCAAACGCCCACCTACCAACGTTTTCGTGGAACTTTCCACAATCCACAGCGCCTACTACTACCACTATTCTTCTATAGCAATAATCATCAGTAGCAACAGCAGGGAAAGAACAAGTGCGAATCAGAGCTGAACGAGATGACCTGGCGGATGTACTGGCGAGGGCCGGTAGGGCGGTAGGTACACGTTCGCCGCTTCCGATCCTCCAAGGGATCCTCTGCGAGGTATCAGGCGGAACGCTGACGGTCACGGGAACCGACAACGAAGTCACGGTGCGAACGTACCTCGATGTGGAGGTCGGAGAGGAGGGCAGAACCGTCATCCCCGCGAAGCTCGCCGCTGAGGCGGTTCGCAAACTCCCCTACGGAGCCGTGACCCTTGCAGCCAGCGACGGAGAGGTTGAGATAACGGGGGGAGGGCCACGATTCAAACTCCGGGCGATGCCGGTCGACGACTATCCCAAGATCACGGACACGGCAATCGAGAACGCAATCGAGGTTGATGGTTCACAGTTGATCGAGGCGCTCGGTCAGGCAGGGATAGCGGCGTCCACCGATGATGCGAGGCCAACGTTGACGGGTGTGTTGTTCGAAGGTGAGGGAGACCACCTCCGCCTTGTAGCCACCGATTCATATCGGCTCAGTGTGCGGGATGTCGAGGGCGTGGCCACAGAGGGTTCCAAGCTCGTCCCATATCGTGCTCTGCGCGAGCTCGGCCGAACCATCGGCGCAGGCCCGATGACAGTCGCTCTTGGAGAGAGGGAAGCCTCATTCGTGACCAGCCAAGGAAGGCTCACGGTCCGAATCATCGATGCCGTATTCCCCAACTACAAACAGTTACTCCCCGAAGACCATGCGAACCGCCTAATCGTCGACAAAGGAGCGTTCCTCGAAGCCGTTGGGAGAGCGGCCCTCGTCGCCGAGGACCATATCCCCGTGCGGCTGGCCATGCATGCGGGGGGTGTCGAGTTGAGTGTGATTCGGCAGGAGGTCGGGGAGGCGACCGAGTTGCTCGAGGGAGAGTACACCGGCGACGATATGACGATCGCGTTCAACACACGATATCTCACGGACGGCTTGAACGCAGTGGCCGACGAGAAGGTCGTGGTGGAGACAAGTGACCCACTCAAACCGGGCCTCCTCCTCGGAGCAGAGAAGAGAGACTTCCAGTATCTGTTGATGCCCGTACGTCTGTGAGGCACCATGCACCTCACATGGTTGGATCTGAGAGACTTCCGCTCCTACGAGTCACTTCGCTTTGAGCCGACCGAGGGGGTGAATGTTCTCGTAGGGGAGAACGGTGCAGGCAAGACCTCCGTGCTCGAAGCGATCGGCTATCTGGGAATGATGCGGTCGTTCAGAGGAGTGTCCGATCTGGCGCTTGTTCGGGAGGGCGCGGGTGCCGCTGTGATGCGCGGTGGCATGGGTGGTGCCCCAACAGAGACCAGAGTGGAATGCGAACTTCCGCGAGAGGGGCGCAGGAAGGTTCTTGTGAACCAGAAGAAGCCGCAGCGGCTCAGAGATGTCCTGCTGACGGTCCCGATCGTCGCCTTCGCGCCGGATGACCTCGATGTGGTCAAGCGCGGTCCCGCGATCAGAAGGGACTACCTCGACGATCTTGCGTCGAGGCTGTGGCCTCAGGCAGGTCAGGATCTCACGGAGTATGAGAGGGCTGTGCGTCAAAGGAACGCACTCTTGAAGCAGGAGGGAAGGAACACAGATTCCGAGACGCTCGATGTCTGGGATCAGCGGCTTGCCGACGCGGGAGCGAGGGTCCTGCTCCATCGCAGGAACCTCGCCGTGGCGCTCCAGGGGCACCTGCAGGGCGCATACGCAGTGGTCGGGGGGGAGGGAACCCTGGCGTGGGCGTATCGCTCGACTTGGGGATCTGAGGGAGCAGCCGGCTACGAGGACCTCATGGAGTCCCTCATGGCAGCGCTCCTGGAAAAGAGGAGGAAGGACATGGAGGTGAGGTCCACGACCCTCGGGCCCCATCGGGACGAACCGAGCCTGCTGCTCGACGAACGATCCACAAGGACACGAGCATCCCAGGGAGAGCAGAGGACTGCCGCGCTGGCTCTCCGGATAGGCGCATATCGCATCATCGAAGAGATGCGGGATCACAAACCGATACTCCTTCTCGATGATGTCTTCTCCGAGCTCGACGACGCTCGAGCCCAGAGGGTTGTCGACCTCATCGAGTCGGGTCAGGTTTTTGTCACAACCGCAAGAGATGATGAGGTCCCGATCAGGGGACGCCGCTGGTCGGTGAAAGATGGGAGCGTGTCGTGAAGAGAGCGACCGGATGAGAGCGAAGTACCTCAGCTACCGAGAACGAAGAGAGCCGACAGAGATTAGCGAGGTGCTCGGATCGGTGATTGAGCGCGCCTCTGTGAACATTGAAGTGCGTCAGGGTGATCTGATCCGGCGTTGGTCTGAGGTTGCGCCGGCCGACTGGGTGGAGGTGTCCACCCCTATCGGCATCCGCGACCTCACGCTGCTCGTGGAGGTAAAAAACGGTACTGTCGCATCGCTTCTCAAGTACCAGATACCATCGCTGATCGCGGCGATTTCCGAGGAGTTCGGAGATGACCTTGCCACGGCGGTCAGACTGCGTGTCTCGAGATCCTGAGAGCCCGGATAAGGCTTATGAAATAAGGGTTTTGGCCCGAATTTCGGCTATACTTACACCAGTGTTATCAGCCGCTGGAAACACGCTGTTGCGGCGAACCCAAGGAGCCCCGTGAGCAAGACGAAGCCTTCCGCAAACGCGTCCTACAAGGCGGATTCGATCCAGGTTCTCGAGGGGCTCGAGGCCGTCCGCAGACGTCCTGCAATGTACATCGGGTCCACGGGTCCGCGGGGACTCCACCACCTGGTCTGGGAGGTCGTGGACAACTCGGTCGACGAGGCGATGGCGGGCTTCTGCACACGCATCGAGGTGACGCTTCTTGCCGACGGCGGAGTTCGGGTGAGGGACAACGGCCGGGGTATTCCCGTTGACAGGCACAAGTCGACGCGCGAATCCGCGCTCACCACCGTCATGACAACTCTCCACGCGGGAGGGAAGTTCGATTCTGACGCATATCAGGTCTCCGGAGGCCTTCACGGCGTCGGGATCTCGGTCGTCAACGCCCTTTCAACACGCACACGCGTTGAAGTGGTTCGCGATGGGCACCTGTGGGAACAGGAGTTCGAGTACGGGATGCCGATCGGCAGTGTCAAGAAGGTGAAGCCGATGAAACGAACCGGCACTCAGACCACATTCTGGGCGGACCCCGACATCTTCGATGAGACGACCGAATACTCAGCAAGAACAGTCATGAACCGGCTGAGGGAGATGGCGTTTCTCACCAGGGGTCTCGAGATCAGGTTCTCGGATGAGCGAGGGGAACAGGTTCTCACGGAATCCTTCCGATATGCCGGAGGAATCATTGATTTCGTGAAACACCTGAACGTAAGTCGCGACCCGATCCATGGTCAGGTCGCTTACTTCGAGCACAAGGACGACACCGCCGAGGTCGAGATCGCCATGCAATGGACCAGCGGATACACCGAGTCGGTCCTCTCCTTCGCAAACAACATCAACACGCACGAAGGCGGAACGCACGAGGAGGGTTTCCGCACCGCTCTCACGAAGGCGGTGAACGACTTCGCTAGGGACAAGAGCGTCCTCAAAGAGAAGGACAAGAACCTCCAGGGCGACGATGTGAGGGAGGGGTTGACGGCGGTGATCTCCACCAAGGTACGTGAACCCCAGTTCGAGGGTCAGACCAAGACAAAGCTGGGCAACACGGAGATCCGATCCTTCGTCCAAAAGGCCATGAATCAGGCGCTGCCCGAGTGGTTCGGCAAGCATCCCGGTGATGGCAGGAGGATCGTGGACAAGGCGAGTCAGGCCGCGAGAGCCAGGGCTGCTGCGAGACAGGCGCGAGACCTCACTCGCAGAAAGAGCCTTCTCGAATCAGGGGGCTTGCCGGGAAAACTCTCGGACTGCTCATCGAAGGACCCTGAGCTGTCCGAGATGTTCATCGTCGAGGGAGACTCTGCGGGGGGATCGGCCAAACAGGCGAGAAACTCCGAATTCCAGGCGATTCTCCCGATTCGCGGGAAGATCATCAATGTGGAGAAGAACCGTCTCGCCAGGGTTCTTCAGAACACGGAGGTCCAATCGTTGATCACCGCCATCGGCACTGGGATCGGCGAAGAGATGGACATCGCCAAAGCGAGATACACCAAGATCATCCTCCTCACCGATGCCGATGTCGACGGCGCCCACATCCGAACGCTGTTGCTGACGTTCTTTTTCAGGCACATGATCGACGTGATCGAGCATGGCTACGTCTACATCGCACAGCCCCCCCTGTATTCGGCAAAGGTCGGGACAAAGACGACCTGGATCAAGAACGATGAGGATCTCGATCGTTTCAAGACAGCGAACGAGGGTCGCAAGATCAATATCCAACGGTTCAAGGGCCTCGGCGAGATGAACGCCAATGAGCTGTGGGAGACCACGATGGACCCCGACCAACGAACGCTGTTGCGGGTTGAGTTGGAGGAGTTGTTCTCCGCGGAGCAGACCTTCTCGACGCTGATGGGTGTCGATGTCGATGCAAGGCGAAGGTTCATTCAGGAGAACGCGAAGGACGTCCGCTTCCTGGACGCGTAGGAAGACGCATAGGAAAGTCATGTCGAACGAAATCACCGAGCCAGAAGTCACCCTTCCAATCGACATCGAGAGCGAAATGCAGGATTCGTTCCTCGAATACGCGATGTCTGTCATTGTGTCGAGAGCGCTGCCAGACGTTCGAGACGGCCTCAAACCGGTACACCGACGAGTTCTGTACTCGATGTGGGACAGCGGGATCCGCCCCGGCACCCCGTATCGAAAGGCCTCTCGCGTCGTTGGCGACGTTGTGGGCTGGTTTCATCCACACGCCCCCGAAGCTGTCTACGATTCCATGGTTCGGCTGGCCCAGGACTTCGCCCTGCGACATCCACTTGTCGATCCGCAAGGCAACTTCGGGACCGTCGACGACCCTCCGGCAGCCATGCGCTACGTGGAGGCACGCCTCGGCAAGCTCTCTGCACACATGCTCGACGGTATCGACGAGGACACGGTCGACTTCAAGGAAAATTACTCGGGGGAGCGAAGCGAGCCGACAGTTCTGCCGTCGCGGTTCCCCAACCTTCTGGTCAACGGCTCGACGGGTATCGCGGTCGGCATGGCAACGAACATGGCCCCACACAACCTACGCGAGGTTGTGGACGCCGTGTTGTACGCACTCGACCATTCGGACGCATCAGTGGAAGACCTGATGGAGTTCGTCAAGGGTCCTGACTTCCCCACCGGAGCGTTCATCGTCGGCAACAAGGGAATCAACGACGCTCTGATGACGGGACGCGGATCGATCAAGATGCGTGCAGTCACCGATGTCGAGGACATACGGAAGGGTCGCACGGCAATCGTTGTGTCGGAAATCCCGTATCAGGTTTCCCGGGATCGCATCACAGCAAAGATCGCGGAGATCGTCAACACGAAGAAGGTCACAGGGATAGCCGATGTTCGTGACGAGACGGACCGTCTCGGTACGCGTATCGTGATCGAGCTCAGACGCGACGGGAACCCGCAGGTCATCCTGAATCAGCTCTTCAAACACACACGGCTCGAGGAGAGCTTCGCCGTCAACAACGTCGCGCTGGTCGACGGTGTGCCCAGAACGCTGAACCTCGCCCAACTCGTGCACTACTACATCGATCATCAGCTCGAGGTCATCGAACGACGATCGCGGTTCCGGCTCCAAAAGGCAGAGGCGCGAGCCCACATCCTGCGCGGATTGCTCATCGCCCTGGACAACATCGACGAGGTCGTCGCCATCATCCGAGCGTCTGAAAATGTCGATACCGCCCGCTCGTCCCTGATGGAGGCATTCGAGCTTTCGGAGATCCAGGCGAACCACATCCTTGACATGCCGTTGCGCAGGCTCACGGCCCTCGAAACAACCAAGCTGAGGGACGAGCTGGAGGAGCTCCAGAACACGATCAACTACCTGGAGGGCCTCCTTTCCGATGAGGCGCTACGACGCGAGTTGATCGGTGAGGAGCTGGCCGAGATCAGGGAGAGATTCTCCGACCCGCGTCGGAGTCGCATCATCCCGGACAGCGGAGAGATGTCACTCGAAGACCTGATCGTGGACGAGGAGCTTGTCATCAGCGTGTCAGCGTCGGGGTATATCAAGTCCGTTCCTGCCAAGGCCTATCGAACTCAGGCACGTGGGGGTCGCGGCATCAAGGGAGCAGGGCTCAGGGAGGACGACGTCATCGACCACCTGCTCCACACGACGGCGCATTCCTATCTCCTCTTCTTCACGAACAGGGGCAAGGTCTACAGGGTTAGGGCCCACGAGATCCCACGCAAGGATCGCACTGCGAAAGGGCAGCTCATCCAGTCGGTGCTCCCACTCGGGTCTGACGAAGTCGTCGAGGCCATCATCGACATGAGAGACTACGAGACGAGCAAGTACTTGGTGATGTTCACCAAGAACGGCCTGGTCAAGAAATCGAGATTCTCAGACTACGACTCGCGAAACCAGGTCCTTGTGGCGATCAACCTCCTCGACGAGGACGAGGTGGTTGCCGTGCGTCAGACCAATGGAGAATCCGACCTGATGATGTTCACGGAGAACGGTCAGGGGATCAGGTTCAGCGAAAGTGACGTTCGTCCGACGGGGCGGGCATCCCAGGGTGTGCGCGGAATCAAGCTACGTAAGCGTGATTCGGTGGTCGGCGCGGCTATCGGAGACGAGGCCGAAGCCGTGCTGCTTCTGACGAAGGGCGGATACGGGAAGCGAACCCTGATGGAGGAGTTCCGGCGCCAGAAGCGAGCCGGGAGTGGCGTCATTGCCATCAAGATCGTCTCAACCAGAGGGAAGCTAGCGACAGCGAGGGCTGTTGCGGATTCAGATGAGGCCGTGATCACGTCCTCGGACGGCATCGTCATACGCCAAGCTGTCGCGGACATCAACAGATATGGACGCAACTCGATGGGTGTCAAGGTGATGAACCTGTCCGATGGCGCCACGCTGTCTGCTCTCGCGATCGCTCCGGTGGACGACGAGTAGGAACGATACGGAGGCGCAGGACGTCTCAATAGCAGGCCGTATCGGGGCCTCTCGGTACACTGCCGCGCAAGGAGGCCACATGCCGGTTCGCCGGGTTCGCCGAATCATTCGCAAGATCGATCCGTGGACAGTGCTCAAGGTCACCTTCGTTCTGAACGCCATCGGAGCGCTCGTCTGGGTACTCGGTGTGTGGATAGCCTGGTCCATTGCGGTACAACGAGGGATCCCCGATGCTTTTGTCGATTTCTTCGGCCGTCTCACCATTGCGGTCAGCCCCGACGGTGAGCTCTACTTCCGCGTCGTCGTGATGATGGGGATCGTCGGCGTGATCATGATGACGGCGATCATGACCCTTGGCGCCGTGATCTACAACCTCATCTCAGATCTGGTGGGAGGGATCGAAGTGATCATGCTCGAGGAGATCCACGAGTCGGCCCAGAGCCAGGCACCGCCGCCGAGACCCGTCGTCCACGTCCCCGCAAGCAATGACAACTCCGAATTGACAGCCGCCGACACCGTCGAACACAGCTAGAACAGATCTCCCCCTCAGGGGTTTGATCGCCAGACGGCCACATCGAGCTCCAGACTTCGCACCTCGGCGAGGATCGCTGGAAGCCCCTGCTCCGTGGTCTGTATTCCCGACTCGAAATGGTCACCCGCGGCGACCAGACCAACCGCAACGAGTGTGATGGCTTCCAGGTGCACACCGAGATCGGCAACACCCACGACTCGGCGCCCTCCCGGCCCCTCGACGATCGTCGTCGCACCGGCCCACTCGTCGTCCCGGTAGGCGACGAAACGACCGGGCGACCGTTCGTTCGTCCAGGCCATCGCGATGGGTTCCGGAAAGGCGATTGGAGTGCCGGTTCGGTGTGGCCTCCCTGGTTCGGTCCAGGCGATCCTGACGGATTCGTCACTCGTGGGCATCGATGCAGGGTGACTCACAAGAGCATTGGACAACGTGGACCCGACGTTTGCGCCGCCAACCACGGGCACGGTGGCGGGCCCAAAACCAGATTCCGGGATGTCTGGCCAGACAACGAGCGGGGTGCCTGCCACCGACGCTCGCCCGATGAGGCTCGCGAGTGGGGCTGTGCCGTCTGAGATCACAACATCGACGTCCGTCACATCTCTGGCGTGGATGGCCCGAGCGTCAGAAGGCCGCCAGCCCGGGTTGAGCATCACGAGCTCTGTGCGCCGGTCATCGCTCAGCAGGATTCGAGCTGCTCGCTGACCAACCTCGGAACCAGAATCGAGAGCGACTCTCACGAAGCGGACTCGTCCTCGGCAAGTTCCCAGGTTCCTTCGGGGTGTTCGGGTAGGGGGTCCGTTTCGCGCAGCTTGACAACAGCAACCGCAGCGATGGCGGCAGCGATGAGCACGGGAATGATTCGCTTCATGGGAGGAAGATAGCCATCGGCTATCTTCGTTCGGCCGTCCGGAAGATGTGGACGGTGGATGACGGATGGCGGAGAGCTACAATCTACCCACGCCCCGGGCCTGTCCCGGGTGCCGATAACGAGCGAAGTCCGGTGAGATCCCGGCGCTGTCCCGCAACTGTGATCCTCCACGAGAGGTAGCCAGGTCGCCCCGTGTCGGTGAGCGGCGAGCCTTCGGAGGAGAGGTCTCGGTGCTGTGGCCCGTTCTCCTCCAGAGAGAGGAGAAACCATGATCAGAAGGTTTGCGCCGTTTGTTGTCGTAGTGGCCCTGTTCGCCACTGCGTGCAATTCGGACGGCTCCCGAGATTCGGCCCCCCCTGACACACCGACTACGACATCTGTGGAGGCGGAACCGACCACGACCTCTGCACGCGAGACGACGACCGCGACCTCTGCACGCGAGACGACGACCACCACCGAGCCCGCGGAGGACGGGTTTCCCGTCACGATCAATGCCCCCAACGGCCGGGTGACAATCGAGAGGCCTCCCGAGCGCATCGTATCGATCTCACCCACGTCGACCGAGGTACTCTTTGCCATCGGAGCAGGCGACCAGGTGGCGGCGGTCGATAGCATGTCCGACTTCCCAGAGAATGCGCCCGTCACTGAGTTGTCAGCCTTCACACCGAGCGTCGAGGCGATCGCCTCCTTCGACCCGGACCTCGTCTTCCTCAGTTTCGATCCAAGCGACATCGTCGCCGGTCTCGAGGCGATTGGAATCGCTGTGATCCTCCATGGAACTGCGCTCACGATGGACGATGCCTATGGGCAGTGGGAGCAGGTCGGAACAGCCACGGGACATGTTTCGGAGGCGGCTGCACTCGTCGCAACGACGACGGCCGACATGCTGTCCGCCTTCGATTCGCTGCCGGAGACCTCGGACTCGGTCACGTACTACTACGAACTCGGTCCAACGTTGTACTCGGCAACGTCTGCAACATTCATCGGAGGCTTGCTTGCACCGGCAGGGATGGAGAACATCGCAGACCCGGCTGATACGGACGGTTTCGGCTACCCCGAGTTGTCTGCCGAATACATCATCGACGCTGACCCGACGCTGATTCTCCTTGCGGACACGAAGTGTTGTGGAGCGTCTCTTGACACCGTTGCGCAGCGTCCGGGATGGGCCTCGATGACCGCCGTGGCGAACGGCAATGTTGTCGAGCTCGATGATGACATCGCTTCGCGGTGGGGCCCGCGAGTCGTGGATCTTGTCGAAGATGTCGTTGCAGCGATTCTTCGATTGGAACTGACGAACTCATGAACACAGGCCGCCCCGCCTCCACTCGTCTTCGTTGGTGGTGGGTTGGTGGCTCGGCGCTTGTTCTGGCGGTCGTTGTCGTCGGCGCTGTGATGGTTGGGCCGATCGCTCTTTCACCTGCTGACATCGTGCGATCGGTCGTCGATCGTTTGCCCTTCATTGGTCTCGACACCGGTCTCTCTGATCGGAGCGAGGCGATTCTGTGGGAGATCCGCATGCCGAGAGTGGTATTGGCCGTCCTGGTCGGGTCGATGCTGTCGGCTGCGGGGGCCGCGTATCAAGGAGTGTTTCGTAACCCGCTGGCTGACCCGTATCTGCTAGGTGCGGGCGCCGGCGCGGGTCTTGGTGCGACGGTCGCCATCGTCTACGCCCCTGCAACATCAGGGTGGATCATCGACCCCCTACCGGTGGCGGCCTTCGGTGGTGCGATCGGTGGGGTTGCCCTTGCCTACGCCCTTGGCTACACCGTGCGACGTGGTCGTACGGCGGTGACGCTGATACTCGCAGGGGTAGCTGTCGCCGCTTTCCTGACAGCGCTCCAGACCTTCCTCCAGCAGCGCGAGTCTGACACACTGCGTGAGGTGTACGGGTGGATTCTCGGAAGCCTCAACACCGCTGGCTGGGGCGAGGTCTCACTGGTGGCACCGTACGTGGTTGTGTGTCTATCGGTGGTGCTTGTCGGCAGACGGCTGCTTGACATCCTTGCCGTCGGCGACACGGAGGCAGGGACTCTCGGAGTGCGCCCCGGCCGGGTTCGTCTGATATTCGTCGTATTCGCCACGCTCGGAACCGCTGCGGTGGTATCTGTGTCCGGCCTCATCGGGTTCGTTGGGATCATCGTTCCCCACACCGTGCGGCTCCTCACGTCAGCGTCGTATCGAGTGGTGGTACCCATCTCGATCCTGCTTGGCGGTGCGTTCTTGGTCCTTGCCGACATCATCGCGAGAGTCGCGGTCGCGCCAGCGGAGATACCGATCGGTGTCGTGACTGCCATCATTGGCGCCCCGTTCTTCGCGGTCGTCCTGCGTACCTCGAAGGGAATCACGTCGTGAAGGGCGTACTCGAATTCAGTGACATCGATGTTGTCTACGGACGGAGCCGCGTGCTCCACGAAGTGTCGGTTGATGTGGGTGCTGGCGAGTGGCTCGGCATTGTGGGGCCCAACGGTGCAGGCAAATCGACATTGCTCCGCACGATTGCCGGCGCAGTGTCCTACTCGGGATCCGTCCTCGTTGATGGGCAGGCGATCGATGACCGGTCCCTCAAGGAGAGGGCGAAGCTGATTGCGTATGTGTCCCAGCGTCCGCTCTACCCGCGAGGAATGGCCGTGTTCGACTACGTGCTGTTGGGACGCACTCCGTACCTTGGGCCCCTCGCAGCGGAGACCCAGGACGACATCGCACGTGTGTGGGAGGCACTCGATGCCCTCCATCTCGTCGATTTCGCCGACCGGGACGTTGCGACTCTCTCTGGTGGCGAGACGCAAAGAGCATCACTTGCCAGAGTCCTCGCACAGAGGGCGCCGATCGCTGTTCTGGACGAGGCAACAGCTTCGCTTGATGTCGCCGCCCAACACGAAGTCCTCGAGTTGATAGACCGGCTCCGTACGGATCTGGGAATCACAGTGGTCAGCGCTATCCATGACCTCACCGCTGCTGCCCAGTTCTGCGGAAGAGTTGCACTCATCAACGAAGGCGGCGTGGTCGCTGTCGGCCGACCCGAAGAAGTGCTGACGGAGAGGCTGCTGGGAGAGGTGTTCGAACCGTCAATCAGGGTGATCGACGTTGATGGGAGTACCGTCATCGTGTCACTGAGAACCGAGGAGACAGTTCGTGAGTACTGAGCGGACGCGCGGCCTTGTGATCGTCAATACCGGCGATGGCAAGGGGAAGTCGAGTTCTGCCTTTGGCGTGATGCTGCGCGCCGTGGCACGTGGTTGGCACGTCATCGTCGTCCAGTTCATCAAGTCGGAGGAATGGCAGACAGGCGAACGCAGGATGGCGGAACGGCTTGGTGTCGACTGGATCACAGGCGGCGACGGTTTCACGTGGGAGTCCGATGACATGGAGGCCACCGAGAAGGCTGCTCGCGACGCCTGGGAGCGGGCAGAGGGAGCCATCTCCGGTGGAGATTATGACCTTGTGATCCTCGACGAGGCCACCTACCCGGTGACCTTCGGCTGGGTACCGGTCGATGATGTTGTGGCTGTCATCTCAGGACGCCAAGATCGCGTGAACATCATCATCACAGGGAGAGACGCAGACCCTGCTTTGATCGACATTGCAGACACCGTCACGGAGATGAAGAACGTGAAACATGTGTTTGACGAGGGAATACCGGCTCGCAAGGGACTCGACTACTAGCGAGCTGTGCCCGCTCACCGACAACGGATCGGTCATTCGACCGTGTTACCTGCTTGCGATCAGGCTGTCGAACGCCTTGCCGACGAAGAAGGAGAGCACACCGGCCGCAAGGCCGAGGGTGAGATTCTCGAGTCCTGAGATCAGCCAGTTCTTCTTGGTCTGGAGCGTCTTGACGGCCCCGACGAAGAAGAGACCGATGCCAGACAGTACGGCCGCTGCCAGGATCGCGGGTGTCGTGTTATCCCACATGGCGAAGGGGATCACGGAGGGAAGGGCGCCAACGAGGAAGAGGAGACCGGAGGCAATCGCCGCTGCATAAGGGCTTCGGCGCTCTGTGTCGACAACGCCGAACTCGAGAGCTGCATGCATGTTCAGCATCGCTTCGTCGCTGTCGTTGATGATGTCGACAACAGTCTCCAGGTCGTTGCCTTCGAGGCCCATGTCCCCGAGCATGTCAGAAAGTTGGTCCTTCTCGTGCTGGCGGTGGTCGCGCAGGTGGATCCTTTCGAGAGCGATCTCGGCATTGAACACCTCATCTTGGGCCTTCGTAGCGAGGTACTCCCCGATGCTCATGGAGATCATGCCAGCCAGGGCACCCGCGACACCCGTAAGCAACACCTGTGTCGTATCAAGCCCACCACCGACGACCGCAGACACGAGGAGGAAGGTCGACACAAGACCGTCGTTGACACCAAGGATGATGTCGCGCATGTACTGGCGCGAATCACCGATGTGAGACTCATACTCCGGTGGGGTGTCAGCAGTCTGATCGAAGTTCGGCATGGTCCACATTCTATGGCTCAGCGGCCGTAGACAGTGGAGGGTCTGTGTGTGGGCTCCCGTTCACGGTGAACCACCCGTCGGCCGTCTGCGTTCTTGCGTCTAGTCGAGGACGAACGCCTTGATGTCACGAGGGGCAATGTCGCGGTAGCTCTCGTAACCCGGCCAGACTCCATCGAAGAGCGGCCAGAGCTGTTGCAGTTCCGTGTCGTTCGCCTTGCGTGCGTGCACAGACATCACATCACCATCGATCTCGAGAGTTGCGGAGGAATCCGCTTCTAGGTTGTACGCCCACCCGGGGTGGCTCTCGCGTCCGAAGTTCGTGGCAGCGACCGCGCGACCGCCGGATGACGGGACCACAAAGAGGAGGGGGACAGTCCGAGGCTTGCCCGAATGACGCCCTGTCGTTGTGAGATAGCAGAGTGGCATGTCCACTCCGAAGGTGGATGGCGCAAACCGCGAGCCCTTGAGTCTCATGTCAAGCGGAGTGATGAGCTTCGACAGGGTCCATCGAAGTGCGGCAGTCTTCGAGAGCTTGGTCAGGGTTCGCTGGTATGTGCCCATCGAGCAAGCGTAGTCGGCGCAGGATGAGGTAGCGTGGACGTATGGACGATACGAGTGCACCGGCGGAACCTGAGAATGGGTCCGACGCAGCCCCGATACGCTTCTACCCGCCGTCTCCACACTGGAGCGACAACGCAAAGCTGTTGGTTGTCGGCATGGCGTTCCTCCTTGCACTGCTGGGCGTCTACCTCATCCGAAACGTGCTGGCGATTGCGGCCCTCGCCGCACTCGTGGCGTTCTTGGTGGCTCCGCTGATTCGCCTAGGTCAGAGACACCTACACATCCCGCGGGGCGTTGCCCTTCTAGTGGCGTATCTCCTCGTCTTTTTGGGTACGGTCATGTTTGGCGCCTTTCTCGCAGCGTCGATCGTGCAGTCTGTGGTGGAGCTTGACCCGCTCGGGCTAGTGGACGACATGAGAATATGGCTATTGACCGAAGCTGACGCGAATGGACACATCGTCGTGTTTGGGCTGACGGTGGACATCTCTGCCTTCGTGGACTCCCTCCAGAGGCAGGTTCGCCCGGGTGGGGGTGGAGGGACTGTCATAGATGCCCAGCAGATCGTCGACTATCTCGGCGCAGGCTTCTCCGGTGTCAAGACAGCGGTTGGGATCGTTACCGCTCTGATCACCTCCGCGATCATCACCGCTCTGGTCGCCATGTACCTGAATGCGGACAGCGGGAGGATGCACGAGGCGACTCTGGCGAATCTCCCGCCCGGATACGAACGGGACGGGTACATGATGATGGCGAAGCAGAAGAGCGTGTGGAAGGGATATCTCTATGGACAGCTCGTCAATTCGCTGATAACGGGCTTCATCGTCTTCATCGTCCTTTGGGTCGTAGGTCTGCCTGGTGCGTTCCTGATGGGGATGATCATGGTCGTACTCAACATGATCCCGACGTTTGGGCCGATTCTTGCAGCGATTCCGGGGTTCTTGCAGCTCTTCTGTCTGGTTCAACGCGGTGGCCCGAACTGGAGCACTACTGGTTCGCGCTCATCGTAATCGGCATCTATCTGTTGGTCGTCCAACTCCAGGCGAATATCATCGCCCCA
>Ga0255047_10001361_pt1 | contig 17837 bp, 25 predicted proteins | sample JV7_2_1_MG_FD_183640 | JGI IMG/M metagenome (GOLD analysis project Ga0255047, IMG submission 183640) | Seawater microbial communities from Jervis Inlet, British Columbia, Canada - JV7_2_1 | ecosystem: Environmental > Aquatic > Marine > Inlet | place: Canada: British Columbia | collected 2016-10-06 | reverse complement strand
CCTGAATGCTGGAGGCGACAACGACGACGCCCGGGATGTGTATCTACCTCAGATCGCGTCGGCACTGGACCTTCGACGCCATGTCGTCGCCGCGCTGAACGTGGACACCCCAGACCACGACCCAGACTGTGGCAAACGGGTGGACACCATGCACCGTCTCCCCACATGCGAACCCTGCCTTGAAGAACAGGAGCAGGACGATGACCGGCGAAAGCAATCGTAGGTTACACTTATCACACAGGGAAGAAATCGTGCATTTCAAGATTCAATTCATAGTGGATACGCCGCGAGGCGCTCGACGGGCATCAATACTTTTGGAAGCCGCGAATCGGCCCAAAGCAATCGAGCAGCTCAAGAAGCGGGCACCTAACGCTCGCGGTGTGGTGGTATTCAATATCACGAAGCATGGCGCATTCCTTGACGGGTGCCAATGGAAGTCCATGGTCTATTGGATGGCATGCCGGTTGTTTGACCGTGGGTTGATTGCCACCGCCCCAGGAGATGCAATCAAGAACGAAAGCAAGGTGGTGGACCTGTACGGCCAGCACTTTGCAGAGACTGGAGAATGCAATGTCAAGTGATGCGATTTGCGCCGTGGTAATAACCATTCTTTTCATAGCCATGATGGCTGCATGAGGTGACCAGTGGAACAACCGTACCAAGTACCAGACGATGAAAATGAACCGTGTGATTGCGGCACCGATGAGCATCGGTGGACCCGTGAAAGTGAGGGGTTCACGGCAGGGTCCGACGAGGGCTGTTTGAAGTGCGGCGGTGAGATTATCAAACGGGGTCATCATGGGGTGTAGACCGGGAGTCCTTAGCCGCGACTGCGGACCCGTTCGGGTGCTTGAAGTCCTCTTGCGTTGCAAGGGTGACCGAATGTGGAACCTGCCACCCAGCAAACGAAAGCGCCCTAAAGACGTAGCCGATGACCTTGATTGGCCAACATGGAAAGTCTACGCGGCGGCGAAACAGTTGAGAAAGCACGGGTATCTTGTCCGGTCACGTAGGCACAAGCCATACGTCGTGACTGAATACGGTATTCGGGCGATGAAGCGACACCAAGAACGACTCTTCAACACAGGAGAAAGACAATGAGTCAACAACACAAAGAAGCACCAAATCAAGTCAACGACATAACGGATGTGCCGGCTGCCGATTGCTACGTGGTAGCAACAGACAGGTTCATGTCCGGGTGGGGTATGGCTACCGGCAAAATCAATATTCTGATTCTGCCGTGCCAAAGCGTCGATGAGGCTCAAGACGTGGCCGACTACGCTTATGGACGGTCCGACACGAAAGCCGTTCGTATCGTCCAGCGCGAGCTGCTGGAGGCATACATGAAAGCCGACCCAGAGGACCACCTTTGGCAGTTGATGACACCTGAACGGGCAACTGCATGGTATCGCCGTGCCCCAGGTGGTGTGAAATGAGCGGACCCTTCGATGCCCCCGACGGCAGCAGACCTGAAACCTACCTTGTCACCATTCAGGCCGTTGTGCCGTGGGTGAACACCGACCCGGTAGATTGGGACTTCGCTGCCCTACTGGACTGGATTGGCCTGTATGACTCGTCAGAAGTGACGTCGGTGAAGATGGGTCCAGTACCCGCCAAGGTCAAGGACCACACAGGAGACAAGAAATGAGCGGCCAAAAGAGGCGGGTGACCGTCACCAGAATCGTTGACATTGACGTTGATGTGGGCTTCAGACCTGGGCTTGCCCAGAGTTGGTACGAGCCGGGAGAACCTGAAGAGTGGTGGATTGAAAAAGCCACCGACGAGAACGGCGACACAGTGGAGTTGACCGAAGCCGAGAAAGACGAGGCGGTAGAGAAAGCCGCCAACGACATTGAAATGGGCGACCCGGGTGAGCCGGATGACGAGCCCGACGATGACAAACCATTCTAAGCACAGTGGCAAGGACCACACAGGAGACAAGAAATGAAACCATGGCCTCACAACACAACGCAACTGCCCTACACGAAAGGCAGCGACACAAGCAAAGCCGCCGCCGACTCAATGGAAAGCCGCGCCCCGACTATCCGAAAAGAGGTGTATGACTTCATCGTGAGTAGGGGAGAACGTGGCGCGACCGATGATGAAATCGCGGCAAGCCTGAACCTCCGACATCAAACAGCGTCACCACGTCGGCGCAACCTTGTTTTGATGGGGGCCGTCCACCGTACAGAGGAAAGGCGCCCGACCAGGTCGGGTCATTCTGCGACGGTATGGATTGCCACCCCGGGTATGGACGTGCGAAGGCCGAGAGGTAGACCACCGAAAGCCCCGACCAACACATTCTCGAGGAAGCTCACGGTCTACTTGACTGATGAGCAGGATTCACAACTGGCAAGGGTAGCCCGAGACACGAATCAAACGAAGGGGCAAGTAGCCCGCCGGTTGATTGGCGTTGGGTTTGCCGTGGGAATGCACGGCGAATGGGCAATACCGGACAATCAGTGACAACTTTCACCCGCCTGAAACGTTATGTGAAGGGCACACACAGGAGCGCAATATGCGTCAGCCAATAGCAATACCGGTGCCGACCGGTTTCATGAAACTCACCTTTGAACACGAGAAAGGTGATTACACGGATTTCACGACAGCCACGCTAACCGTCAGCATTGTCAAAGACGGTGAAGAGATTGATTTGGAGGTCGGGGGAATCAAAACAGCCCCCGTATTCACGGACGAGCAAGAAAGGCTCCTGGAGGCAAAGCACCTTCGCGAGATTCGAGAAGCCCGTGAGTTGGCCGCCGTGTTTGATGCCGGTCGGAAGGTCCGCGCCATCGGGCAGGCATTCAAGTTAGCGCTCGGACCCGAAGATGACAACACAACCCGCATGCGTGAGGCCGAGATTGCGCTTCAATCGTGGTGGCGGGATGGAATAACCGAACGTCACGAAGGCTACATTCGCATTCCACAAGACCTCTAATCAACCCGGGTCGTCGGGCGTTGTGTCCGGCGACCCATTCAATCCACACAGGAGAAAGAGATGCCCAAGAAACCGAAACATCAATATTTTCACGACGCTTTGCACGCCGCCCAGGCGACCATCGGCTCAATCAGTAAGGACGCCCGAAACGATTTTCAGCATTATGATTACGTCTCGGCTGAAACGATGATTACCGAATGCCGTTCGGTATTGCTAGACAATGGAATCGTCATGTCGGCGGGTGACGTTGAATGCATCCCGTTTGCATCGGGTGACCATGGTGATGCGGTGTTGGTCCGTCAGACCACCGTGTTCTCATTCAAAGGGGAGCACCCCGAAATCGAACGCCCCATCACCGTGATGAAGGTGACCCGCGATTGGCCAGCGGTGCCACAGAAGGGGCGGCCACTGGACAAAGCAGTTGCGTCAGCGTTGACGGCAGGGTTGTCGTACACGCTTCGTGATTTCTTACTGATTCCGCGCATCGACGACGGCAGAAGTGAAATGGACCATAGCAGCCGACAACCGAAACCGCATCACCGACCAGTGGCAAGGACCACACAGGAGACACGCGTTAGCCCGGGAGAAGTGGCCGCCCTGGTCAGCGACGGTTCACCTTCATGTCCTGCGTGCGGCAGCAGGGTCTGGGATAACCGAGAGACGGCAACCGGTAGCCAGCCTCTATGGTCATGCTCGAACAAGGAGAAATGCCCGGGCGGCAAAGGCAACTTTGCGTGGGGCTCGTGGGACCCTGACCAGTTCGGGACCGTGCCCAAGAAACCGCCAGCTGCGGAAGTTCGCGATGAGCGAGGCGATGCATCTTCCCCCGATAACGACATCCCATTCTAGAGGTGACAAATGAGTGCAGCAGAAAACCTGACAAGCCTCGATTTGTATCGAGCAGCGTTTGACCTTGAAATGGAGTTGACCGAGCGAGAGGGTGTCACTGACGATGACCTTGATGCACGGCTGAATGACGTTCTTGGGTCCACCGCCGACAAACTGGACGGTCACCGGTATTACATCAACCACTTCAACGGCAGGGCTGAAACCGTACGAAAAGAAGCCCGTCGTCTCGAGCAGCGCGCGCGACAGTTAGAGAACACGTCGAAGCGCATCAAGAGGCACGCGATGCTGGTGATGGATGCGAGGGTGAAGTTGCTTGGTCCCGAACAGGGTCGCAAGGTTGCAACTGACCACGGAATCGTCTACACGCAAACCAGCCGTAGGTTGGTCATTGAGGACGAGGGCGCGTTCATCAACACGTACCGCGACACCGAATGGGTAACGCTGAAGCCGCACATCAATCGGCAAGACCTGACCAGGGCGTTGAAGTCAAATGCCGAAGTGGTTGAAGGCGTACACATGGCCGAAACGGTCACGGTCGTGTTCAAATAGTCCTTACCTGAAAACGCGGGTGAGGGGTCTCTAAGAGAGATAAGATTCCCCTCACCCGCTACACAGGAAAGGGCAACGTGCAACTGCCCCCTCACATGATAACACCATCGGTCAACCATGCCCTCCTGGACCCACGCAATCACCTTCGAGATGCCCGGTATACCCCATGCCAAGGCACGTCCGCGCTTCGTGGCATTCGGTAGAAATCGCGGCAAGGTGTACGCGGACCCGAAAAGCCAAAGGTATGAACGGGCAGTCGCGATTCATGTCAGGGCATTCACGAAGAACAAGAAACTTGCGCCGGCAGGCATGCCCGTCCGGGTGGACATCTTGGCAATGTATCCACGACCGAAGAGGTTGCTGCGGCCGAAAGACCCGGCTGGCCTGATTACCAAATGCAACCGGATGCACGGTGATTTGGACAACCACGTGAAGGCTATCCTCGATGGAATCAACCTGTCGGGGCTCTGGGATGATGACGGGCAGGTGTCATGTATCAGGGCCGAAAGTGCCTACGTTGAGAAGGGACGAAGGCCGTGCTCCCGGGTTACGGTTTACCTCCCCACACAGGACATGAATCACAGTGGCAAGGACCACACTCGAGACAACGAACGATAAGGAAAAAGAACGTGCAGTACTGGAGACCTGTCCCGCAGGCGCTGATAGCTGATTTACTGATATGCAGATGGACCAAAGAAAACCAAGCCCCTGATGCGGTGGGCTATATGGTCGTCCTCGACCGGATGATGGCAGGCGCACCATGGTCAGCCCGAAAGCTGGCAACCTATGCCGGGTGGTCAAGGTGGAAAGCAACGCAGACATTGGCACAAGCCAAGAACTTCGCGTCCACCTGGGGCACGGGCCAGCCACCTGTCACGGTTGGGTACCAGCCATATCAAACCAATGAAACCAATGACATAGCGGAGCAACCCAGCCAGAAACCAGCCAAAGAACAGCCCGAAACCAGCCACCACGGGCGCGGGTCTTACAAGAACACAACAAAACAGAACAGGAAACCAAAACACACATCATCAGAGATTGATGTGGTGTGGGAGGAGATGGAGACTGTCAGGCTTGAAGCAAATCCAAAGGGTAAACGGCGAAAGGTAGGTGGTCGTCGGCACACCTTGCAGTTGAGGGTGAACGAACACGGCAAAGACCCGGTCCTCCACGCGTGGGTCTGGTTCTGGAATAGCAACGACCGTCGTGCGCGGTACCTACGTGACGAAGGCTATGGGGTGCAGACCTTCCTTCGGGCGGGCAATCTCCGAGATTACATCGACAAAGCCAGCGACTGGACCCACGGTAACGAGACCGCCCTGGGCTGGTTTGATGATGATGATTTCGATGACACGGGCAATCTGGTTACTTTGAAACACAACACACAGGAGTAGATAATGGCATCACCGCAAATCGTGCACAAATGCTTGAATGCATTCGCCAGCAACTATGGCAAGAGCGACCGTTGGGTAGACGACACCTTGAAGCTATGGGCAAGAGGTCTGAACGACATTCACGATAAGGACCTGATTCGAGGTACCGAAGAATGGTGTCGGAAGAAGAACACACCACCTAACTTGGCACGGTTGCGTGACCTCATCGACGGCAACCCAAAGACCACGAGCCGAGTGCAACCCGATGGCTGCCCTGCGTGTGATGGTACGGGTTGGAGAGAGATGGCAAGGTGGTATCAGAACAGGGGAAAGACGGCTATTTTCACCTGCGTCGCTGCATGTGATTGCATGCTCGGTGTTCGCTTGTCGTCGGGTGGCGTTCCACAGTGGGACCGGGTTGCTGAACGTTGGAGAAACGACGGGCTAACGGATCAAGTGTTTCACTCGACGGCGGAGTATCCACACCTCACCACCGAGCAACGGATGACACCGGAGCAGCTGGCAGCGGCTAAAGAACGAGCGAAACGGGCACCGCCATCGGTCAAAGGGTGGACACGGGTGAAGGGTAACCCCTGATGCGGTTCGCATACGCGGACCCACCTTATCTCGGCTGCGGACGAAGGTACGTTGACAGTCACCCCGATGCGCTGATTTGGGATGACCCAGGAGACATCTTCGACGACCTCTTCCCGGGTACAGGTGGGGTGATGGAATCGTGGGATGCATTCGTGCGTCAAGCCAAGCTGTGGCAGCCATGAGAATCGGAAGTCTGTTCAGCGGAATCGGCGGTCTTGAGTTGGGCTTAGAGCAGGCAATCCCGGGTGCCCATACCGTGTGGCAAGTAGAAAAAGACCCGTATGCACGTCAAGTTCTTGCTCGGCATTGGCCGCGCGCATGGAGATATGAAAATGTCAAAGAAGTCGGAGCCCACAATCTCGAATCAGTCGACATCATTTGCGGAGGGTTCCCATGTCAGGACATCAGCCACGCCGGGAAGCAAGCCGGTCTCGATGGAGAAAGGTCCGGGTTGTGGTTCGAGTTTGCCCGCGTCATTCGCGAGATTGACCCCAGGCCGCGATTCGTGGTCGTGGAGAACGTGTCAGCGCTCCGTACTCGGGGGCTGGGAACCGTACTCGGGGATCTGGCCTCGCTCGGGTATGATTCAACGTGGGATTGCGTACCCGCTCAAACCATCGGCGCCCCTCACCAACGTGACCGAATGTTCATCGTCGCATACCGGTCCGATGTATCCCACGCCGACAGTTCAGGATTCGCAGAACAACGGTGGACCCTCGCAATACAGGCGGCACAGTCTGCCGCTGAACGCGGTAGTCGGTGGACCACTGAGCCCGACATTCGTAGAGTGGCTGATGGGGTTCCCCACCGGGTGGACCGACTTAGATGCTTAGGCAATGCGGTGTGCCCACCCGTGGCTCAGGCAATCGGGAATGTGATAAATCAGATAGTGGCAAGGACCACACTCGAGACAACAAATGAAACACCGGACGAACGGAGAGAATCGAAGGCTTGACCCGTCAGGCGTGTGGTTGTTCGAGACAATGTGTGGTCAGTGGGTACCGTTCCATCAAACCGGGTCACCACTGAGCATAGAATGTGTGAGATGCACGATTGAAATGCAGTCTCCCCGCCTTGATGACCATACCCACGGCATGTCGGGTTCCCGCCGGTCATCAAGGTCGGGGCTTACCCATGATGAATCATGACCGTTTGACATTGGGTAAAGAGTGACATATCAATGTCATCACGCGCGCGGGAATCATGGCAGGAAGAAAGCACACACAGGAGCAGGTCGAGGAGCGACGACATGAGGTCGAGTCCGCTCTTGCCAGTGGCCAGTGGTCAAGGCAGGTAGCACAAGGTCTTGCCGGTCGTTGGGCCGTATCGGTTCGCCAGATACTGAGGGACCGTGCCGCAGTTCTTGAGGCATGGAAGAAGCAGCACGGTGAGTGCGACACTGGACTTGAACGTGCCCGGGTGCTTGAAGAGATGCGTGGGGTGAGGGCTCGGTGCGTGCAGGTTGGCCTACGTGACCAGAAGGGAGACTCGCGGCTGGTAGCCCAAGCGGTCAACCTGTTCAGGCTAGAGGTCGAGGTCCTGGGGCTTGCCGACCCCACCCGGGTAGAGGTCGACGTGGCAATCGGCGACCCCGCACAAATGGCACTCGAGGTCGTCGCTGGGCTTCCTATGCTCGGCTCGCTTCTCGGCATGGAACCGAAACAGCTAATCGAGGCAGCCTATGAATCTGCCGGAGGTGAAGAGTGATGGACCAACCAGAAACCGGGCCATGTTTGTATGTCGTCAAGGTGTTCTCTACCGTGCAGGGAGAGGGGTCGTTGGCGGGTACTCCTGCCGTGTTCGTGAGGCTCGCCGGGTGCAATCTATGGGTAGGCACGGAGGACACCCGCGATACCGGTCGGGGCGATTGTGCGGCGTGGTGTGACACGCAGTTCAGTCGAGGGCAGGCTGTACCCTTGCCCCAGGTGCTCGAAGAAATAGGCAAATGTGCAACGGGTATGGCATGCCCCCTTGTCGTGATTACCGGCGGTGAGCCGATGCTTCAGCTGCGGAAACCTGCCGGCAAACTGTTCGTGAGGTTGCTGTTCTTGGCCGGATACGATGTATCAATCGAAACCAACGGCATGATTCAGGCCGACTTTGACCAACCGGTACACATCACAGTCAGCCCTAAAGCCATTCGGTCGGACCCTACAACGGTGGACCATATTTCACAGCGTCGAGGCGATGTGTTGAAAGTCGTTTGGCCTACTACCTTGCCGCTCAAAGAGATGGATGAGTGGTCATTTCAGGACAAGTATCTGCAACCACGTGATTCGGGGGAAGCCGTACCCGGGTCAACCCAACTCAGCGAATGCATCGAGAAGGCATCGGTGTTGGGTTGGCGGGTCAGCTTTCAGACGCACAAGATGGTGGGGTTGGAATGAAGAAGCGGCGTATTGAGTGGGCTGTCCGTGAGTTACTGGTCGGCCTGGGGCAAGACCCGGAGAGTGATGGGCTACGTGGAACCCCTGACCGGGTCGCGCGTAGTTGGGTCGAGATGCTATCGGGGTATGAGCAGGACCCGATTCAGGTAATGAAATGCACCGATGGTGCGGACGGGTTCGACCAAGAATATGACGGCATGGTGGTACTGTCGGGCATACCGTTCACCAGTACGTGCGAACACCACCTGTTGCCGTTCATCGGCACGGCTGACGTCGGGTACATACCGAACCCCGTTGGCAAGGTGGTCGGCCTATCTAAACTGGCAAGGCTTGTTGACGTGTATGCACGTCGATTGCAACTCCAAGAACGGTTGACCAGTGAGATAGCGGTGATGCTTGAACAGGCAACACAAGCCAGCGGCGTAGGGGTCCGTGTCAGGTCCGTGCATCAGTGCATGGTTTGTCGGGGTGTACGCAAGGCGGGAGTGATGGCAACTGAAGTTCTTCTCGGCTGCTTCCGAGATGGGCACGTGAGGTCTGAGTTTTGGAACCTCTGCGGAGAATAGGGGCGTGGCAAGGACCACACTCGTAACAGGTGGCAAGGACCACACAGGAGACAAGAAATGGACACGATAATCAAAGGGTTGAAACCGTTGGCTATGCCACTGGCGAAACTCACGCTTGACCCGAACAACGCACGTCAGCACCCCACACAGAACATGGCGGCACTGAAAGAAAGCCTGTCCCGGTTCGGTCAACGGCAGGTGGTGGTGGTTCAACGTGAGGGCATGAAGGTGATAGCCGGTAACGCAAGGGTCACCGCTGCCCTCGACCTGGGCTGGACCCACATCGCTGCTGTTGTTGTGGATGACGACGACCCGCGCGCCATGGCATACGCTTTGGCCGACAACCGGACTGCTGAACTGGCGTTGTGGAATCTCGAAACCCTGTGCGGGCAACTGGATGAAATCTCACAACTCGGCGACCCTGATTTGCCTGTCACGTCGTTGGGTTGGAATGAAACAGAACTTGAGCTGCTACTCAGCGCCGACTGGACACCTCCAGCAATCGACCCAAGCGTTGAGCCGTTCGACCCGTCCGACAAGGCGGCCCAAATCAAACTTGACCCTGACCAACTGAAAGTAGCCCGTTCGGTCGTGCTCCAGGTGAGGGAGCGACAAGGGGATTTCACCATGTCAGAGGGTGAGGCTTTGAGTATGGCCCTCATTGAATGGCAGGATGACAATGGCAAGGACCACACTCGAGACACGAAATGACTACCCTTAGACTCGTGGCTGGTGTTGGACCACCAGCAGGGCTTGCCCTTGGCTTGGGACCGAGAGATGACGGGTCTGATGGTCCAGCGCTTCTGGCTAGCTACCACTACATCAAGGCATGGGAACGCGAGCGCGGTAGATATTGCTATCGCGATTGGACTCTCGACAGTGGTGCATTCAGCGCATTCAACAGCGGTGCCCAAATCGACCTTGATGAATACATTGACTACTGCAAACGTGGGCTATCAACCGACGAGAAGCTGACCGAGGTTATGGCACTCGACGTCATCGGCTCCTGGAGAGGCAGCCGGAAGAACACCGAGAAGATGTGGGCACAAGGTGTCCCAGCAATACCGGTCTATCACTTAGAGGACCCGTGGGATGTCTTGGTCGGACTTGCCAAGGACTACCCGAAAATCGCTATCGGTGGGGTCGTCGGGTCGCTGCAAGGTAGGAAGGCAAAAGTTCAGTTCTACGAACAGGTATTCGCGAGGGTATGGCCGAAGCCCATGCACGGCCTCGGGTTGAGCGAGGAATGGTTGATGATGCGGTTTCCGTTCCACAGTGTCGATTCGTCGTCGTGGCAACTCGGCCCGGCTGCATATGGGGTCTGGCGTGTCGGTGGCAACTACAATGGTGGAGAGGTCGGCTTCCGTCGACTGCCGGTCAGGTCCAACAAAAGCCAAGCACATCAGCTTCGGCCCGAGGTCGACTGGCACCTCCGAATGGAGCAAAGGGTGAAAACAAGGTGGAGAAAAGAAATGGCACTATTGGAGGCTATGCTATGACAACGAACGGCAAGGACCACACTCGAGACAAGCGTTGCGTTTTGGTCAGTGGTGGAATGGACAGCACCATTCTTGCAGACCAGAACCCAGACGCTGAACGGTTGTTCATTGACTATGGGCAACCCTATGCACAAGCAGAACGGTTGGCCGTTCAGCGACTGTTCGGTGACCAGTTTTCTGAAATCATCGTGGAACGGTGCCTCCAGGAGCACGAGCAAATCTACGTGCCCGCCCGAAACCTGATGTTTGCAACGCTCGCGGCCATGCAGGGGGCAACGGAGATTCTGATTGCCGGGTTGGCCGATGACAACTGTGACGACAAAACACCACAGGCGTTCATTGACATGAGCCGAATACTGACCGACCAGTGTGGCTTCGGTGTGGTGGTTCACAGTCCATATTTCAACCTGACGAAAGCTGAACTGGCCATGGAATACGTTGAATCAGGCGGCACCCTCGAGCGGCTGTCGAGTACGTACAGTTGCTATGTCAATAACGACGGGACCCATTGCAAGGCGTGTCCTGCGTGTTTCAGGTTGGCAGTAGCACTTGAATGTGCGGGTGGTAGCCCATTCGTACCGAGCGATGAGGTCACGAAAGGGTACCTCCACAAGCTGCATGAATACGGTCCTCGCCGTCAGTGGGCTACCCTCACAGCCGCAAGAAGGTGGGGCGGCCTGGTCGCCGTTGACATCGACGGGGTACTGACCGAAGAGGTAAACGGTCACGACTACGAGAACCGAACCCCTCGACCGTCCGTGTCGCCGATGTTGAGTGAACTGTCAAACGCGACATGGATCATACTGCACACCAGCCGTCCAGAACGCGACCGTGCCGTGACTGAACAGTGGTTGGCACGCCATCGGATTTCGTACGACGGGCTACTCATGGGTAAGCCCCCTGCCGACGTCCGGGTGGATGACCTTTCGGTGCCCTCTTTGGACGCGGCCATGAGGGGGGCACCATGAAGGTCACACGTTCATATGAGTGGGATGCGGGCCATCGCGTCACGGTCCATGGAGGACAGTGCAAACATGCCCACGGGCACAGGTACAAGACCGAGGTGACCTTTGCCCTACCCGCCACACCTGACACCGGCATGGTCATAGACTTTGGCATATTGAAAACTGAGTTAGCCAAGTTCATTGATGGCAAACTTGACCATGCGTACATGGCACACCCCGCCGATGAGGTAGGTGCATTGCTCCGCGACCTGGGGCACCGGGTATTCGTTATGCCCGAACATTTGGGTCAACCCACGGCTGAGAACATCGCTCAAATGATTGGTGAGGTGATGACCGGTGTGCTGTCCGATATGCCGGGTGAGGTGGTCGGTGTTGTGGTGTACGAGACACCGAACTGCTGGGCGTCTTGGACGGCGTGATGGCTGCACGCCCGGACGTGGTGAAGTCGCATAAGATATTCAAGGCGGTGGTCCGCTTGGTCACGGACTACCCGATGGCTGCGGCTATGCTTTGGCATAATGAAGAGCCGACGAAAACCAGCCAACGGGATGCGGTTCAAGCAGCCATCACACCGGACCTGCTCACCTCGGTTCTTGTCGGTGGTAACCGTAGCGGCAAAACGGAGGCGGGCGCGCAGCTGGCAGTTGCCTATGCCATGGGTCGCGACCATCCCGCAATTCAGTCCTGGGCACGCATCAACGGGTTGGACATATCCGGCATTCAGAAGGCGCCGGGTATGGTGTGTTGCAGTTCGTTGACGGGCAACGAGTCCATCCGAATCCAGCGCCCAAAGATTATCACGTACCTTCCCAGAGAGACGAAATGGAGCAACCAGCACGGGCACGGAGAGGCAACTGCCCGCCTCCCGGGTGGTGGTTCAATCCTGTTCAAGTCCAATGACCAACGGGCACGTGCGTTTCAGGGCGCCGATTGGGACTTTCTCTGGCTAGACGAAGAGCACGACAAACCAATCTTCAGCGAGGCTCGAATGCGGCTTGTGGACCGTTCTGGTCGGGCGGTGTTCACCATGACCCCACTGAAGGGTCGCACGTGGGTCTGGGAGCAGTTCATCAATGAGCCTGAGCCCCGCAGTCTGTTCTACACGTTGCACAGCATGGACAATCCGCACATCCCTCAGGAGTATCTGAAGGCGCTGCTTGCGCGGTATGGTCCGCACGAACGGGCCGCACGTGCCCGTGGTGATTGGACAAGCATGGAAGGTCTAATCTATCCGTTCGACCGTCAGGTTCATGTGGTCCCTGCATTCGACCCGCCTTCCGAGTGGGAACGCTATGGCGGCATAGATTTCGGTACCAGAAACCCGTTCGTGTATCTGGTCGTGGCACTGGACCCGGCAGATGATGTACTGCACCTGTTCAGGTGTCACTACCAACGTGAATGGACACTCAAACAGCACGCCCAGGAGATAGACGAAATCAACGGTGACACGTGGCCTCAGTGGATTGTCGCCGACTGCGAGGACCGTGGTTCACGGTTATCGTTGGCACGGGAATATGACATTCACACGATACCCAGCCGCAAGGGCAAGGGGTCCGTCAGGGCAGGTATCAACCGGGTATGTGAACGTTTGGCACCTGACGCTAATGGTCGTCCTCATTTGGTGGTCCATGACCATCCCAGCCTGAAGCCTGTCATCAAAGAGTTTGAATCGTATTCCTGGGCAACCACACAGGCACGGAGGGATGAGCCCGACATGCCGTTGAAACGTAACGACCACGCCATGGATGCCGTTCGATATATCTGCACCAGCCTTGCCGCGAGCACGTTCAACGTCGGATAGAGTTGTGTCTCGAGTGTGGTCCTTGCCACTGGCACCAGTAGACACGAGCGACCGCCTGCGATAGCGTGAAGGCGTGTCGTCAAAGATAGCCATTCGAGACTCGTGGTTCCTGAAAGTTCTACGTGTGCTCAATCTGGTAGAGGTGGACCCCGAGGGTCGGGTTGACCACAGTGCCGGTGCGGATTTCGTTGAGGACTTGGCATTTCGTGGAGGGTACGACGCGAAGTCAGCCCTCTCGTCGCTCGCTGCCTTTCCATGGCCGTTTGCCTGCGTTCAGGCAATCAGTACCGACCTGAGTAAAGTGCCAATCACGGTACATCGTGGGTCGGGTGCAGATGCCGAGGTGCTGGATGACCACCCGTTTCTTGACCTAATCAAACAACCGTCAACCCGGGTCGGTGGGACACTGTTTCGTCGGCAGCTATACACCGACCTCGTACTCACCGGGAATGCGTTCATCCTCATTGGAGGCACGCCCATTGAGCCATTGACCCTAATCCGGTTGCATCCGTCCCGAGTGTCAATCACTCCACTGTCGGACGGTCAACCGAACATGTATCAATATGATGGTGGCGAAGGTGTGCCCAGGCGCTACACGCACGAGCAGGTGATGCACATCCGGTCACCGAGTTGGTCCGACGACCCGTCAAATCTATGGGGTACGGGTTGTGTGCAACCGTTGCACAATGACTTGACCACTGAAATGAAACAGTCTGCGTTGACTGCACGAACTGCATCAACGGGTCAACCCACGGGCATCTTGTCACCGAAAGAAGATGGCGACCGATGGAGCAAAGAGCAGATCACGACGCTCCGCAGCGCCTACGAAAACCAAATGAAGGCAGGCGGTTCAGGGGTCCTGATTCTGGGTGGACAGGCACAGTTTGACAAGGTGTCATTCACACCCCGGGAGATGGAGTTTTCGCAGGTACGCGACTTCGTCAGGTCCAGTACGCTCGCCGCGTTCGATGTGCCACCTGCCCGGGTCGGCCTTCCGAATACGAACTATGCAACCGCACTCGCTCAAAGCAAGCGGTATTGGGAAGGCTTGCAAGGCCGTGCAGCTCTCATTGATGCTGAACTGACACGGCTGGCTCGAATGTGGGGTGACGAAACCATCACGGTTCGGCATGATTTCAGTGGTGTGGACAGTCTGCAAGAATCACGAAGCGAACGTCTGCAGAGAGTCCTCTCATGGTCCATGCTTGGAGTGCCACTGGCTGATGCCGCAGCATACGAAGGGTTCGACGATTTGCCCTTTACTCCAGGCGACCAAGAGGCACCGGTTGGGCCGGTCGATTCACCGGATGAGGTGGACGAACAAGAGCAGAGCCTGATTCCGACATCGGGCACCCGTTGGTTGTCTATGGTGAATGACCATGAAGCCGTTTGGCGTGCCTTCATCGACGAAGTTCATGCGCCGACCGAACGGGCAATGCAGATGGCTATGCTGCGATACCTTCGAGGTTTGGCCGCACGTATCGCGAAACGGCTCCCCGAGGTGCTGGCAAAGAAGGCCGTCGGCGATGAACATACGGTACTCAAAGTTGATGGTGATTGGGTTGACCAACTCGTGCAAGAATATGCCGAGGGGAAGATCATGAGCGACGCCATGCGAGGTGTGGTCACCGACGCATTCAAGCGGTCCATCCGTGTTGCCAACGAGTCCATGCCCCAAGAACTGGTCGGCGACTTTGAGTGGGACCCGCCACGCCTCGACAAAGAGGTTGAAGAACAACTGGCAAGCCTTGTCACAAACACCACACCAGAAACCAAGAACTCGATTCGCAAGGTGGTCCAGGACGCTTTGTCGGCGGGTGGGACCATCGGCGAAATGCAATCCCTGATAATGAAGAACCATTCATTCGACGCAAGCAGGGCTCTCCGCATAGCGAGAACGGAAACCACCAAGAGCGTCAACGCTGGGGGCATCGCGGCATGGGAGCAACAGGCGGCAGATGCTGGTGTGGGTGTTGAGTTCAAGTGGCAGGCGCAACCCGGCGCCCGTGCCGCTCACAAGAAGTTGAACAACGTGGTTCGCGGTATCGATGGTTTCTGGGAATCAGGAGACGCGAAAGCCAAAGGTCCTGGGCAGTTTGAAGGACCGGGCGAAGCTGGTTTGAACATCAACTGCCGATGCACATTCACCCCGAGGATCATCAGATGAGCGATACCGTCAAACGAGCAATCACGGTCGAAACCCAGACCAAAGCCAATGGCACAACCACTGTCGTAGCCAGCACACCGAACCCCGACCGGTATTCGGACGTCGTTGCCAGCGATTGGAAGCTAGACGCATACATGGAGAATCCAGTGGTCCAGTTCGGTCACCGGTATGACATCCCACCCGTGGGTCGGACCGAGAACCTGACAATCGACCCGACCAACGGCAATCTGGTCGCGACTATCAAATGGGATGACAACCCAACGAACCCACTCGCCCAGACGGTGGCATCACAATATCGAAACGGGTTTCTCCGCGCCGTGAGTGTGGGGTTTCAGCCAACGGAAGCCGTTGAGCGTGCCCGCCTGCCAACCGAGCATCCAGCCCACGGGGCAAAGGGCATGTATTTCACTGGTAACCGCCTTCTTGAAATCAGCGCCGTGCCTGTGCCTGCGAACGCCGAATCACTTGCTTTGCGTGGGTTTGATATGGCGTGTCACATCCTCGACGCGGAGGAGACCGACACCGGCTATGTCATTACCTACGCCAAGGTCGAACAAGCCCCACCGACAGTAGAAGATGATGCGTGGAGTGATGAGGATGATGAGGATGATGAGGCCATGCAAATGTCACCCGATGAGACGGTCAACCCGGGTGGACCCGAAGAAGAAAAAGATTTCAATGACCGCGTTCGGTCAGCCGTGCTCGACCTCCTGGGGCACGATGACGTCGTTCGTTCAGTATTGACTCCCGTGCTCCACGACGAGAACACCACAGAACCACCTAATGGCCTCGGCGTATTGCTTGGGCTTGACAAGTAAACTGCCATGCCCTATTCCTACCAACGTAGGACTACCAACGGAGACCACTCATGTCTGACCCTATCCTGACTGAAGCGCTCGACCTTTCCACACCTGAAGCCGCACAGAAGGCGATGCATGACCTTCGTGCTGAACAGATCCGGCTGAGGGATGCCAACCGGGACCTTCGCGAAGGCATGGAGAAAAAGACCGCTGACCTTCTTGAAATCCAAAAGAAGCAGGCGGAGTTTGAAAACCGTGCTGGCAACCGGACGGTTGGCACCGAATCAGCATTGAACAAGTACGTCCGACCTGACGGCACGGTTCGTTTGAAGGGTGAGGCCACTCGAGACAAGGCGTACATGCCGGGTCTGTTGGGTGACAAGCCGGTATGTGACTGGCAGGAAGAACTGCAGAAGTCAATCGACGACTATTCGCTCGTCAAGACTCTTTCTTCCACAGGCGCCGCCCCGAAGTCTCTCGCAAGAGTGCAGGAGATTGCCCGCAAGGCACCGGTCGAGGTCCAACGTATTTTCGCCGACAGTGCGAACATCGGCGCCGAGTGGATTCCTGACGAGATGCTTCCAGACTTGGAGCGAAACCTCACGGCTGCTCGCCGGGTTGCGTCGGCATTCGACACGATGACGCTCCCGAACAAGACTACCCTTCTGCCATTCTTGACGACCGGCTTCCGTCCGTACATCAAGTCTGCCGCTACCGCCGATGACCCGGCACAGTACACAAGCAGCAGCATGGTCACGGACCAACGGACCATCACCGCAACCGGTTTCGCCGTTCGCGCCCAGGTGTCGGATGATGCGGAAGAGGACAGCATCATCGCGGTCCTTCCCACCGTCCGCGCCGAGCTGCTTCAAGCTATCGTCGACGGTGAAGAAGATGCCATTATCAACGGCGACACGGGTACTCACCAAGACACCGCCCTGGCGTCGTGGGATATTCGCGGCCGATGGGGTTCCACTGGTCTTGGCGGCACAGCCGACCACCGCCGGGCATGGCTCGGATTGCGCGCACGTGCATATGACGTGACGAACACGTTGGACCGTGCGGCGTTCACCGCTGCAACCCTTCTCGCGGACCGTGCGACCCTTGATAGCCCTCACGGCATCGACGGCTCGCTCATCATCATCACCAGTCCTGAAGCCTACTTTTCTAAGTTGCTTGCCATGGATGAGGTCCAGACGATGGACGTATTCCCGCAGCCGACAATTGTATCTGGCCAGCTTGGCCAAGTGTACGGAATGCCAATCGTGGTCAGCGAGTTTCTGTCGACGGACCTTCCCGCGACGGGACTTTACACAACTGGCGGTTCGTCCTCGAGCATGATGATT
>Ga0255047_10001359_pt1 | contig 17839 bp, 29 predicted proteins | sample JV7_2_1_MG_FD_183640 | JGI IMG/M metagenome (GOLD analysis project Ga0255047, IMG submission 183640) | Seawater microbial communities from Jervis Inlet, British Columbia, Canada - JV7_2_1 | ecosystem: Environmental > Aquatic > Marine > Inlet | place: Canada: British Columbia | collected 2016-10-06 | reverse complement strand
TAAAATCTCCCAAATCCCTTGCCTCGGCGGGACTTGGTAATAAGCCAAGTCGGCGGTTCAATTCCTGCTTATAGGGACTAAATAAATTTTGAAACTAAATTTTAAAACGATGACGGATTTGGAAGTACAAAAAATGATGATTGAAAATGAAATGGATCATCAAAAGAAAACATTTACTGAATTTCAAACATATTATAAACCTACTAAATTAGGAGGACTTGGAATTGCAATACAATGGAGTGAGCAGGCAGTAATGTCAGAATATATTTATACTCAATTGAATTATTTATTGGAAGGGCTGAATCAGGAGAAAGTTGATGACATGATTAATAATCAGAAAAGGTTATTAATAGGTATGTCAGATTCATTTAATTCTACATCTGCTCTATCAAATGCAGCCAGCCATGCTCAGCATAAAGGAGCATCTAGGTTGATTGATATTTTAGAAAGTGTATCACATAAAGGAAAGGGGAAATTATCATGAACGAATTAGAAAAAGCATATTATCTTTTCCCTGATGAGATCAGAGAGCAAGAGGCTTGGGTAAATCCTGATGAGGATTTTTTCGCGTTCCTAGAGCAAGAGGAATTATTGGTATCAATTGATGACTTAAATATTTGAAATCATGAGATCGCGGGAAGGTTCGAATCCTTCCCATGCTCAAAATTATTTTTAACTAAAAACTAAGACGATGAATGCAAAGAAAGCCAAAGAATTAGGAGGCAAGAAAATTAATGAGTTTGAGGAAGGAGCTTACGTTGTTAGTCTTCAGACCGGAAAAGTTTGGGAAGTTAACCAATGGGACATAGCAGCAAATCATAGAGGAGTTTATGTGCGGAAAGCGGAGGATTGGGAAATATTCAGGGGAGGCTATGACAAAGCCAAATCCGATATGAAAGAATGGTTACATCTATATGCTGATGCAAATCATGAAGTAGGATCATGACCCGCACTAAATATTCATACGGGACTCGCTGTAAGATTAGGAGTCCCAGATTTAAACGGAGGACATTTTACTTCCTCCGTATTGAAAAGAAACTAGCAGTGATTCATCATGTAGGGAGATCGGAGAAATCATCTTACTCCCTGCTCTTAAATCCTGATAAAATAATTTATTTACCTAAACTTTAAATGATGAAAACTTTTAAGACATTAAGGGAAGCTAAGCGTGGGAAAGAAGCTAAGGTTTGGCATGATGGTATAGCCATTTATTTTCCTTTTGATAGGGATACATTAGCAAAAGTAAAAACACTCATAGGACGCAAGTATCATGGCGATGGTAAGGTTAAATATTGGACGTGCCCTATTAGTTTAGATTCAATTGAGAATCTTATTAAATGGGGATTTAAGATTGATGATGAATTACAAAAGACGTTGGATCGATTGCTTAAAAAGATTGATATAGATGTTACGAATTTAGCAGACACAGAAGTAAAAGGTTTCAAAAAGAAGCTTCGTCCTTTCCAAAAGAAAGCACTTACGTTCATAGATCTAAATGGGGGACGTGCTTTAATCGCTGATGATATGGGTTTGGGTAAAACTATTGAAGCGTTGGCATGGTTACAACTTCATCCTAAGAGACGTCCTGCGGTAGTGGTATGTCCTGCTTCGGTAAAGATGAATTGGGTTCAGGAGATTGAACAATGTATGACAAGCCGGTTCACGTTTGAAATTGCGAAAGGTAAAACTCCCTGGAGAATTTCAAGTAACACAGAAATCGTGATGATCAATTACGATATTCTTGATGCATGGTTGAAGGCTCTTTTTGCCTGGAAACCGGTGGTAGTTATTGCTGATGAAGCGCATAAGTTCAAAAACAATAAAGCAGCTAGAACCGTGTCTATGAAATCATTGGTGAAGAAAGTGAAGTATTTCATACCAATGACCGGAACACCTATTCAGAATAGACCAATGGAAATATACAATGCGGTCAATATGGTAGATCGTACATTATTTCCAAGTAGGTTTGAATTTGGTAAACGATACTGTGCGGGACATCATGATGGGTATGGATGGAACTTTAAAGGTGCTTCTAATATTGAGGAGCTCCATAAAAAGTTAACTAGCACCATCATGCTCAGGAGGACCAAAGAGGAGGTTCTACCGGAACTTCCTCCAAAGGTGAGATCGTTTGTTCCGATTGAATTAAATAACCGGAAAGAGTATAGTGCTGTAGAACGGGATCTTGTAAAATTTATCAATGGTGAAGTTGAGGTGGATATTGATAATCTGGACTCCACGTTAAAAGGTAAGCCGACGCAGGTTGAAATACTTGCTAAAATTGAATACCTAAAACAAGCTACAATAAAAGGTAAGATGGATTCAGTTATTGAATGGATCAGGGATGCTATTGAAACCAATGGAAAGTTGGTGGTATTTGCCATTCATAAGATAGTGATAGACCGGTTGACGAAAGAGTTCGGTGATGCCGCTATTAAGATTGATGGATCAGTTCCTCCTAGTAAACGGCAGGAGATCGTTAATAAATTTCAGAATGATCCTAAACTTAAATTATTTGTTGGTAATATTGTTGCGGCTGGGGAAGGGATAACTCTCACGGCAGCATGTAATGTAGCTGTAATTGAATTACCTTGGACTCCAGGAGCACTTGAACAAGCGATTGATAGGCTACACAGGATAGGACAAATGTTTTGCGTCAATGTATGGTTTTTGCTTGCTATGAAAACTATAGAAATGGACATAGCACAATTGCTTGATGGGAAGAAGAAGGTCGTTAGTGCTGTGACTGATGGAGTTGTTGTATCTGAAGAATCATTGATAGCAGAATTGATTAATAAATTTAAACAATAAGACGATGAAAGAAACATTCAGAAAAATTTGGAGAAACATATGACGGTGATGAAGTATAATCTTGAATTACATAAAAAAGTGAATGGGAGTTGGGTTCATGATTCAACTCCTATTTACAATGTTCCTTACGCTTTATGCAGAGGGGAGAAAATAAAACGTGAAGCGTATAAATCATATTTTGAATTTTATAAAATTGTAAAAAAATTAGAACGATGATATACAAAAGAAGTAGAGTTAATAAGGCACATCTGAAACGAGTGCGGGAAATGAATGCTAAGGAATCATTGAAAGTGATCCGATGGATGAATGACGGGTTCCCTCCTAGTGATTGGCGGCGGGATACTAAAGATGTGATTGAAGCTTGTCAGGAAATTGTTCAATTGCGAAAGCTTCTGAAGGATATATTTGACAGTAGTACTGTTTATGCAAGTGCTATTGAATTATGTCATCCAAGTAATGTTGATCCATGTCCTATTATGGATTTTGAGGATTGGGAAAGGCAAGCAAAGAAAGCCATAAAATACGAAGACGAGGCTGAGGAGAACCAAGTTAATTATGGGGATTCAAAACAATTTGAAATTGAAGGATGATGTGCCTAAGTAGAAACTTAAAAGGATACCATACTGGTGGATATTCTGGAGGATGCCACTACCCAAAGAAACAATTATTTTCTCATTTCCATCACTTGCATAGAGCAGGAGATCCGTTCAAAGCAATGAAAGGAATTCCAGTTAAATTGGGAGTATTGAATTTGATTGATTGGTGTAAGTTTCATGAGTATATTGAAGAATACCGAAACTGATGAAACGGACAAAACATTCAAAGAGGAGGCGGACTAAATACCCGTCTCCTTTAACTGATATCCAAAGATTGTTAATCAGGATACGGTTGCTGGAAAAGAAAGGAAAAAGTGATCGAGCTAAGAAGCTTGATAAACAGCTTTACAAATTACAACAAGCTCAACTTAACAAAAGAAACTATTCATGAATTATCTTAATTTAGTTAGAAAAATTGCTTGGTCATTTCATAGGACAACTGGAGTGGATTGGAGGGAGTTATTTAGTGAGGGATGTGAAGCATATTATAGGGTTTTGCATTCTCATGATTTTGACAAGAGCAAAGAAATGACTTGGGTTTATAATTGTGTTACCAATCAGATCATTAATTTTTTAAAAGAAGAGGATAAGTATAAGAATAAAGAGATCAGGGAAGTTGATTTTGATTGGCTGCATCCTGTGATTGATACTCCGGATTACTTTCCTGAAGAATGTGATTTGTCTTTTGATGACTATGATCTATCAAAGGATGTGAAAGTGATACTTCGGATGGTGTTTAAAAATATTCCAAGATATTCTAAAAAAGCAGCGTTAAGTCAGATCAGGAAAGACTTACGGGAAATCAGGGAGTGGAGTCACCCTAGAATTAATACAAGCATGAAAGCTTTACGAAATGAACTCAAATTAAATATTGTTTGATTTGTATAATATAGGGAATGGCAATCATTGATTTATATATTGATTACGGGATTGAGACTGCTCCAGAAGGACATAAGCATTGTATAGATGGATGGGTAAATATCACCTGCCCTCATTGCACTGGTTCTGAGGGCTATCATCTTGGGTTTAATATTGGAGGTGCTTACTACTCCTGCTGGAGATGTGGGACTCATTCAATCAATTATACTCTAGCAAAATTATTACAAGTCCATCCTAAGCAAGCTAAGCAGATTGGAAAAGAGTATAAAGTATTTAGAAAGAATGCTGGAGGGATTAATAACCTTTCCATTGATGTTAAGATAGGACAAAAGAAATTCAAATATCCTTCAGGGGTTTATGAGCTATCTAAACCTCATAGGAGATACTTAAAGAAAAGACATTTTGATCCTGATCAACTTGTAAAGGATTGGGGGTTGCTGGGGACTTCTCCAACCAGCGGATTGAAAAGTAAAGAGGGTGGTTTTATTTTTTACAAATTTAGAATCCTTGTCCCTATAATTTGGGAAGATCAGATAGTCACTTATCAATGCAGGGATTATACAGATCGTCAGGCTTTAAAATATATGGCATGTCCGCAGGAGAGGGAGATCATTCACCATAAGCATATTTTGTATGGGCATCCTGATCTTTGGGAAAAGAGAATTGGAATTGTGGTGGAAGGAGTATTTGATGTGTGGAGATTGGGACGATCAGCATGTGCCACTCTGGGAGTAGGGTTTACTTCTGAGCAGGTAAAGACATTGGCTAGATTATTTGATAAGATATTTATTGTATTTGATCCTGAGAAGCAGGCTAATCTACAAGCAAAAAAATTACAGGAGGAGTTACAATTCCGTGGGGTTGAATCCTATGTTTATACGGACTTGGAGACTGACCCGGGTGCTATGTCAAATGATGATGCCCGGTATTTGTTAAAGGAGTTGAAATTAGCTCCCTAGTAGAATCCTTTTTTTATTTCATCGTTTTAAAAGGATTTGTACTTGGTGGTACAAGGCTAGGGGCTAATTTCTATTAAAAGATTATTAATTAAATTTGGATTATGATAGGAAGCTCAACTTATTTAAGAATATATAATTTCTTCATACAAAACCCAAGTGACGGGGGAATGCTTTTGAGCTTGCTATCCTCCCTGATCTTGGGTTTTTTCATTTTAATCCCTCCTGTATTATGAAAAGGACAAAAACCCCATTCAGGATTCCAGATGCTATCAATTGTAGTTCATCAAAAGAATTTACTCAAATTCCTAACAATGTATTAAGAAGTCCTGATATATCAGGAAAAGCAAAGGCATTACTTTGTTTAATGCTCAGCAATAAAGAAGGATGGTATTCATATTTAGTGACTATACAAAAGATGATGAAGGAGGGAGAGGAAGCAATTAAATCAGGACTATCAGAATTGGAAAAAAATGGATATTTACTTAGGCTTAAATATAGAGATAAAAATACTAAAATATGGAGGGGCACACTTTGGGCATATGGAGACACGCCCAATGAATTTATTATTAGGGATCAGTTAAAAATAATTCAGCAGAATGGAATGGAAATACCTCATCTTGAAAACCCACAACTGGAAAACCCACAAGTAGATAACCTAGAACTGGAAAATCAAGGTCTAAAAATATTAATATATAAAAATACCAAGTTGGAAAAAGATCAATTAATATATTCGTCTGAAAATGGACAATCTTCTAATGGGGTGACAATAACTCAGTTTACTAAGTTTTGGAATCTATGGCCTCCAAGTAGGAGAGGGAGCAAGGGCAAAGCATTGACCAAGTGGGAAACTATATGCCGCCAAAAGGACAGACCATCTTGGCAGAGGATACGAGCTGCAATATTAAGACAAAAGAAAAGTGATCAGTGGAAGGATGTAGAATTTATTCCTTTGGCTGCAACTTGGTTAAATCAGAAACGATATATGGATGATGCAAAAGATTTAAAAAGGTATGACTTTAGTAAGAATGGAGGAGACGAAAAAATTGATGATAAATCAGCTCGTCGAGCATTTGCTGAAAAATTTGGAGGAGGGGAAGAATGAAAGAGGAAAAGTTTATTGAGCGCAGGATTGTCACAGGTCTGATAATCTCCACAGAATATTTACAGAGCATTCGTAAAATATGGAATTCAAAATTGCTGGGTTCTCGAACAGCTAAGATGATTGCTAATTGGTGTATTGAATTTTATGATGAATACAATACCGCTCCGGGTCAGGAGATAGAAAGCATCTTCCTAAAGAAATCCAAAGGGATATCCAAAGAAGAGGGATTGGATATTGAAGACATATTAGAATCCTTATCCGATGAGTATGAGCACCAAGATAAATTCAATGTCCTCTACTTGAGAGATCAAACAATACAATACTTCGATGAGCGCAACCTGCGAGCATTTCTAGATGATATCAGCAACGATCTTGATGAAGGTAATATAATAGACGCTAAGCGATCTGCCTATGCTTACACTCCCTCTATTGATGTGGAAGACAAAGACATTGATCTTTCCAATCCTGATACTTTGGGGAGTATTGATAAAGCATTTTCTATAACCTCCCAGCCAGTGGTAAAATATCCCAGACAATTGGGTCAGTTTATAAATGATCAATTGGTGCGGGGAGCTTTTGTAGCTTTCATGGCTTCTGAGAAAAGAGGAAAGACTTGGCAACTGATGGATGTAGCAATGCGGGCAGCATCTCAGGGAGCAAATGTAGCTTTCTTTCAAGCAGGAGATATGACCCAAGAACAACAGTTGAGAAGGATGTGTATTTACCTAGCTAAGAAATCAGATAGGGAAAGATATAGTGGGAAGATGTTTGAGCCGGTCAGGGATTGCATGTATAATCAATTGGATAATTGTGATCGAAAAGAACGTGAATGTGACTTTGGTCCTTTTGAGGGGAAAGAGGAGGATTACATTAGGAGGGAAGTTACGCAAGCAGATTTAGTGGAAGCAGTAAAGGAGAATCCAGATTATAAAACTTGTCATAATTGTAGTAAGTATTGGGAACGACCGTGGGGAGCTGCTTGGTTGAAAGAAATAGATACTGGGAATCCTTTGACAGTACAGGAGGCTAAAAAGAAAGTTGAGAAATTCTTTGTAAAAAATAAACGCAGATTCAAATTAAGCTCCCACCCAAACAAGACTTTGAAAATATCAGATATTGACATGACCTTGGATTTATGGGAACGGCGAGATAATTTTGTAGCTGATTTAATTGCAATTGATTATCTGGATATTTGTGAGGCTGAGGTAGCAGGAGATTTCAGACATCAGGAAAATGACAAATGGATGAGGGCTAGAGGATTGAGTCAGAAAAGACATGCTTTGGTAATCACCGGAACTCAAGCTGATGCAGGGAGTTATAAGAAAGATCGTTTGTCATTGGAAAACTTCTCAGAGGATAAAAGAAAGTATGCTCATGTGACTGCAATGTTCGGATTGAATCAGGATAAGAAAGGGAGGGAGAAAGGCATAGGTATAATGGCAATCAATGAGATCGTAGTAAGGGAGGATGCTTTCTTATCATCCAATGAGGTCCATGTGTTACAGAATCTTAGGAGAGGGCAGCCATGTCTTTCCAGTTACTGGTAAGTTAAATAAAACAGAGTCAAGTTTGTATAATATATAAATGAAAAGAAAATGCAAATCACAAGAAAGATAATTTTTCACGCTGGGCATATGCTCAAGGATGATGAGTCCAAATGTTATAATCCACATGGGCATGAGTACGTATTGGAATGCACCGTTGAAGGAGAAGTAGACAAGGTAGGGGCAGAATCTGGAATGGTGATGCACTTTGGGGTTTTGAAGGCAATTATGATGTCTCAAATACATGATAGATTTGACCATAAATTCATTATTGAGGACAGGGATCCTAGGTTGGATAAATTTATTGAAGCAGTCAGTGACTCACCTTGTGTGATTGTCGACTTTCCTCCGACTGCTGAAAATTTGATTGTACATATTATTAGTATAATGGGAGTTGGTTTACTTCCATATGATGGTGTGCGATTGAGTAAGGTTCGTCTACAGGAAACATCCAATTGTTGGGCAGAATGGGAGGCCTTATGAAAGACAATAGATTAGCAGTCAGTGAAGTATTTTATTCTCTCCAAGGTGAGGGAAGTACTATGGGAATCCCATCGGTGTTCTTGAGATTGAAAGGATGCAATATGATATGTGGTGGGAATCAAAGGCAAAATGTTCCCGGAGCCACTTGGCGATGTGATACGATAGCAGTTTGGATGCAAGGAGAAAAGATGGAGCATGGAAGAGTACTTCGATTAGAGCATGTTTCAAAATTAAAAGCAGGAGCTCATTTAGTAATCACAGGAGGCGAGCCATTGATGCAGCAGGAACAGCTTGCAAATTATCTGAGTTGGTTTGGAAATCAATATGGATTTATGCCTTTCATAGAGATTGAAACGAATGGCACAATTAAACCTATCAGGGAGATCCGATATGCTAGGCAACAATTTAATGTATCACCCAAACTGAGTAATTCAGGAGTAAAGGAAAGTACCAGATTGAAGCCTCCTATATTGGGTTGGTTTGATCGGGATGGTATTAATAAAACGATATTCAAATTTGTAATAACTCGGCAGGAAGATTGGGATGAAATAGAGGATGTATATTTGTCTACATTTTTAATCAGAAAAGAAAACATTTGGTTGATGCCGGGTGCTGATAATATTGATCAGCTATTGGATAGAAATCATTTGGTAGCTGCCATAGCATTACATCATGGAGTGAATTTCTGCTCCAGATTACAAGTAGAGATATGGAACAAGACTGTAGGAGTTTGAAAATATTAAAGATCAAAATGCAACCGATAAATGAATGGTAAAATGCTAAGAAAGCTATAATCTTAGGATGGAGACATTATGAGTGCGGCAATGCTAAGGGAGGAGTGGTTGACTCCACACAGTCACCTCCCTTTTTTTAAATGAATTAATTTTAAAATTGAAATAAAAGTTTAATCAAAAACAAATTAAGATGAGTAAAGTAAAAATTAAAGACCTAGTTTCGGTCACGGAAGAAATGCAAGAATTGTGTGCTTTTGAGCCTGCGTTAAAAACAGCAAAGAAGGCAGAGAAATTTTTGGTAAAACAATTGGGGGAAGCTTTCAAGGAGCTGACTAAAAAGGACAAGTACTCTGAGGAGGCAAAGGAATTATTCATCCAATTGGAATTCATGGATGATCCAGATCAGGAGGATCCAGAAGATGAGACTCCGGAAGAAGATAATGAGGAGCAGGAGGAATTGGTTGAGGATATTGAAGAGGCAAAGAAACTTGGTGATCTGAAAACGATTGCAAAGGAGAATGATGCTTTTGATGCAATCTCAGGCAGGCTGTCCGGGTACTCTTCTATCAAATCTCTGAGGACTACCATGCTTGGTATTCTTGATGGGTCTGTGACTATTAAGCCTGAGAAGCCTACTGAAAAGAAAGCTTCAGCTCCAAAAGGAAAATCACAGACAGATGTGATCCGTACTCTTATTAATAAGGGATTGAAGCGGGAGACTATTACTAAGAAGCTTGCTAAAGAATTTGATAAGTCTGATGGCTGGGGAAACAGCCGTTTGAAGATTTATGAAAAGGCTTATGGTGACTTAGGAAAGAAAGATAAGAAGCTGAAAGGCTGAGTTTAAGTTGAACGTAATAGCCATTGATTTTGATGGTTCGGCTGCCTCATATCCTGATAAGGTAAATGAATTATTTGAGGATAAGAGAAACCTCATAGTAATTCATACTGCTAGGAGCCGGACCATTCGAGATCAAACAGAAAAAGAATTGGAGAAGTTAGGTATTCATTATCATGTTTTGGTGATGGATAAGCTTCGGGCGGATGTTTATATTGATGATAAAAATGCAGGAGGTTTACGATGGAAATAAATAACAAATCAATTTTATTATTCAGTTCAGGATTGGATTCTTTTATATTAAAGAAGCTGTATTCCTTTCCAGATCATCAATGCTTGTTTGTCAATATGGGAACACAGGAAAATGAGATTGAGGAAGGGGTGGTGCGAAAGTATTTCCCTGATGTTCCTATTAAGCATCTTCCTATTAGTGAGTATGAGCTTGGGAATAAGATAATCCCATTCCGTAATTCATTTCTTGCTTTGCTAGCAGCCCAGTATGGAAATGATATTTGGTTTGCTTTTACTTCAGGAGATACCACTAAGGATAAGGATTATATTTTTAGTGGTCAGATGGAAGGCTTGTTTAATTATTTTTCTTTGGATGAGGAGAAGGTAAATGTGACTGGTCCTTTTTCTATTAAGATGCCTTTGAAATCATTTTCTAAATCAGAGATAGTTGGTGAGTATTTGAGGAAGGGATTTCCACAAAGGGGGTTGATTGATATTTCTGTGAGTTGTTATTCTGGGGGTTCTCGTCCTTGTGGAATATGCCGCTCATGTCTTAGGAAATATGTAGCTGTGACATTGAATCATGTTTATTGGAATTTTGATCATCCTTCTGATAAAGTGATGGATGATTTTTTACGAGAGAGTATTACAAAAAATAGAAAATTTGAAATTAACGACATAAAAAAATGCATAGAGCTAAGAAAGCTATAATGGTTACGGGAGGGATGGATTCAACCACCCTCTTGTATCAAGAGAAAGACAATTTTCCAATTCCTATAACTGTGAATTATGGGCATGTTGCTTTTCCTAAACAAATTGAAATGCTTGACTTTCATTTGGCTAAGCTAGGATTAAAAGATGATCTGGTACAGATTGATATTAATTTTCCAGAATGGCAGAGACGATCGGGTTTATTTACTCCGGGTTATTCTCCTGATGAGAATTCACCTTTGGAAGATTGGGATGAGCTGCGGTACAAGAATTTTTTCATTGAGGGACGAAACATGATCATGATGGCATATGCTATTGCATATTGTTCAGCTCATAAGATTGATGAGTTATTGACTGGGTATTTATATCATGAAACAGAATGGGAGAAGAGGAGGTCTTACAAATTGATGACTGGAGACAATTCCCCTCAATTTGTTGATGTCATGAATCTTGCCAGCATGCTGGGATTTTCACATCAGGTTCGAGTACGAGCTCCTTTTTATGAAGGACGATTAAGCAAGAAGGATGTGTTTAAATTGGGATGTGTTTTAGAAATTGATTACTCCAAGACCCACACTTGTTATTTTGTCCCTGCTTGTGGGAAATGTGATAATTGTTTATTACGAAAGGAGCTGGGAGTATGAAAAAAATATATTTGACATGGGAGGACGTGCTTCAGAAATTAGCACGATTTGATAAGCCGGGTGTAGTAATTTATGGAGTTCCAAAAGGAGGAATGATTATTACTGGTTTTCTTAAGTATGCTATGATTACCTATTCTCCAAATCAAGCAGATATTATACTGGATGATATTTATGATTCTGGGAATACTCAAAATTATTATTCTAACAATTATCCTGAAATTGAGTTTAGGGCTTTGTTCAATAAGAAAAGTGATTTTGGAAATCAATGGGTCGTATTTCCATGGGAAAAAGATCATCCAAAAGGAGAGGAAACAATTCAAGATAATATCACTAGGACTCTCCAATATGTAGGGGAGGATGTGACCCGGGAAGGATTGCTGGCAACTCCAGATAGAGTGGAACGATCGTATGGTGAATTATTCTCAGGATATGGGAAGGACCCAAAAGATATATTTACTCTTTTTGATGCTGAGAAATGTGATGATATTGTTTTGTTAAAAAATATTGAACTCTATTCTATGTGTGAGCATCACATGCTTCCCATTATTGGAAAGGCTCACATAGCTTATATCCCTGATGGGAAGATTATAGGGATTTCCAAACTTGCTCGATTGATGGACATCTACGCTCGAAGATTACAAGTACAGGAGAGGTTAGGGACTCAGGTGACCCAAGCATTGAATAAGTATCTTAAACCGAAAGCATCTGCCTGTATAATTGAAGCTAGTCATATGTGTATGAGAATGAGAGGAGTCAATAAGCAAAATAGTAAGTTTGTTACCTCTAGTATGACTGGAGCATTCTTTGATCAATCAGCTGCTCGTTATGAGCTGATGCAATTATTGAAATGAAAATTTATTTAGCAGGGACTCCAGGAATTGAAAATCGTGAGAAGAGTTGGCAGAGGATTATCAAAAGGAGATTGCTTTCATATTGGGATATATGGAAGGATCAGTTTTCTGTCCCTTTTGCTTTCGGCTTAATTAAAAAAAGGAAAGGATGATTTACTTTGCTGGGGTTCCGGGTGGTGGTTGGGAATTGAGTGAGAAGAGGTTAAATAAATTTTGGAATTTTCGTCTTTGGTCTTACTATTGGATTTTACAGGATAAAAAGAATATGAAAAGAAAAAATAAAAAGATTGAATTGTTCCTGGACTCGGGGGCTTTCTCTGCTAAATCTCAGGGAGTAAAGATTGATGTGCAGGATTATATTTCTTTTATAAAGGATAATGAGAATGTGATCAGTGTGTATGCTAATCTGGATGTGATTGGAGATGCTGAGGGAACTCTACAGAACCAAAAGATAATGGAAAAGGCTGGGCTATCTCCAATACCTGTTTATCATTACGGGGAGGATGAAAAATATTTGCTTAGATATATTGATGGATATGAGTATATTGCATTGGGGGGAATGGTGTTGGGCTCATCTTCTCGTCTTAGGTCTTGGCTTGATAAAAAATTTCCATTGACTTGTGATAAGGATGGAATGCCCAAAGTAAAAGTTCATGGATTTGGACTTACTAGCTTGAGACTTATGCTTCAGTATCCTTGGTACTCAGTTGATTCAACTTCATGGGTTATGACTGGGAGGATGGGGTCAATATTTATTCCAAATAAAAGAAGAGGTGAGTGGGTGTATGATGAGGATTCTTTAAAAGTTCCTGTATCTAGTAGAAGTCCTAAATTGGAAGGAGTGGGAGGAAAGCATCTTGAAACAATGAACCGTACTCCTAATATACAAGCCCTTCTACTGGACTATATTGGAGAGAAGGGGTATAAGTTAGGGAAGTCCAAATTTATTTGGGTAAAGCAATCTCATGAGCTGCAGGAAAATGAAAGGTGGGTTGATAAGAAACCTGATGATAAGGGAGTGAAAAGAGAATTGGAAGTAATTGAGGAGGATGGTATTTCTAACAGATATCAACTCAGGGATGAAATGAATATTATTTACTTCTTGGATTTGGAAAAGAGCATGCCAAAGTGGCCGTGGGCTTTTAAACAACAAGGACAAAAATCAGCTGACTTATGAAAGTTTATTTTGCTACTTGGTTATATGATAAATCTTTGGGGGTGAGTATGAAAAAACATGGAGTTGAAACCCAATTGATAAGTTATCATTTTTTGACTGATCAGAAAATTACAAAGAATCAATTGAGTAGATATGTAAGGACTGGTAGACATAAGAAAATTGAGGAATGAAAATCTACTTGGTAAATATTCCTCGTAAGTGTTGGAGGTTCTCAGGATTAAAGAATCTGGTTTCTTTTTTTATGCTAAAGTATCCTGATCAAAAGTGGAGCGCAAAAACTGATTTTAAATTTTATAAAAAATATTATGGATCATAAAAGAAAAAGGGATCATAAAGAAGGAGCAGATAGTAGGGATAAGCTTTGTTTTTATGCTAATCGTTGGTGGGAAGAATGTGGTAGACCATTCTCTATGAATGAACAAGAAAAGCCTTTTTATAGAGAACCTGTTGAGTTTCACCCCATGCATATAGAAGTATTTAATAATAGTCAACCAGCTACTACTTCATTGATTGAAATTCCTAGTCATGTAACTTTTATAGCTATGTTTAGAAGATTGGGAGCTTATTTGAAAATTCCTCCTCATCTGATAAAAACTCCAGAAGTTTATATGCAGAAGTTAAAAGATCGTCATTATCATATTTTGGTGGTAGATGATGGGAAAAGTGCAAAGGACAAATTATTATCTCCAGCAGATTGGAGGTGTAGTTCTCCGTTTCCTATGGATGTTATTCTTAATTGGCCTCATCATATGGAAGATCCTGATGGAGAGAATAAAAATCGTATGACTTTTAATGTTCCATTTAGTACAATTGATTGTAGAGGATGGAATCAACAAACTATAAATGGTACTTTTTTAGAAGAATTTGAACAACTTACAAGACATGAAAATAAATAAGAAAGAATTACAGGAAGCCTTAACAACGATCAGCGGATCTGATTACACAATAGGACATAAAAAAGATGAAAAAGATTAAATACAAAGACGCATTAAAATTTGATGGCTCATTTGATTCAGGTGTACCGGCGATCAGTAAAAAAGACGCAAAAGAAATAATGAAAAATCTAACACCAAAATTAATACTCGAATTGTATAAAAAGGTTAAACTAATAAATAAAGGACATGGGTACTTTGACGCAACATAGGCAAATTAAATTCAGAGCGTGGAATCTAGTTAAAAAGGTTATGGAGCAAGTAGGTGATATAGAATGGTGTGATTATGACACAAAAGAAATTGAATCTATTTGCACAAAGACAGCGAAGATAAAACCGCCTAATTTTATCCTCATGCAATTCACCGGACTACTTGACAAGAACGGTAAGGAGATTTATGAGGATGATATTTGTCATGTAAACGATGGTTTCATAGGGAAGAAGAGAGTGATAGTCTGGGATGATAACGGTTATGGGTGGGCATACAAAATAATGGATAATATTGAAAATGCTGCGGGTAAAAATATCCAAAATTCAATAAAATCATTTAAATATCGAAGAGTAAATGATTTAGAAATAATCGGCAACATCTATGAAACTCTTTAAAATCCTTTTCATATTACTTTTAGGGATAGCGGGCTTAGTGGTCGCGGTAGCATTTGATTTTCTGAACTATACAACAAGATTAAAAAAGCAACTAGAAAACAAATAAATATATTGAGATGAAAGAACAAAACGCAGAAATCGAATAATTTTTGAAGTTCCATTTAGTAAGATTAATTGCCGTGGATGGAATCAGAAAAACATGAATGGAACATTTTTAAATGAACTAATTTATATTTTGAATAATGAAAATAAATAAAAAAGAATTACAGGAAGCCTTAACAATTGTCAAACCGGGTTTGGCTAGTAAGGAAATACTCGAGCAAACAACATCATTTGCTTTTATTGATAATCGAGTAGTCACTTATAATGATGAGATAAGCATTAGTCATCCGGTGGGTGATATTGATTTTGAAGGAGCAGTGAAAGCTGAGGAATTGTACGGTCTCCTATCAAGAGTATCAAAGGAGGAAGTTGAGCTGGAAGCTGACGGAGATATATTGAAATTCTCATGCGGCAGGGTAAAGGCTGGGTTACGATTGGATAAGGAAGTATTCCTCCCGATTAAAGAACCCCCAAAGAGATTTCATAAGTTAGCAAATCCAGATCAATTTGTAAATTTTGTTTCCCTTGCTATGCGGACTTGTTCCAATGATATATCACAACCAAGACTGACTTGTGTTTTTGTGGAGAATGGTGGTAAGATAATAGGAACAGATAGCTTTAGATTTATTCAATGTGATGGAGAGGAGATGCCTGTGGAAGATTTTTTAATTCCTGCCCCAAATGCTTTTGAATTAGTGAAGACCAATCCAACGCATATTGCCTTGGATGAGCATTGGTTGTATTTTAAAAATGAGGATGGTACAATGTTTTCTTGTCGTAGGATGATTGATGAATATGTGCCACAGGAAAAGATTGATAAGTTATTCAGATTCAAAAAAGAGAAAGAGGTAGTATTTCCTAAGAAGATTGAGGAGATGTTGGAAACAGTTAAGAAGTTTTCCAAGAGGGGGTTTGCATTGGATGAGATAGTGGAGGTATTAATCAAGGAAGGGAAAGTTCTTTTACGAGCAGAGGCTGAGGACACAAAATCGTGGGTTACAGAGGAGGCTTCAATTAAGTATAAAAAGAAACTCTCTTTCATAATCACTCCATCCTTATTTGAATACATATTAAAAATCAACCGGGCATTTTTCCTTGATCAGGATATTACAAAGATGAGATTTACAGGACCTGATTGGCAATATGTCATTTTATTAAGAGAAGAAGGATGAGGGAAGGATTCTTTAGTAAGGAAGACATTCAATCCCTGACGGTTACTCAATCCAGACGATTGTCATGCTTTACCTGTGGATTATTTAAGGATGTGAAAAGTCCTAAAATGGAACCCTATGGAAAGTTCAAAAAGAAGGTAATGATTATTGGAGAGGTTCCGGGTGAGCGTGATGATAGGAATGGAAAGCCATGGCAGGGTAAAACAGGCCGCCTATTGCAATCAATTTTAAAAGATATAGGATTCGACCTCTTTGAGGATTGCGTCAGTTTAAACGCCGTTAATTGCCGTACCCCTGATGATAGGAATCCCACTCCAAATGAACTTAATTGTTGTAGGGATGTAAAGGTTCTGAAAACAATAATCCAATATAAACCAAAGATGATATTGTTGCTAGGTAGTGAGGCTTTGAAAAGCTTCCTAGCTCCAAGGTGGAAAAAATCATTGGGTGGAAAAAATCAGGCTATTACTACTAAATGGAGGGGTTGGGTTATTCCTGATCAAGATTACAAATGCTGGGTGTGTCCAACCTTTCATCCATCTTATGTTGAAAAATCAGAGAATGAGGTAAAGGAGATTTGGAAGAATGATCTGGCAAGAGCTTTTGCATCAATGGAGACTCCATTTCGTAAGAATAAAAAACCTAATATTCATTACATTGAGGATTTGGAAGACTTGTTTGGATTGCAGGAGGGAATGGTCGCTTTTGATTATGAGACCACCGGGCTGAAACCTCATGCAGAAGGACATAGGATTGTCTGTGCTTCAATAGCTTATAATGAAAATGATGTGATGGTATTCCCCATGCCTAAAAAGAAGAGTTTGAGAAAACCATTTATTGATTTCTTAAAGGGAGATACAAAGAAGGTAGGAGCTAATATAAAGTTCGAGGATCATTGGTCTATTGCTAGGTTGAGGACTAAGGTCAATAACTGGCATCATGATACTATGCTCATGGCTCATATTTTTGATAACCGGCAAGGAATAAGTGGATTAAAATTTCAGGCTTATGTATTACTTGGAATAGCAGATTACTCAAGTGAAATACAACCATTTCTGGAAGCTACTAAGGAGGCTAAGAAACGAGATGGAGCAAATGCAATCAATCGTATTTATGAATTGATTAATCAGCCCGGTGGAATGAAGAAGATATTAAAGTATTGTGCTTTGGATTCTATATATGAATACAGGATTGCTAAGCTGCAACTTGATGAGTTGATTGAAAAAACATTACCCTTTTAATATGGATATACAGGATGCATATAATTTAACTCATAATGGAATATTAGCTTTGGCTAGGGCTGAGCGTCAGGGTATCCGGGTGGATATGAAACATGCTCAGGATAAGCATAGGGAATTGACAAGATTGATTGATGAATTGAATAGTGAATTCATCAGGACAAAATTCTATAAGTATTGGGAAAAGTCAAGAGGAGGTAGGAAAGTAAATATCGGTAGTAATCAACAG
>Ga0255047_10001357_pt1 | contig 17857 bp, 35 predicted proteins | sample JV7_2_1_MG_FD_183640 | JGI IMG/M metagenome (GOLD analysis project Ga0255047, IMG submission 183640) | Seawater microbial communities from Jervis Inlet, British Columbia, Canada - JV7_2_1 | ecosystem: Environmental > Aquatic > Marine > Inlet | place: Canada: British Columbia | collected 2016-10-06 | reverse complement strand
TATAGATTAAAATATTTAAAAAATATCTATACTAACCCAATGGACCTTGGTGGTTTAGAATTAGTTTCACACGTTTAAAGGAATAAGATGGCGATAACTCCAATTCATTATAAAATCTATTTTACTCCAAAATTAACGGCCACGACCTATGCCGATGAAATAGAAGTCTCTGCTAAAATTATTGATTCTGGCGTCTCTTCTATGAGAAAAAGTATAGACGCTGGGGATTATGATATAGGCATTTTTTATTATGGTGATGTAACCCTTAAGGCGATTAATAAAGATGGTTACCTTTCACAAATTCATGACCATCGGTCTATCTTTACTTATAGTAGGGACTTAACGAAAGTTAGAATCGAATATAATGATAAAAATGGCGCAGTTGATGTTTTTAAAGGCCTTATAAACGAAGAGGGCACGAGAGAAAATTTTGAAAATGAAGAATTAACTTTTAGAGTTTTATCTTTTGATTCGGTTATTAGAACGGCAAGGATTCCAGCGGGGACTATTAATGATGGGACAGATTCACAAACGGCCCTAGAACAAATATTGGATAAGTCTGATATAACAACCGTTTTAACATTTGATGCCTCTAAAATAATTCCAGCTAATAACATTACAATTGATGACGGTTCAAAATTTGATAATATTTCCACTCGTGACGGTTTAGCAAAACTTTTAATTGCAACCAATTCAGTTTTTATAATTGATTCAACCGATACAATGGAAATTAAATCTAGGGATGTTACTTCAGGGGCCTCTTTAGAATTATTTGGGCCATACTCTCAAAGAGGTCGACAAAACATTTTAAAAATTAATAAGTTTAATGATGGGAAACAAAGACTTTTTACTGTTGTTAAAGTTGGCCAACAGGCATCAATTGAAACTGATTATGTGGCCGACTATGGTTATAGACAAAAAACCGTAGGTGTAATTGATTTTTTAACAAATGAAGCGACTCAATTAACCATTGCCCAAAAACTTAGCAATGAGTTTAAATTTCCTAAGATAGAATTAGAGGTTGAGGTCGAAACGTCTTTAGTTAGAAACTCAAAATTATTAGACCAAGTATTAATCGACTATCCATTAAGGCTTAAACCTTATATTAAATTTTATCCTGTTGTCGGTGACGCTACTATTGATGATGCCGTAACGCCTTTACCTCATGCCTTCGGTTCTTCATTTATCGAAAGGAATGTTGCTTTTAAAATTATTGAAATAAAAGAAAATGCTAAAAAATTTATAACGATATTAAAATTAAGACAAATTGGAAACGACATAGGTGATGGCTTTATTGATATTTCAGGGGCCTCAAGTCTAGTCGGTTTCGCTGTTATAGGTACTTCTAAAGTAGCCTAAAAAGGAGAATTAAATGGGTACTGGTACGTTAACCTCAAGAAGTACTGGCGAAACAATCACGGCCGGTTTTTTTAATGATTTTAATTCAGCATTACAAGAAACGGTTGTTGGTAGAAATTCAAGTGGAGCGGCAACCTCTGGACAGGCTTTAGGGTCGGCCTCTATTCCATGGGGTTCGGGTTATTTTAATTCTTTAATTATTGGAGGGAGCGCCTTAGATACTTCTCAAATAACTTCACCGGCCAATAGAATAGTTTCGGGCGCTACTAGAACGAGTTCAAACCAACCAAATTATTTAACGGCCAATGGGTCGGCTTTATCTTTAACTATTGATGGGGCGACGACTAACTTAGTTTTTGATGTTAATGGTGCGGCCGTTACATGCTCAACTAATATAACAGTTTCAAGTTTAACAGCGGCCCCTTCCACAAATAATACGGCCCTTGTAAATATGAGTGATGCCGCCGATCAAGAGTTAACGAGATATTGGGGTGAGCAGACTAATAAATTTATTACCCCTCAGTCAACGGCCTCCTCTGCAAATGCCTTTCATGAAAGTATTATCGTTGACAATATGGGGTCGGAAATTACTGGCCTCGTTGGTAATATATGCGCCTTTAAAATTAATGATGGATCGAACGACGAATATTTTTTAGGTTATGTAAAAAGTACAACCGAAATTACTCAATGTTTTAGAGGTCACTTTTTGGATTCAAGTGGCGTTCCTGTTAATCGAATTAAATTTGCCAACAATGACACAATAACTTTAATGAAACTTGCATGGGTCTTTTTAACTAATGACGGCACAACGTCCGACGTAACTTACACGAATCCAGTATGGAGTTTTGATCAACCGGGGTCACCTGTAACAGGGGACTATTGGTACGATTTAAGCGTCTCACAATGGAAAAGGTATAGTGGTAGTGCATTCGTTTCAATTAATAGAACCTTAATAGGAATCGCATTTTCGGACGCTACAAATTGTCTTGGCACGAGGTCGATGGACTTTTTTTCAAAATATGAATCGACAAATACTATAAGTGTTGAGAGGTCGAGTACCACTAATTGTCGGGCGAGTAATTTACATGGAAATTTATATGTCTATTCAGGAAAATTAGATTTTAAACTTTATACACCTGAATGGAATATTACAACCGACCTGGCATCGACCGTTACCAAGGATGCTTACTTATCAGAAACCGCTTCCACTTATTATTATCTTTATTTAAAAGACACTGGCGATAGGGTTATAAGTGATATTGGTCCGGTTAAAAGAGACGATCTTTTAGGAGAATATCATCCCCATAACCCATGGAGGTGCGTTGGAATTGTTTTTAATAATTCGTCCAGTGATTTAGAAGGGATTGTTTACGATGGCAATGATAGAGTTTATCCAGCTATCGCTTATATTAAAGACATTCATCCAAACGGCACAGTCGGCGGCGCAGGTTTAGCGGCAAATACTTTTCACACAAGACATTTAAATACAGTTGAAGGAAATTCATGGTTTATAAAAGAATTAATTTCGGATGAATTTGTTTTAATTCCAGGTTTTTACGAGGTTTGGGCGCAGGCCCCTATGTATTATACAAGTGCGCATGTATTACGTTTGTGGAATATAACATCGGGAGCAATTCAGATTCAAGGTCAGGCCGCCTTTGGTGCTCAACTTTATGATGGCCAAACTAATTCATTTGTTTGTGGAACACTAACCTTAGAAGTCGATACGCAATTTAGACTTGAATATGCCCGCTCAAGTTATAATACTTATACCTCTATTTTGGGTATCGGAGTTATTGGTGCTGCTATGGGCGAAGTTGTTTTTGCTATGATGAAAATTGTAAAAATAAGTTAGGAGAATAATTAAATGGTAAAAAATAAAAAAGATGAATTGATTAAAAGATTAAAACCTTTAATTCAAAATAATATATATTATTATGATTCTTTTGAAGAACAGATTGAAATTATAAATGGAGACAGGCATTCAATTAGTTATAAAAAAATAATTAATAGTTGGCTTAAAGAGGATGCATCATTTCTTGAAAAGAAAGTTTTAAAACTAGAGGCATCTAAAATCAAAGTAGATGCCGAGGCCGCCAAAAATAAGCCTTTAGAAGATAGAAAATCTCAATATCAAATGATAGATCATCTTTTATTCGAGGCCATAGCAGAAAAAGAAAATGGTAAACCTGAAAAAATGAAGGCCTATTTAATTTTAAGAGCTAAAATAAAAAAAGAAATTCCAAAATGAATTATAAAGATGAAATGATTGTTTATGTTTACCTCTCTCTCTCATTTACTTTATGCGCTTTTTTAAGTGGTAAAGTTCCTTTTAATTGGTAACTAGGAAGGTTAAATGAAAAGTGTAATTTCAACAGTCATAGGCGCTTTATTAATAGGGACGTGTTCGGCGATGTGGGGCTTTTCGGGTGATATATCGTCTTTAAAACAAACCGTTTATTTTTTAGAGAGTGAAATTAAAGATATAAAAGGAAACCAAAAAGATATTTTAAACCATTTGTTGGAGTTAAGAAAAAGATGATAATGACCAATGCCGAAAGAGATTTCTATTTAAGAGTTATTGATCAAGATCCTAGAGTTATGCCTATAGCCCATCAAATAAGCAAGTACAAACATTCTTTAGACATAACAGTTTGGTTAATTAAAAATAAAATTACAGGTATAATTCTTTTAGATTTTCTTAAAACTAAATTTGAAAATTCAATTCTTGAAATGGTTAAATTTATAACCATGAAAATAAATAAAGACAAAGAGATTAAACCCCTTTATGCCCATAAAGATTACAAAGTGTAAACAGAGGGTTTTTTATGGCGCATAAAACGGAATTGGAAAAAATAACAGACATTACTTTAAGTGATGCTTTTTTTATAATAATTGAGCGTTTAGATCTACAAGAAAATTACTATTTAGACCCGGACGAAACGAAAACCTATTATGATAGACTAATAGTTATAAATAAAAAGAAACCTACTCTTGATGAAATAGAAAAGGAACTGTTAAATTATAAGAATGAGTTAATAGAGTGTGAAAAGGCAAAAATGAAAATCTTTAATAGGTGAGGGCGCCATGGATGAAAAAAAGATTGATAATTTAATTCCTTTAATAGAGTTTTTAATGGAATTAGGAAACGTGATTGAATTAGTTTCAAAGACGAAAAATTTCACTCACTTTTTTAAGTTAATGGATGAAGTTTTAGCTTTTCAATCGGTTGAGTGGTCGAGTGTTATTCCTGAATTAAGAGATATTTCTCAAGACGAAAAAAGCGAGTTAATACGAATAGCCTCAAAAAAGTTTGATCTTGAAAATGATAATATTGAATTTATTATTGAAGAGGCCATTAATATTATTATTAATAGCGCTTATTTAATAAAGCGTTGCGTGGAATTGAGAAAATCTAAATCAGATGAATAAAAGAATTATAAATGCTCTTTTACTTATAGGAGTTCTTTTTTTATTCGGTTGTCCTGTTGTTAACCAGAAATTGGTTAATACAATCAATTATCGAAAAGATTTAAAGTTTAAAGTAAATGATCATTTATTTATTGGTGTTGGCATTCCTCCTTTATCCGACTCTTATAAGATAGAGATAGAGGCCCCCTTTGAATTAGACCTGATTAGAATAGAAACCTGTCATAGAGAAATAAGCATTCAAGACGCCTTTTATAAAAAAAGAATTATTAAAAAAAGGAAGAAATATCATTTTGTTTTTAAACCTTTAGAGATTGAAAGAGATTGCATTATAGAGATGTCGGCCTTATCTAAAAGTGAGGCCCATGCCTTTGGAATGATTGTTTTGAATAATAATGAGTATGGTCTGGCCTCTAAAAGCATATGTAATGGAGTGGTTAAGACCCATAAAGGCGTCTCCTTATGTCAGGCAAAAAACGATCTTATACAAGTCATTCAATTTTTTAAAAACGTTGAGGTTAAAGGTGATTGTCCTATAATGGAAATGGGTGATAATAAATTTAAATATGAGGTTAAGCCTAATCATTGTGTTTTTCTTTTTATGCAACGGGATTTAGGAAAAAGAAAAATTCATAAATTGCATGTTTTTGGATATCAAAAAATAATATTAAGGAAGATATAATGAAAATATTTGAACTAATTTTACCATTTGCGATGAAGTTGATTCATTCTTGGTTAGAACGAAATGAGGATGTAAAAGAGGCCAAAAAGGATTGGATGAATTTTATTAATAAAATGGATGAAGAAAAAAGTAATTCTAAAAGAGTTTCTAAGACTATACGAAAATTAAAAAGTAATTGGTTGGCCTAAAAGCTTAATGGGGCCGTCAGCACCCCATTAAGCCTTAATCATGATCTAACCCAAAAATAAACAACTAAAATATTTATCACCACGAAAAAATAATAACTGATAATTTTTAATTTGTTAAGTCTCATCAACTCCTGTCGTTTTGTGGGGAAAATGAATCATTTAAAATAAAGAGTTTTGTATATATAAATGTAATAGCAGTCTTCGGGAGTAATTATGAAAAAAAGTGTTTTAGTAAGAGTGTATTATCGAAACCCAAACATAGAATTTTCTGATTGTGAATTTTTTGAAGAAGTTATACATGTTAATTCTGAAGATCCTGAAGCCGCAATTGAAGCTGCTGTAGATATTTTTTTTTATGAAATGCTAACACAAGCAACTAAAACAATAAAAACTCTTGATAAAAATTTAGAACTTTCACACTTTATATTTTCAGTAGGCGGAATCGAGATTAAAAAAGGGTTATTAGATGCCCTCGGATACATTAAAATTATTTGAAGTATCGGAGAAAACTAATGCAGCTTTAGAAAAAAGACAAAAATTATGATAATTCACTGTTGAGGGAGAGATAATTCATTCAACCCATCGATTGAGCTTAAATCAATTCCCCACTTAGATGCAGGATTTAATAAGTCTCAAAAGGGCTTTAAAGAGGTCTTTGATTCAGACTCAAATTAATAAGTGGTCGAGCGCACCTATTTCTCCTTAAAACCCTTTCGAAATAATAAACAGACAAGGAGTGTCCTTTTATAAAAGAATGTTAAAATGTTTTTTTTAAAAAGTGAAGTCCCTAAAAAGATTTCTCTAATTAGGGGCCTCGGAGATTTTTTATTGATGAAATAAAAGATGGTATAATAATTTTAGAATAAATATTTAGTTAGTTCAAATTTTAATTGCTGAAAAAAGATCTCTTCTAATTTTAATGGGTCTTATTCTAACCATAGCGCCGATGCGTTGGGCCTCTCTTAAGTTTATGGTGGTTCGTCCACCTCCACCGGCCTCTATATGATGCCAATAATCAATTGCCATACTAACATGGGTTATTTTATTTTCATTTTTTCCCCAAAATAATAACGCTCCTTTAGCAATACCATTCCCTTTTCCTCTCTTAATAAAATGGTCATAAAGATTTTGGGCAGTCTGATCTCCCCTAGGGTCATAATCAACGCACGATAACACTTCTTGAATATAACCACTACAATCAAAACTCCCGGCACCGTTGCCTCCCCATTTATAAGGAGTTCCTATAAAACTTTTTGCATATTTAACCATTAAGTCTTTAGTTTCTTTTTCAAATAAGTTCATTCTTGAGGTCCCCACTCCGTTCGATCCAATTATAAATTTCAATGACAGGCAAGTGATAATTATTCCCGGCGGTGGCATAAGTATAAGGCCCTTTAGAAATAGAAAATTTATAATTATGATTTTTTCCAAACTCTTTTTTCTTGAGATGCTCTATAAAAAAACCTGAATTAATTAGTTCACTTTTCATTTTTATAGCTTTTATAATTCCATCTTTTTCTTGATCGGAAATATAGTCCTCTAATAAATTTATTTTTCTAATCTCTTCATCTACAGAATGAAAATTTATTTTTTCCCAAAAATCATTTTCCATTAATGGCGTTCCCATAAATCATTTATTTCGGAATGGTTCTCTTTACAATACTCGCAGAGACGATTAAATCGACCTTGGCCCATAAACCATTTATTACATTTCAGACAATCTCTTTCGAAAGTTTCAACTTTTAAAAATCTTGGAATTCCAACAAGACTTTCTCTTTGTCGAATAATTTTAGAATAGATAGAGTCATATTCTTTTTTCTTTTCCTTTCGAGCTTTAGAAGTTTTTAAAGCCTTATCGGCCATGTCTTCTAAATTATTTAAATATTCTTTTATACAGTCTTTACATAAAGCATTAAATCTATTTTTAGATTCACAAAGATTTTCGCAATTATTACACTTTACATAAATTATCTTTTTTCTCCATGTGGCCAAACCATCAAGTCCTTTTAATGGAAATAATAAAAGAGAAACGGAACGCTCCTCTTTCATTAAAAAATTGTTACACGGATTTTTTAGGCGGGCAAGTTTAAAGGACTTTTTTAAAGGATTGTATAAGAACCTTTTTTCGTTCGATAGGTAACGTTAAAAGGAGATCTTTTCCAGCTTTAGGATTGTCGGTTGATATATCGCAAAATCTTAAAATTCCTTCTATAGGAGAGTTAACGCCCTCTTCATCCAATTTAAAACCATAAGCTTTTACAAGCTTAATAAACTCTTCGTTAATTTTAGAATCATTTTCAGGTTTAACCAAGACGCCCGGAAAAACATCTTTAATTTTTTCAATAGCGTTTTTTTGAATTGGATTAACCATTATATCATTTTTGTTAACGTTAATGGTCGGTTCTTCATCGGCTTGTTCCATTTCTTCTTTAGTATAAAGCCCCGATAGGTCGGCCGGAAAAGCTTTTCGTAACGCCAAGGCCTCTGCGCATTTTCCCAACATAGTGCATGGCATTTTTTTCCATATAGGGTTATTACCTGGAAAATATTCACTCCAACGGGCCTCTGCAGTAAAAAACCCAATTTGTCCTTTAACAATTTTTTGAATTGTAATTTCGGCCTTCGCTGGAATTTGTCCTTTTACTTCTTTAAAGGCATCCCCATTTTCATCGGTAAAAGTTATTTTGGAACTACCGGCATAATTCCCCGACCTTTCTGCTATTAGTCTAAAGCCGTCTATACCCGTTTGAATAGTTCTCCTACCACCTCTTTTAATAGAATAAATTTGTCTGGCAAAAGGGTCAAGGCCTGTCCTTTTACAGACATGGCCAAAAAGATAGAATTCGGCGTCTGTAGCGCCATTCATTTGAAGTGCTTTTTTTTGTTCTTCATTAAAAAAAGGTTTATCGTTTTTAGTTTCAATTAAATTATTTTCTACGCCCATTTTTCGCCTCTCACGTTAAGTTTTATATCAAATGTATTTAATGCCATGTATAGATCGTTTAAAATTTCTCTTTTATTTTCTTCGTTCCATCTTAAAGACTGATTACAATTACAAAAAATTCCAGTGACCTTTCGACCACAATGGTCACAATAATGGTAATTTTCTTCGGGATTTAAATTTTCATTGTATAAATTCATGACGCAATTTCCTTTTTATTGAAGTGGAGTTCTAAAGTTCTTTTAATGGCCCACTCCTTGGCCTCTTTTAAAGAGATAAAATTATCTCTTCTTATCCGAGTTTCAATATTAAAATCCTCAACGGACCAAGAGAAATTTCCGTCACACGAGTAATGCGTTTTGGATTTTATAAAATCCAAAAAATGTTTATTTCCAAACATTAAAGAGTAGTGACCTTTAGTAAGTCTTTTTAATTTGAATTCCATTTTATATCTCCTTTCGTGCTTTAATTATTTTAAAGCACTTTTTACAATATCCCTCAAAATGAGATTTCCCAAAGGACGAATTAAATTGATTCGTTTTCCAAATATGTTTAAGAGCGCCTTCCTTATTACATCCCATACATACGCCGCTTATCTCCATTTTATTTTGACGTCTTTTTTCATTTTGATTAATTTTTCTCATTTTTTTTCTCTTCTTAATGTTTAATATTTTTAATCATATTTTTTCGATATTCTTTTTTTGATCGTTCTTCTAACTCCAAGAGTTTTTCTTCCAATGACTTAACTTTTTTATTCAACTTAAAATTTTCTTTTACTAAACTTAAAACTAATTCCTTGAAAAGTTTTTTTTCGTCGTCACTCATTTTTTCTCCTTTAGTTAAATTCTTTTTATCTTTTACAGTCTCACTTAGAGAATGTAAAATGATTTTATAATATAAATCAAAACAGCGGAGAGTGGAGTGAGTCATTTTATTTTGGATAAGAAAATTATTGCAGAGGGTAGTTTGGAGGCCGCCTTGGTTTTCTCTTATTTAATAGAGAAGAGAATGGAGGCCAAAGTTAAAAAAGAGAAATTTTTCTCCATTATTTTTTATAAATTAGAGGCCTCTTTAAATTTAAAAAGAAGGAAAAGAGAAAAGGCCTTTGCCTTTTTAGAAGAAAATTCTTATATAAAAATCATAAAAGAGCATGGCATTAAAGGGCGAAAAAGTAGCGATGTAAGAATTTCCATTTTATGCCACGTTTCCAAAGAGAACGGCGAGTCATTGCAGTGTAATTTATTACGAGTCGATGAGTCATTGCAGTGTAATTTATTACATAACGCAGAGTCATTGCAGTGTAATAAATTACATCAAAAAAAATTGTGCAACACGTCCTCTATGTATTCTTTTAATATATTAAAATATATTAAACTAAAAACAAGCAAAAGTTTTGTCGGAATAAATTCCGACACTCTCGGTGACAGAAAATCAATTTTGAAATTTATAAAAAAGGATTCATTCGTAAATGATGTCTCTTCTAAAGCAAAGGCCTCCTCGCCATTGATTAAAAAACAGCTTGAAATGGAAGTTAAAGTGGAAACTAATACTAAGTTAAGCACTAATAAAGTTAAGGCCCAAAATGAGATGATTTTAGCTCAAGAGATAATTCAATACTTGAATGAAAAAACCGGCAAGAATTTTAGATATAATGCAAATGGTAATTTGAAATTTATAAAGGCCCGCATCAAAGAAAAATATACTCTAAAAGATTTTAAAAAAGTCATTGATTTAAAAGTGGCGGAATGGAGTGATACAATTTTTTCCAATGGAACGCCGGGCAAAAATTATTTAAGACCTCAAACTTTATTTAATGAAAAATTTGATTCTTATTTAAATGAAGAAAAAGAAGAATCTTTAGAGGATCGATTGGAGGCCTTTTTTATAAAATCGGGTTGCAAAGGTTCTCCTATTAATTAATACTATATACATTATAAAATAATTAAATAAGTCGAGGTTTTATGAAAGAAATTAATTCAGAATCCTTAGAAGAAGTTTTTGAATTATTAAAAGAGAGAGAAAAGATTTCTTGGTTTTCAGACTATAAATTTTTGAGTGAGCATAAAGGGCATAGACCGGGTGCCCTTCACTTATATCTAGGGGTGGCCCATGGGGGGAAGTCTACATTAATGCGCTCTCTCATAATAGACGCTTTAAGAAGATGCGATAAAGATAAAAAGGTTTTAATTTGGTTGAGTGAAGAAACTGAAAACGATTTTCTAATAGAATTTTCCATGGCCTTAAAGACTATGGCCAAAGAGGACGCGCGGACGCTCCTAAGAAAATTACTCATCCATTCGGAAATGAATTACTCAAAGTTGATTAAAAAAAATGACTTAAAAACTAAATACGCTTATTTCAGAGAAACTATTCATAATAGTGACATCGACCTTATCTTTTTTGATAACTTAACGACGAGTGAATTTTATATGGATAGATCTATAGATGATCAATCCTACTTCATCAAGTCTTTAAAAGAAGAGGTTGCAGAGGCCAAAAAGCCATTCATCATGGTGGCCCATACTGGCGCAGACATGACGGAAAATTCCCATAGGCTTATAAATATGAATGATATAAGAGGATGTAAAAGTGTCATTAATTTAGTCCAATTTTGCTATATACTACAGAGATTCCAATTAAATGACTTCTATTATCCTACTTTAAGGATAACTAAACATAGAGGTCAAACCGTAGAAAATAAAATGTTTAATTTACAATTTGATAAAGAGAAAAATCTTTACGTTAAAGACTATTCTATCAACTTTTTAGAATTAAAAGACAACTTTAAAAAGAGAAACGTTTTATGACCTTTTACAATTGGGATTCTATAGAGAGAATAGCGTTAGATATCTATATTAAAGGGATTCCAGGTTCTAAAATTCAAGGCGATGATTGGGAAAGTTACGTTGATTTAGCCTTTAACGTTCCAGAATGGGAATTTTTAGAAAAGGAGCAGAAATTTATTCTTATAAGACATCGACAACTTTTAATTAAAAGAGATTTAGAGAAAGAAGAAATGGATGAATTTATTATTTTAAATGAAGAGATTGAATTTCAGGAACTGGACAACGTCGAATGGCCGCTTGAATATAATACCTTTGAAAAGTTTATTATTAATTTAATTTTTAAAAAGGAATTTATTGATGGCCAAAATTTTAAAAGAGAGTTTGATAGAGGAAGAGATTCTATATTATCTTAATTCTTTAAGAGATTCTTTTTTTTGGAAAAATATTTCAGGTGGTTTTTTTGATGGAAAAACGATGAGGAAACATGTTAGTAAGTTTGCACTTCAGGGTGGTTCGGACATCTTAGGGTTTTATAAGAGTCAATTTTATGCTTTAGAGGTAAAAACTCCAACAACCATAAAGTTTTATGAAACGAATAAAAAAAGATTAAAAGAAACGCCTTCCTTTTTACTTATATCTAAAAGAGAAAAACATTTTAAAAAACAAATAGATTTCCAAGTAAAGGTTCGCGAAGGTGGTGGTAGCGCCGCCTTCGTTTCTTCTTTAAAAGATGTTAAAAAGGCTTTAGAAATTGTTTGATTATAATGATTTTATAATGTATAAAAGATTCACTATTAATCAAGCGTGACGAAAGTAAACCGTTCCGAAGTGGCTTTTTTGATGGGCATAAAAAAACAAGAATGGAAGTGTATAGAGGCCTAGAAACTCTATGCACTTTTATTTTTTTAAAAGAGAGAATAAAAATGACAAAAAAGAAAATAACTAAAAAGAAAATAACTAAGAAAGCCAATGTTAGATTAGGCCGGCCTCGTGTTTGGGGCGATGAAAAGAAATTTAATAAAACTATTCGTTTAAGTGAAAGTCAGGAGATTTTAATTTATTCTAAATATAGGACTCTCCAAAGTTTTTTTGAGGAGAGTTATGCGACTTTAAAAAGTAAAGTTGAGAGAAAAAAAGAGGTGGCCTAGATGAGGCCACCAAGAAAATTAATTATTTTTAAAATAGATCAAAACCCGTTCGGAGTCTTGTCCTCAATTTATTGGCAGATTAAACATTTGAAGGACCTCTTGGCTTTGAGAACTTTCCCAAATTTTTGTTAAACGTAAGATGTGGCGTTTATCAACATTTAACTGATTAAGAAGTAATAAAAGCATTCTAATTTGCGCTCCATTTTGTTTAACTATTTCGTTAGGTAAAATTTTGAGAATGACGTTATTAAATCTTTTTTTCTTTTCCATCTTTTATTTCCTTTTTTATTGGTTGTAGTTAAAGAAAAATTGCATCATTTCGTCATATTGCAATTTTTTATAAGCGCTATGTAGAATTTCCTTATTTTCTAAGTAAAATATTCGTTTTTCCTTTTCAGAAAAATTTAAATATTTAAAAAAGTAATCAGTTTCCTCTTTTGTTAAATCATTCTCATCATCATTCATTTTCATCCTCCAAGTTTAAAAGATCTTTCAATCTCTTTTTAGTTAATCTCCATTTCACAATGTCCCCATCAATTTTTTCGAGACGTTGACCAATTAATTCTATTTCTTTCACGACTTCTAGAAGAGAAGTCCCTGAAAAAGATGTATAACAATCATGGCAAATTTGTTTTGGCATGATTCCTTCTTTCATTTCTTCTAATTGTTGTTTAGTTGGGAATTTAAGCGTTCCCTCGAAATTTTTGATAGGTCTTTCACAAGATCGACATTTTAATGTCTTGGTCCTTTTATCCATTTAATACTCCGATGAATGTAAAATTGTTAAAACTCTGTAGGCCTTTAACAAATGGTTATCAGCGGCATATTGAAGTGTTTCGTCTTGGAAATAGTCGAATTTAAAATTGTATGATTCCTTATCAACTTCAATAATTCCAAAATCATGCTCTCCATGGGGGTCATTATCATTATTAAAGACGTTGAAATTTTGGACTTTCCATAAAATTTCCCAAGTTTTTTCTGATAAAAGAACTTTAGGCGTTAAAGTTAAAGTGCAATTATGAAGTTTGGCCCTATAAAAATCAGTTCCAAAATTTTTATCGGTAGCGTTTAATTCTATAATCCGATGAATTAAGCCATTTAAAGGAATGCTCTCACGACAATCATCGTTAATAATTGCGCAATTTTTAATTAGGTGACGTGTTTCTTTATCCATTTTTATTCCCTCATTTTGTTTTTATCAATTTGCCCATCAAAATTTCTTAAGATCGACTTTCCAGAATGAATTTTTAGTTCTTTCGTGGCGATTGATAATAATTTGTTAATAGATGATAATTCTTTTAATTCATTTCCATTTGTAAAATTATTGGCCTTAACAATTTTCATCATTTCAGCTTTATAATTTTTTAAAAGGGTTTCAATCTCGTTTAAGAATTTCATTTTTTTCTCCAATAAAAAAGTAAAGGGCCAATAAACTATTGGCCCTTAAAACTTAATCATTTAATCAATCCTTTATGCAATTAGATTCAATTTCAAGGCCTCTTTTCTTTCGACATCCTTTTCAAATTTTAAAAAGTAATTTTCGAACCAAGCTTGGAGAGTCGGAAAATTCTCATAAATTAAGTCCTGTTGCTTTTTAGAAAGACGAAAAGTCTTATTAAACTTTTCATCCGGCCCCCAAATTTTAGGGCGGCCGGCCTTTTGTTTCTCTTTTTTTATGAGTTTTTTCTTCAACAATTTTCTTTTAAAAATCATTTCGATTCCCCTTTATAAAAGTTCAGCTTTGTTTTTTAGAAGTTCTCGAAAATCCTCTTCATTATTGGCAAGGTCTTCAATGCCCTCGATTAATAATGAGGCGGTATTAATGGTTCTTTGAATCTCTTCAATCTCAAAATCTTTCATCTCTTTTAAGTCATATTGTACTATGTCGTTTAGTTGGGAAACGATATGAGATCGACAAATTTTCTCTGCTATAGCGTTTTTAAAGTTTTGGAATTCTGAATTAACTTCTTTAGAAGGTTCTGAATTAACTTCTTTAGAAGGTTTAAAAATTGCTTTTTTGGCTTTTTTAAGACTTTTTACAGCTTTAGAGTCATTGCTATACTTGGTTCCATTTGGGTCTAAAGCCTCATAACGCCAACGATAAAGTAAATCCTTATTCATTCCTGTTTCGTCGGCAATCTCTTTTGGTTTAAAACCTTTTTTTTTGTCCCCGTGATTGGCCACCATTAACTTTTGAAATGCTATCTTTAACATTTTAGGATAAGGGGCGCGGTTTTCTAAAGAATTTTTAATTTCTTTTTTAAATTTTCTGTTTAAATTTTCTAATCGGTTCATAATGAACACTCCTTTTTTAGTTAGTAAAAATTTTATGCGCGGCCCTTTTTTTACTCCTAGGGCCTGTTATTAAAAATAATATTTAAGCTGCTTTTTTTTCTGACAATCTAAAAGGCCTATTAAAAACGTAGTGACTTTTTCATCAAATAAATCTGATAATGCCGAAATTTCAGCATTAATTTTGATTAGTCTTCTATAAAGATGCGTAACTTTTTTTGTTTTAAAGTGTTTCATAAAGAGTCCCTTCTTTTGTTGTGGGGCCGTCGTGATAATCGAAATTAAAAAAAGCTTCAATGCCTAAATTTTCATCCAAAGAAAAATGGTCATAATATTCCAGATATTTTTCTAATTTTACCTCTTCAATCAATTTATAAAATTCATTATGGGTCCAATTGACATCCTCTTCATAAACTTCATTTCTATCGGGCCTAAAACAACTTGCAACCGTGATATAGAAAAAGGAATTTCTTTTTTCTTCATCAATCTCTAATTCAAAATCTTTTTCAATAATTTTTTCTTCTAATCTTTTAAGCGCCTCTTTAAATTCTTTTAAGTTTTTCATTTTTTCCCCCTGTCGATATTATATCAGATTTTCGGGTATCATGCATTATATAATGTATAACTACCGATAAAATGAACTTAAATAAGAATTATTTAATGCTAAATACTTGAAATAACAGGCCAGTAAGGTATAAATGAATATCGTTTATTAAATAACCATTATTTAATCTGCCAATAAATTGAGGTTAAATTATGTTGAAAAATTCAAGGGATTATGAATGAAAGTAGAAATAAAGTGTTCTCATCATGAATTAATGGCCATTCAAAATTTATGTCCTAATCCAAAAAACACTAATCAACATTCCGAAAAACAAATTAATTTATTGGCCGAAATAATAAAATTTCAGGGGATAAGACATCCCATAATAGTTTCAAAACGATCGGGATTAATTGTGGCCGGCCATTGTCGTCTTGAATCGGCCAAAAAATTAGGCCTTGAAAATTTTCCAGTTGATTTTCAGGATTTTAAAAATGAAGGAGAAGAATATTTATTTTTAGAATCGGATAACCACATCGCTGAGCTGGCCGAACACGATAGAAAAAAAATGATTGAAAATTTAGAAGGAATGGAAATAGAAAATTTAGATCTTTTAGGAATTCCAGATTTTACAACCGATAATTTAAAAATGTTTGATCGGGATCAAACAAATGACGATCTTAGTTCAGAGACAATGCCGAAAGAAATTGACGTTGATAATTTTGGCGATGATTTAAAAAATACTTGTCCAAGGTGCAAATTTGAATATTGATTTTAGTTATAAATGGTTTTTAAAAGACCTTGAAAAGGTAAAACCAAACGGCCTTAAAGTGTTCACTTGCTTTTCAGGGGCCGGTGGGTCGTCCATGGGTTATAAAATGAGTGGCCATGATGTTATTGGTTGTTTAGAGATCGATAAAAGGGCCATGGCGATTTACCAGGAAAACTTAAAACCGAAATATCCTTTTCTTGATTCTATTCAAGAGTTTAAAAAAAGAAGTCCAATTTATTATGAGGATGAGGATGAGAATTTTGATCAACATGGTTTAGATTTTCCAGAGGAACTTTATGACCTAGATATTTTGGATGGGTCACCGCCATGTTCTGTTTTTTCAATAGCCGGGAGTCGAGAGGCAAAATGGGGGGCTAAATTTAAATTTAGAGAGGGTCAAGTTGAGCAACGTCTTGATAATTTATTTTTTGATTTTATTGATCTGGCCGGGAAGTTAAGACCTAAAGTCATTGTGGCCGAAAATGTTTTGGGAATGTTAAAAGGTGGGGCCAAAGGAATTACGAAGGAAATAATAGAGGCCTTTAAAAAGATTGGTTATGTCCTACAATTATTTAAGCTTAATGGTGCCGTCATGGGTTTACCTCAAAAAAGATGTAGGGTTTTTTTTATCGCCCATAAAGTTGAACTCTTTTTTCCAAAATTGGAGCTCCATTTTAATGAAAGGTTAATACCTTTTAGAGAAATAAGGGACGACACGAAAGGCGGTAAACCATTACATGCATCTCTTTTAAAGTTATGGCCCTATCGTAGAATTAAAGATGTATCTTTTGATAGAATTTGTTTTAGGGTTTTAGGTAAAAATAGTTTTTTTAATTATTCATTACTACATGATAAAAATATTTGTCCAACACTCATTGCCAGCGGGCCGAAAATTGTTATTTATGACTCTCCTAGATTTATAAATCTTCATGAGGGAATACTGGCCTCTTCTTTTCCTTTAGACTTTAAATTTAAAAATGATAGAGAAGGGTTTTATTCTTTAGGTATGAGTGTTCCACCTTTAATGATTTATAAGATAAGTCGGGAAATTGCAAAACAATGGTTTAACCTTTAGAGTTAAAACGGTTTAGCGCCTAAAAATAGACCAAGGGGTGAAAAATGAGTAAAAAAAAAGTTGAGAAAAAAAGTGTTAAAAAGAGCGTTAAAAAGAAAAAAGTAAAATCTAGATATATTCCTAAAGGCCGACCGGTTATTGAAATCGATTGGGAAAAACTTAATGTCATTTTACAATTTAAGCCGACTAAAGATGTTGTGGCCGACATTCTAGGAGTGAGTGAGGATACCGTTGAGGCCCGAATAAGAGAGAAATATGATTGTACTTTTCAAGACTATAGGGCGAGAAAAATGGCCCCTGTTAAAATTAGACTAGTAAAGACCGCAATCGAAAAGGCCATGAGAGGGGATAACACTATGTTGATTTTTTGTCTTAAGAATTTATGCGGTTGGGCCGATAAGCCTTTAGATAGGGCATCTGGGGACGGCGGCGCCATTGCCAATTTAGTTTTAAATATTCCAACTAATAATAGAGAGTGATTAATGAGAGTCTATAATTATTTGGAGTTAAAAAAAGAATTAGAAAAAAACTTTGATATATATACTAGGAAAATGAGTTTTAAGGTTGCTTATAAGGCCCACGAAAATTTTTGCATTGTTAGTAGTGGACCTTATACCCCCGATGATAACCAAAATTATATTGAA
>Ga0255047_10001356_pt1 | contig 17864 bp, 21 predicted proteins | sample JV7_2_1_MG_FD_183640 | JGI IMG/M metagenome (GOLD analysis project Ga0255047, IMG submission 183640) | Seawater microbial communities from Jervis Inlet, British Columbia, Canada - JV7_2_1 | ecosystem: Environmental > Aquatic > Marine > Inlet | place: Canada: British Columbia | collected 2016-10-06 | reverse complement strand
ACCCCCGAGGGAATGGGATTCTAGGGGTAAGCGGGTAGTGCGAGGGTCGTCGTGATTCGAACCCTGTTCGGTGTCGAATCAAGACTCCGAGGTGCCTCGCTGCGCTCGGAGCGTTCTGGGTGGGCTTAGGCGAAGATGAGCCAGCCGACGGCGACGATGGCGACCACCACGAGGACTGCGACGCCGATCGTTTGCCACGGAATCTCGGGTGCGAACCGCGGCTCAGCGACTCCATCGGGATCCCAAATGACGCGAACCGAGCCGCGGTGCCGCTTGCGAGCTGTTACCTCGAACTCGATGTGAGCGCCACCCGGTCCCGTTGCCTCGACTCGGTGCAAGGTGTGGCGTCCGACGAGGCGCGTGACCATCACCGTCCCGTAAACGATGACCGTTCGTCGGCCAGACAAGAACTCTCCCTTGTGATGAGTGTTTGATAACACTAAAGCGCCCATGTCGCCACCCGGTGGCAGTCCCTTCTCCGATCTGACGCCGCCGGTCAGCGTTGTGAGCCTTGTACCTTTTGCCGGAATCGTTCGTCTGTCGCTCATGTCTCCCTAACCTCGGGTAATGCGCCGAATCTCAGTGCTTCTGTTGCTGGTGGTCCTGGTCGGGTCAGCGTGCGGCGACGATTCACCCGATGCCGCCGGATTGGAGGACGAACTCGCCTCGTTGGTTGTCGCCGCTGAGGATGTGCGCGGGTTGACCTTCTTCGAGGATCCCGAGATCGTCATCGTGTCGACGGGCGAGTTGGCGGACAGAGTACGTCTTCAGCTGGAAGAGGACCTCGATCCGGATGAGACACTCATCACCCAGCGGTTATTCGAGTTGCTCGGACTGCTCGACGGCTCGGTCGACCTGCTCCAGTCCTATACCGACTTGTATGCGGAGGCGGTCGGTGGCTTCTACGACAACGACACCGGCGAGATGGTGATCTCGGGTGAGGACACGCTGAGCCCTTTGGCCAAGACCATCGTCGTCCACGAACTGATCCATGCGCTTACCGATCAGCACTTCGACTTCGCATCCAAGTTGGATCTCCTCATAGACGAGGAGCGCTATCAGGAAGCCTCGGCGATCCAGGCGCTGGCCGAGGGCGATGCGACCTATTTCCAGCTGGCGTACATGCAAACGATGCCGACTTCGGAGCAAGTGGAGGCGGTTCAGGAATCGCTTTCGGTTGACACCACGGTCTCCGATTCGCTACCCGAGTGGTTTTCCGAGGACCTCACCTGGCCTTATGACGCCGGTTTCGCTTTCGTCGATCGGCTCGTCTCTGATCTGGGAGTCTCCGGGCTCAACCAGACCTACACCCTGTTACCGACGACCTCCGAGCACATCATCCATCCGGGTTCGTATCTCACCCGGCAGCCACCTCGGTCTGCTGCGCTGCCGGACGTCGAACTCGAAGGCTACGAGGTGTTTGAGGAGGGCCAGTGGGGCGAGTGGAATCTGGAGATCTATCTGCTCGATGGGGTCGACCCGGGCGAAGCGATTGTCGCTGCCACCGGATGGGGCGGCGATGAGTACCGCACCTACTGGGACGGGACGGATGTAGCTTTTGCATATCTCTTCGTGGGAGACACTCCGCGCGACGGCGACGAAATGGCAACCTCCCTGGCGGCCTCCATTCGGCAGCGGATGGCCGTCGGGTCGGGATTCAGCACGACCACCGGAACCACTTTTTCTCCTGGGGCCGATTACGCGCTCATCGTCCGCGACGGCGAGACCGTCCTGTTCGTGGCCGCCGGTGACCCTCAGGTGGGAGCAGACCTGGCGAACCAACTGCGAGCGGCGCTTGCGGCCGGGTAGCCGCGATGCATAGCTGTGGCGTGTGATCTGGCGGGTTCGTGTCGAGCGTGCCACAATGCCCCGCTAACGCTGGCAATCAACCCGATCGGGGGATCATGGACTTCAGCAAGCTTTCGAACGGCGCCAAGATGGCCGTTGTCGGTGGCGCACTACTAGTAATCAACCTGTTCTTGCCGTGGTACGGCACGCTCGGCTTCAGCATCAACGCTTTTGACGCAGAGTTCTTTGCCTGGGGCGGCTCCCTCCTCGCCATTGCTGGTGCGGTGGTCATTCTGCTCAAGGCGATGGGTACTCGCGACGTAGCGGCCGGGCAATTCAAGCCCGAGCAGCTCGCCACGATCCTGGCCGGAGCCGGGACAGTGCTTATCGCTCTCCGTTGGCTGACTGAGACGGAATTCGTCAAGTACGGCCTGTTCCTTGGTCTCGCTGCTGCTGCTGTCGTGACTTTTGGCGCCTTTACCTCGATGAAGGATGCCGGCCTCGATCTCCCTGGAATGAGTGATTTCGGCGGCGGAAACGACGAGTAGAAGTCGTACAACCGATCTAACTAAAGGGCCCTGCGGGGCCCTTTAGTTCGTCCTGGAACAGTGGTATGCAGTGCTTGATGCAGACGCGCTTGAACCCCAGAAGTCGAACGAAGAGAGGCGCTGGCTACTTGCCGCGACCAGCGTTGGGACGACGACCGTGGTTCGCCTTCTTGCGACGGGCGCGAATACGACGACGTTTTGCCTTTGCCATGGCCCGGGAGCGTAACAGGGCGCCGGGGCCGCGCCAGCCAACGATGGTGCGGCTTACCTGTGACGGCTGGCAATCGCCCCCGTTGATTCTGCTCAGGTCTCGTGCCGATCGGTTGCGGGGTTTGGCTCCGTGTCCGGGCCCGTTCGGCGTTCTACTGCGGGCTCGCAGTATCCATGGGTTCGGATTGCGATCGGCGGTGGGCTTCGTGGCGTTGGAGGGGACCGGCTTCGTGAGTCGCATCGGTGTGCTGCGGCCCCGTCGGGTCGTCATCTGTCGAAAGGCCACCTGGTTGGCCGAGTTCCCTTCCGACGCGGGTCGGCCACATCAGGGATCCGAGGTGTTGCTGGATAGGCTCGGTCCATGGCCGGCACACTGATTCTTTGCGCGGGACCGATCGGAAACCTCTCCGATGCGCCTCCGCGGCTCGGAGAGGCGCTGGCCTCGGCTTCGGTTGTCTACGCCGAGGACACCCGCAGGGCGCGAGTCTTGCTGCAGCACCTAGGTGTCGATCGGCCGGTTCGTTCGTTCTTTGTCGGCAACGAACACGAGCGGGCCGTCGAGATGGGGGATCATCTGGTCGAAGGCGCCACCATCGCCCTGCTCACCGACGCCGGGACACCGGCGGTGGCGGATCCGGGGGTCTCGGCTGTTCGGGCTGCGATCGCGGCCGGCGCCGTCGTTACCGGGATACCCGGCCCAAGCGCGGTGACGCTGGCTATTGCGGTCAGTGGAGAGTCGGGCGATAGATTCGTCTTCGAGGGGTTCTTCCCCCGCAAGGGAAGAGCCAGGCAGAGTCGCATCGAGTCGGTGGTGGGTGATGAGCGGACCACCGTCCTGTTCTGCGCTCCCAGCCGGTTGGGTGCCGACCTGTCCGACTTGGCGACTCATGCTCCTGAGCGTTCTTGTGTGGTCTGTCGCGAGATGACCAAGATGCATGAAGAGGTGTGGAGGGGGACTCTCGCCGAGGCAGCGAGCTATTGGTCGGAGCGCACCGTCAAGGGGGAGGTGACGGTGGTGATCGGTGGGGGAACGTTGCCCGTACCCAGCCTCGAGGCTGCCATCGGGCTCGCCAGGATCGCAATTGCTGATGGTGAGCGCCCGTCGACCGCGGCACGGCGGTTAGCCAAGGAGACCGGCGTCAACCGGCGTGAGCTCTACGAGGCTCTCATAGACCGATGATCAGTCGCGGCTGCGCCTGAGTCGTTCAACCACGTATTCGCCGGGATCCAGAGAGATGGTGAGCCCGTCGATGCTGACGGACTCGGTGGAACTGAGACTGAACTGGTGGACGACCGTCGGGATGCGGGGTCTGATCTCCACATGGTCACCGTCCAATGCGATCTCGAGTTCGTCGCCCTCGCGAATCCCCAACACCCGCCTCATCTCAGCCGGTACGACGATCCGCCCCAGATCGTCGATCTTGCGCACAATGCCGGTCATGGCTGTCCTTCTCGTCGTCGCCGATGTCCAGTGTAAAAGCCGATCCAGCCAGGGCAACGTACACCCTCGCTGACGCCGGGGGCGCAGTTCGCGGGCAAGGTCTGCAGTATCTGGGTTGGTGGTCCGGAGAGAGGCCAGCACTACTCTGCCGAGGGCGATGCGTTACCTCACTACTCCCATCTATTACGTCAACGATGTGCCCCATATCGGTACCGCCTACACCACGGTCACCGCCGATGCGCTGGCACGTTGGCATCGATTGTGCGGTGAGGACACGATTCTTCTCACCGGCACCGATGAGCACGGGCTGAAGATCCAACAGGCCGCTGAGAAGAACGACGCCACGCCGATCGAGTGGGCGGATGGCATCGCCAAGCAGTTCCAAGACGCATGGCAGTCCCTCGATGTCTCCTACGACGACTTCATCAGGACAACTGAGCCACGCCACCACGTGTCTGTCGCCGAATTCCTACAGCGCTGTTTCGACCGGGGAGATATCTATCTGGGGCACTACGAGGGCCTGTACTCCGTCGCCGATGAGGCGTATGTGACTCCTGAGGAGGTGCCGGAGTTGGAGCGCCAGGGTCGCAAGGTGATAGAAATGAGTGAGGAGAACTACTTCTTCAGGCTCAGTGCCTATGAGCAGCCACTACTCGACTGGTACGAGGCCAATCCGGATGCAGTTCAACCTGCCTTTCGGCGTAACGAAGCACTCGGCATCATCAAGCAAGGGTTGCGCGACTTGTCGATCAGCCGCACCTCGATCGACTGGGGGATTCCGCTGCCGTGGGACGAGTCACATGTGACCTATGTGTGGTTCGACGCCCTCATCAATTACGTGACTGCAGCCGGCTTTCCCGGTGACGAAGCCCGTTTCGGGGAGCTGTGGCCGGGCACCCACATGATCGGAAAGGACATCCTCCGGTTCCATTGCGTGTATTGGCCGGCGATGCTGATGAGCGCCGGCCTGGAACCGCCGGAGAATCTGTTTGTCCACGGGTATCTCCTCATCGGAGGAGAGAAGATGTCGAAGACCTCTCTGAATCAGGTTGCCCCGTCGGACCTGGTGGCCGATTTCGGAGTCGATGGATACCGGTATCACTTCTTGCGCGATCCGACCTTCGGACACGACAGCGACTTCTCCTACGAAGGGATGGTCGCTCGCTACAACGCCGATCTTGCCAACAATCTCGGCAACCTCTTGTCACGAGTTGCCACCGTTGTTGCCAGCAAGTGCGGTGGTATTGGTCCTGCCCCAGATCCCAACAGCGCCCTGGCGGTGGTGGCAGAAGCATCTCTGGCGGCGACGACGGCAGCTTGGGATCGGGTGGCTCCCTCGGTAGCGCTCGAGGAGACCTGGAAGCTGATCGGTGCCGCCAACTCCCATCTCGAGCAACACGAGCCGTGGAAGATGGACGCTGGAGAGGAGCTAGATCGGATCATGGGCGACGCCCTCGAGGCGCTCCGAATAGTCGCCCTCCTTGCCTTCCCGGCGATGCCGGCCACGTCGACCACGATCTGGGAACGCATCGGACTTGAGGAAGCACCGGTTGACGCCAGATTGCCGGCGGCAGCTGCTTGGGGCATCTACCCGGGAGGGCTGCCGGTTACAAAGGGTGATGCTCTGTTTCCCCGGATCAAGGCATGACCACCTGGGTCGACTCCCACTGCCACCTCCACATGTCCGAGCGCGACCCAGCGGACCTGATCGAGCGAGCTCGCCTGGCCGGGGTGGAGTGGTTGGTGTGTCCCGGTACCGATGTCGCCGGCTCGGAGGCGTCGGCTCTTCTGGCCGCGACACATCCGGATGTGGTCTTGGCAACTGCCGGGCTCCATCCCCACGATGCATCGCAATGGTCGCAACAGCGGGAGCGGATCGAGTCGCTGGCGGCGGTCGCGGCGGCGGTCGGCGAGTGCGGTCTCGACTTCTACCGTGATCTCTCCCCGCGCCAAGCCCAGCGCGAAGCCTTTCGTGATCAACTTGCGCTGGCGCGTGCCCTCGACAAGCCGATCATTGTTCACTGCCGGGATGCGTTTGCCGAAGTATTTGAGGACATCGAGCAATCCGGTCATGAACGGATCGTGCTGCATTGCTGGACGGGCGGTCCCAAGTGGACCCGACGATTTGACGACCTCGGAGTGACCTTCTCGTTCGCCGGTCCGGTGACGTTTTCCGGTGGAGACACTGTCCGTCTTGCTGCAGCCGTCGTGCCTCGTGAGCGCACCATCGTGGAAACCGACACTCCGTACCTGACTCCGCCCCCGGACAGAAACTTGCCGAATGAGCCCGCCAACGTGGTTCGAGTAGGGGAGGCGCTGGCCGAGGTGTGGGAAACGACGGTCGACGAGGTGGCCCGATTGACGACCGCCGAGGCGACGAGGGTCTTTCGTGGCTGACCCGCTCGGCCGGGCCGAGACTCTGGCACTGCTGGAACGTCATGGGGTGAGGCTCCGCAAGTCGCTGGGGCAGCACTTCTTGGCAGAACCGAATGTGGTTCGCAGGATCGTGGACGTTGCCGGCGTTCACACCGGCTCGCGGGTGCTCGAGATCGGAGCGGGTGCCGGCACGCTGACCAGAGCGCTGGCGGACGCCGGCGCCGAGGTGATCGCGTACGAAATCGACGTGGGGCTGCGACCGGTGCTGGAGGAAACGGTGGGTGGTCGGGCCGATGTGAGGTTCGCCGATGCCGCTGCCATCGATTTCACACAGGAACTGCCTGGCAGTGGCTGGTCGCTCGTGGCCAATCTCCCCTACAACGTCGGGACCCCAATAGTGCTCGATGTGCTGCGGCACGCGCCCGCCATCGACCGCGTCGTCGTGATGCTGCAACGCGAAGCGATACAGCGGTTTGCGGCCGGCCCGGGATCGCGCGACTACGGAGTTCCGTCGGTTGTGGTGTCGCTACACGGCACGATCGAGGTTGCTCTACGGGTCTCGCCTCACTTGTTTGTGCCACGTCCCAAGGTGGAATCGACGGTTGCGGTGATAGACCGATGCAAAGCCGACCCGCTCGCGGAGCGAGCTATTGAGATCGCCGGGACCGCCTTTGGTCAGCGTCGCAAGATGGTCCGCTCCTCGCTGCGTGGTTTGCTCGAGGCGGCGTCCATCGAGGCGGCAGGCATCGACCCCACCATGCGTGCAGAGGACCTGTCGCCTGCCGACTACCTCCTGCTGGCGGCGGCGGCGCCGTGAACGGAAGGGCCTATGCAAAGGTAAACCTGAGCCTCCGGGTTGGTGCCCTCGGCGATGACGGCCTGCACTCGATCTTCTCACTCGCCCAATCCATCGATTGGGCCGACCAGATGACCCTCGTCCGGACCGAGGGTGGGGATACCTTTGTGATCAGAGGTGCAGATCTGGAAGCCGACGAGGACAACTTGGCGTGGCGGGCGGTGTCCCAGATGCGCGCCGGGTCGCAACCCGCGGTTTGCCTCGAACTCGATAAGTCGATTGCAGTCGCTGCCGGTCTTGGTGGCGGAAGTGCCGATGCCGCGCTCGGCCTTGCTTTGGGAGCCGACCTGTTTCGACGTTCTCCCAACGATGCCGTCGCCGCTGCGGCTGATCTTGGTGCTGACGTGGCCTTTTGTTTGGCTGGGGGAACGGCACTCCTGGAGGGGACCGGGGACCGGGTAAATCCGCTGCCAGCAGCCGACGATTTCGCGGTCGCCATCATCGTGCCGCCGTTCGAGCTGGCGACCCCGGCGGTCTACGGTCGCTGGGACGAACTCGACGGACCGGTCGGATCTCAGATAGCTGCTCGCCATCTCCCCGCTTCTTTGCGAGAACACGCTCCCCTTATCAACGATCTTCAGCCGGCTGCAGTCGACCTTGTCCCCGAATTGGCGGACTGGATCAGCGAGACCGCGTCGGCTTGGGGTCAGCCGGTGGCGATGTCGGGCAGCGGCCCATCCCTTTTCTCTCTCTTTGGTACGGTTGACGAGGCGGCCGACGCGGTGACGGCAGTTGGTGGGGTGCGAGCCAGCGCGGCAGCCCGCCCCGTGCCCGTCGGATGGGAAATGGGACCTGGCAGTACACTCCCGCCACCACCTTGGGGGGTGGTGTAACCGGCAGCACACGGGGTTTTGGTCCCCGGAGTACGGGTTCGAGTCCTGTCCCCCCAGCCAACCGTCTAGGAGATCGACAGTCGAGGAGATCGGCAAATGAGCGTGCGGGCAATCGTCCTCGCCGCCGGCAGGGGAACCCGGATGAAGTCTGACCTCTCGAAGGTGGTCTTTCCGGTCGCCGGTCAACCTTTGGTGTCATGGGTCGTCGCCGCTGTGCTCGAGGCCGGCGCCGACGAGGTCACCGTTGTGGTGGGACACGGGGCCGAAGACGTCGAGGCCGCGTTGCCGGAGGGCGTTCGAGCGGTCGTTCAGGATCAGCAATTGGGAACCGCCCATGCTGCCACCACGGCACTGGCCGCGATGGGTGATGTGTCGGATGACACTGTGATGGTGGTGCCGGGGGACAGCCCTTTGTTGACCGCCGACACTTTGCGGGAGCTGCTCACGGCCCACGCCGCGGGGGAGGGTCGTTGCACCTTGCTGACGGCGGTGCTTGCCGAGCCCTCCGGGTACGGGAGGGTCATCCGGGTCGGGGATCGGGTGAGGGCAATCGTGGAGGAACGCGATGCCGATGAGGCGCAACGGGAGATCACTGAAGTCGCTGCGTCTACCTACGTGTTTGAAGGTGCCGGTCTCGTCGACACGCTGACGGATGTGGGCAACGAAAACGAGCAGGGGGAGTACTACCTGACCGACGCGATTGCGGCCATGGCGTCGGATGGTGGTGTCTTTGCAGTTGTGGTTGACGACCAACAGGAGGTCCTAGGAGTGAACACCCACGAGCAGCTTTCGGCAGCCGACTCCGCGATGCGTCGTCGTATCAATGCCGAATGGATGGAGGCCGGGGTGTGGATGCAGGATCCCGACACGGTGTATATCGATGCCTCGGTGCAACTGGCCGCAGGAGTCAGGTTGTATCCCGGAACCCACCTGGAAGGCGACGCGGTGATTGGAGCGGATACCGAGATCGGTCCCAACACCGTGGTGCGCGACTCGCAGATCGGATCCGGATGCCGGGTCTGGTTCTCAGTGGTACGTGGCGCCGAGGTGGCCGATGGAGTGGAAGTCGGTCCCTATGCCAGCCTGCGGCCCGGGACCGTGATGGCAGACGACAGCAAGGCCGGAACGTTTGTCGAGTTGAAGGCAACCTCTCTCGGCAAGGGGTCCAAGATCCCCCATCTCTCCTACGTCGGTGATGCTTCGATCGGAGAGCAGTCGAACCTTGGGGCAGGCACGATCACGTGCAACTACGACGGGTTCAACAAACATCGCACCGTGATAGGCGACCGGGTGTTTATTGGATCCGACACGATGCTCGTTGCTCCGGTCCAGATCGAAGATGATGCCTACACGGGTGCCGGATCGGTCATCACCAAGGACGTCGCGGCCGGTTCATTGGCAGTGGAGCGTTCGTCGCAAAAGGAGTTGCCTGGCTACGCTGATCGCAGGGCACGGTTGGCCGAATCGGAAGGTGAGTAGGCGGCGGCATGCAGGCGAAGAACCGCAAGCGGCTGATGCTCTTTTCAGGGTCAGCCAACCCAGACCTCGCCGCGGAGGTCGCCGAGAAGCTTGGGGTCGAACTCGGCGAGGTCAGCCGCAAGGTGTTCGCCAACGGCGAGGTCTCGATTTCCTTCCACGAGAGCGTTCGTGGCGCCGACTGTTTCGTGCTGCAGAGCCACTCCGAGCCCATCAACTTCCACATCATGGAACAGCTGATCATGATGGATGCGCTGGCTCGAGCGTCGGCGAAGCGAATCACGGCGGTGGTGCCGTTCTTTGGGTACTCACGCCAGGACAAGAAGGGTCGTCCGCGCGAGCCGATCACAGCGCGGCTTATGGGCGACCTGCTGTTGACATCCGGTGCCGACCGAATCGTGTCGGTCGATCTTCACTCGGCCCAGATCCAGGGGTTCGTCAGCAAGCCGTTCGACCACATCACGGCGCTACCGACTTTCCTCGATTACATCGAGCAATCGGTCGATCGTCCGCTGACGATTGTGTCTCCGGACACCGGCAGAGTGAAACTCGCTTCCCGCTACGCCCGCCGCCTCGATGCTGAGGTTGCGTTCGTCCACAAACGGCGGTCTGTGGACGAAGTAAACGTGGTCGCCGCTCTTCAGGTCGTCGGCGATGTGCAAGGTCGCCACTGCATCTTGATGGATGACATGATCGATGCCGCCGGCACGGTGTGCGCTGCCGCGGACCTCCTCAAGGAGGCCGGTGCCTTGAGCATCAGAGCGATGGCTACCCATGGGATCTTTTCGCCGCCGGCGGTGGATCGGCTCAAGAATGCACCCATCGACGAGGTCGTCGTTACCAATACGCTTCCGGTCCACGACGACGCCCGGGGGATGTCGCATCTCACCGTGCTGTCGATAGCGCCCTTCCTCGCCGAGACCCTGCATGCGATCTTTAAGGACGAGTCGGTCTCGTCGCTGTTCATGGGAGAGAATGTATAACGAGGACCGGATCCCCTGGATCCGCTCGCCGGAGAGTGCCGTCGAGGTCGAGTAGGCCGCGAAAGGTATTCGACCGTTCGGTCCCGAGAGATCACAAGGTCAAGGCTGCCATTCTCTGATCATGAACACGACGACCATCACCATCACCACCGGGTCGGAAGCGTCGACGACCGACCTCACTGCCGAGGTCGCTGGGTTCGTGGCCGGTCTTGGGGACGGGTTGGTCAACGTGTTCGTTCCCCATGCCACCGCCGGCATTGCCGTGTTCGAGACCGGTGCCGGCAGCGACTCCGATCTCGTCGATCATCTAGAGGCTTTGTTTCCCCGCGACAACCGGTGGCGTCATTCGCATGGTTCGGCGGGGCACGGTGCCGACCACGTCATGCCCGCGGTCATCGCTCCGTCGATCTGCATCCCGGTGGTAGAGGGATCGCTCGCCTTGGGTACCTGGCAGTCGATAGTCCTCGTCGACCCCAACCGCGACAACCCCACCCGGACGGTCCGGCTGTCGTTTATCGCCGGCTGACCGCCTTGTGCGCTACTTGTTCTTCTTTCCCCCGAAGAGTCCGCCGAGCATGCTGAGGAGCCCGCCGCTAGACGACTGCTCCTGTGCCGGAGCGGGCTGACCGGCGCCTCCGAGCATCCCCAGGATCGAGCCGAGCACTCCGTCGTCCTGTTGCTCGGCGGCCTGGCGCTCAGCGGTGAGTGCCGCGGCAACCGCGTCGGAGTCCATCGCCTTGTCCTTCTTCATCTTGCCTAGAGCACCCATGACGAGCGGAGCCACCATCAACAAAAGAGGCAGCACCTTGTCCATCGAGAGTCCGGTCTTTTCTGAAATGCCCTGCTCCACCTGTGGCTGGTTGCTGCCGAGAACATGGCCGAGGATTCCGGCCCCGGACCCTGATGCGGCGTTGCCGAGAAAGCCGACTACATCATTGAAGATGCCGCCGTCGTGGTCCTTTTCGAGTGCCGCATCGAGCGCTTGAGCGCCCGCAGGCTCCTTCGTGTTTTGCGCCAAGGCTCCGGTGATCACGTTTACCGCGGTGCTCACCGTCGATTGCGTTTGATCCGGGCCGGTGCCGAGTAGGCCACCGAGGGCACTGAGTCCTCCGCCACCGAGTTGGCCCAAGACCGTGTTGAGGATTCCGTCCATTTCTGCTCCTTATTGAACAAGCGGTGCCTCAACCGTAGGCAACGGCAATAGCGCACGCACATCGAGGACTCGCATGCGCCGGAATCGAACGTGCCACCGGCGGGTTCGGTACTTTGTTGAGATCAGGAGAGCGCATCACCATGCTGGAGCCAATCGATGAATTGAACGCCGCGGCGTCGCTGTCGCGGCTTGGACCCGATGCGATGTCGATCGATTCCTTTTACACCAGATCGAATTTCGAGGTCCCGGACATAGATTTGAACTCGTGGCGATTGATCGTGACCGGGAAGGTGGCTACGGCGATGTCACTCTCGATGAGCGATCTGCGGTCGTTTGGTGAGCACACTGATCTGGTCACGCTGGAATGCGCCGGCAATGGCCGGATCCTGATGGACCCGATTCCTGCTGGGGCGCCGTGGGGTCTCGGAGCCGTGAGCGTCGCCGAGTTCACCGGGACACCGCTGGCGGGCGTGTTGCGGGCGGCAGGCTTCCCTGAGGATGTTGTCGAATTCGTCTTTACGGGTCTCGATCAGGGGAAGGTCGAACCGGAGGGGGAGATCAGCTACGCCTTTAGCCTCGATGCACCGACCGCCCTTTCGGATGGCCCCTTGCTGGTATGGCAGATGAATGGCGAAGCGCTCACTGCCGAGCATGGAGCGCCGCTGCGCCTGCTGGTGCCCGGCAACTACGGGATGAGTTCGGTGAAGTGGCTCAGCAGCATCACTGCCGTCGACCAACCGTTTTCAGGCCATTTCCGGATGAAGTACCGCTACTTGGGGGACTCCGCGGCGTCGGAGACTGAACCGGTAGAACGGATGCGGGTGCGGTCGCTGGTCGTCTCTCCCGCCGATGGCGACGAAGTTGGGGAGAGCCTGGGAATCCGGGGAATCGCCTGGAGCGGTTCGGGTCGTATCGAATCGGTCGCGGTGCGTGTCGACGACGGCGTATGGATTGACGCCGAGCTCGGCGAACCGCTTGGCCGATCGGCGCCGACACCGTGGGCATTGCGGGTGGCGCTGCAATCGGGGCACCACAACATCCAGACGCGAGCTTCCGACTCGGGTGGAAACGTGCAGCCCCTCGAATCGATCTGGAACCGCAACGGCTACGGGAACAACGTCGCCCACAGCGTTTCCGTACATGTGCCGGGTTGAAGACACTGCATCTCTCCCTCCGAATCTTCTACTCTTTTGGAGCGGAGGCCATCAAATGAAGACTGTGGCGAACATTCTCGACGCAAAGGGCTCAGAAACGTTCGAAGTCGACCCTGGGGCTTCTGTTTACGAGGCGCTCAACATTTTGGCCGACAAGAACGTGGGCGCCTTGGTGGTGACGGACGGGGGAACGCTCGTCGGCATCATCTCGGAACGCGACTATGCCCGCAAAGTGGTGCTGGTGGAGCGCAGGTCACGAGACACCCTCGTCTCCGAGATCATGTCCAGCGACGTCATGACCGTCGACCCGACTTCTTCCGTTGACGATTGCATGGAGCTGATGACCGAGCGTCATATCCGTCACCTTCCGGTGCTCGAAGGCGGCCGGCTTGTCGGGGTGATCTCGATTGGCGACGTCGTCAAGGCTGTGATCGCAGACCTCGCAACACTTGTGGAGCAGCTCGACAGCTACATCCGAGGTAGATGAGGCGGATTCTTACTGGCGTCTTGGATGGCTTGTTTTCGCCGCTTTCGGAATGAGTCGACACGGCCGGCAAGAGCCTATAGAGTCGCTGCTCGTGCGTTCGAGCCTCGCGATTACTTCGACCTCAGAGCTTCTGTCCAAGTTGCTCGACATCGCCCATGGGGCGATCGTGGTGGTCGATGACTCCTTCAACATTCAGATATGGAATCAAGCGGCGGAACGGACATTCGGCTGGACCGCCGAGGAGGCCGTGGGGAGCAATGTGGCGGACACCATGGGTTCCGGTGAGTTTGCAGAAGGTATGAGCTTCGAAAAGGCGCTTGATTCCGCCTTGCGCAGCGGCTCGTGGTGGGGCGAAGTCGTCCAGACGCGTCGTGACGGGTCGACCTTTCTCGCCGAAGTGTCGTTCGGAGTGCTGCGGGACGCTGATGAGCAAGTGATCGGCTACGTGACCAACCATCAAAACATCACCGGCCAGCGAGCCGTGGAAGAGGAACTCGAGAGAACGGTCGAGTGACGCTGCGGCGATGATGCGTTTCGGTCGATCGATTACGGGAGCGGCGGTGCTGTGGTTTCTCGGATGACGAATTCGAGGTCCAGTTCGTGTTCTAGGTCGGGTGGGTCCTGGTCGTGAATGAGACTCAATAGGAGCTTCCCCGCGTAGATGCCGGATTGGAGCATTGGCTCTGTGACGGTTGTGAGTCCGGCGTACCGTGCGGCTTCTCCATCCTCGAATCCGATGATGGAGAGCTCTTCGGGTACTCGAACACCGCTAGAACGGGTTGCGAGGAGCGCGGCCAGGGCATGCTGATAGGTGGCGGCGATTACGGCAGTGGGACGTGACGTCAGGCTTAGAAGCTCTTGGGTCATGGATGCGGTTGCCTCGGGTGTTGGGGGCCCGAGGCGAGTCAGGTCAGAATGATGGGATACGCCGTGATCATCGAGTTCCGCCACGTGGCCCGCGTGTCGATCGTAGGTGAACGGCGAGTGGACGTCTGAGCCTTTGTCGTCGCCGAGAAAAGCGATGCGTTCGTGGCCCAACTCGATGAGGTGTCGAGTGGCGAGCCTGCCTCCCTTGACGTTGTCGGCAAAGACCGAAGGGATGCTTGGAGCCTTGTCGCCAACTGCGACGACCGGCATGTTCGCATCGGCGAGCATCGCTGCCTGTGCAGGGGCCAAAGCGACGTCGATGAGCAGAACCCCGGCTGCCTTGTCGTTCGTGGTGTGCCTTGCGACGAGCCGATCCCGGTCCTCTGTGGTCGCAATCATTGCCACCACTGCATCGAAATCGGAGTCGCCCAAAGCGTTGAGGATGCCCCGCAGCCGCTCGTACACGGGTTCCTTGTCAAGGCAATCCACTGCGACCAGCACTGTCGACGAGCGACCCGACGACAGGGCGCGAGCTGCCCCGCTTGGGCGGTACCCGAGTTCATCGATAGCGGCGTGAACCCGGGCTCGCTTTTCCGACGAAACATATGGATGGTCGTTTAGCACCCGTGACACCGTCGAGACACCAACGCCGGCCAGCCGAGCAACGTCCACGATCTTCACCACGACTGGACTCCAGCCGAGGATCCATTCCGATGCTCCCGTTGCCACGGGTCGTCACCCATCGCGCGCTGTGGCGCCATGACCGCTCCCTTTGTAGTCATGACGTACGCCGATCTCAACGTAGCACCATATCGGCACAGGTTCTCGCGAATTCACATTGCGTCCTCGCCTGCCTTCCGTGAGAACGCTCCGGAGAGTCGCGACAGTTCCTTGAGCCAGGGCGGAGACTTCCCTCGTCGGGCCTCGGCATCGTTCGATGCCGGCGAATTTCCGCTCAAGGAAGGCAAACCTGGAACCGATTTCATACACCGTTTGCAGTACTCGTATGGACAAGGCAGGAGAAAATGAATCTTGAAAAAACCTCAGGTGAGCTGACGCCGCCTGGAATCGACGCCGCAGCCGCTACCCGGCGACTCAGACGCCGCCGCGCCCGCACATGGCTGGCATTCGGTCTGGTAGGTCTGATGATGGGAGCGGTGTGGGCGGTTGGTATTGCCACCTCCACGGCGACGGTGGACACCGGCGGCGCCGCGCCTGCGACACAGGTCTTTGGCACCGCTGCCGGCGCCTCTTCGACGTCGCAGTACGCCGGTCTGGTATCGGCGAACACGCCGCTCACGATCGGGTTCAGGGGCAGGTGGGGCAGGGTCGCGGCAGACACTCCTATGTTCGACGTCGATCTGACCGCTGAGGCGGGCACCTACTTTGTAGAGGTCAACCTCAACAACAACCCAGCTGGTTGGTCGGCACTGCAGTTGGAGTTCCACATTGTCAATACGACCTGTGCTCTTGCGGATTCTGCCGACTGGGCATCCCCCGCTGCCAGTTCGGTGATGGCGATTGAGAGTGAGGACGCCTCTGCGGTCTTTGCGTCTCTCGCATCGGGCACCGCGTACTGCATCGGGATCGAAGCCATTACTCCGAAGGCCAACGACACCGCCGGTACTTACATTCGGCGCCCGTCGGGTAGCGCTACGCCAGATGCACCGGTATTCGCCGCCCTGCTAGGTCGCTCGGCTTAAGACGATCGGTTGTTCTGGCGGGTGCGCGCCAGAACGACATCTAGAACCAGGAACGAGTCAATGAGGGACAAGGACCGTAGACCCCGAAGCCGAATCGTCGGCGCAATCATGACTGTGGTCGTTGTTGTCGTCTTCGGCGGCCTCCTCTACCTGCGGGCCTGGCCGCCGGTAGTCGTCGTCATGTCCTCCAGCATGGAACCGGCTATCGACACTGGTGCGATTGTGCTCATAAAACACCTGGACGGCCCGCCGGAGGTCGGCGACGTGGTGACGGTGCCGGTCCCGGCTGAGGCTCAAGCCAACGGGTACCCCGATGAGGTCATGCACCGGGTGATAGAGATCACTGAAGATGGACTGGTGAAGACCCAGGGCGACAACCTGGACAAGCCGGATCCGTTTGCGGTACCTGTGTCGGCGGTCACCGAACGGGCGGTCACGGTTGTTCCGGGGGCTGGCCAACTCATCGCCTTCCTCTTCAGCCCGTACGGGCTTTTGTGGATGGCGGCGGGCGTCCTGCTGCTGGTCGTCATGCCATTCTTTGACGGTCAGCGCGAGCTTAAGTTGGCCGTTGCGGAATACGGCTACCACTTGCGCAGCCACACCCAGATTCTGCAATCGATGAGCGCCGCCTCGCAAGATCTGGCAGTGACAACGGAGCGATTCCGAGAATCGATCGGTAGCGATACCTCTTACGACGTGCTCGAGGAGATCGACATTCCCGGCTGGGTTCTTGCACCGCCGACTCCGGTTGCGGAGGGCGAAGGCTGGGAACCGGTGCACCCCTTGCTTCAGCTGGGACCCTATTTGGAGCGGGACGCCGAAGAATCAGTGGAGTCCTGAAGAAGGTAGCGATCTATTTGGGTGCTCTGCGGAGGTTCAGTCGTTGAACCAGGTGTCGAGCAGACTTTCGTATTCCCCCTTGGCGCGGTGTCCCTCGGCGGACGGGCTGTCGAGCCTTATTCGAGGCGCCGGATAGGCGTAGAAGTCGCCGGCGCCGTATGCGGCTAGTCCATCGCCGACATCGACGTAGCAGAACCCATCTCCGTCGAATCCCTTAGGTGTGTCGTCACCGTTGATATCGGCCGCGATGGCGGCTGCGACCGTTTGCGCCTGGCCTTCGGCGAATACCCCGGCCTTGGGGAGGAGCATTGAGTTCAGCAACCTGACTGCAGCGACGTCACCGATGGCGTAGACGCCCGGGTAGTGGATTTCCAGCGTGTCGACGTCGGACAGAAGCTCAAGGGTCTGCGGGTGAACCGGTACATACCCGCTGGGGTCGGTGATTCCCGCTTGCTGAAGCGCCTCGGGAGCGCGATGGGGTGGGATTCCGACCAGCAGGTCATACGGCACAGCCTCATCCCCGAACCGAATCTCGCCGACTGATGGGGCGATCTGCGTCACTTGGTGGTCGAAGTGGTGGCCGATTCCTCGGTCGTCCATAAAGGACTTGAGCGCTTCGCCAACCTCCGGCCCGGCAACTGCCATCGGTATCCCCTCGGGGGTATAGAGGTCGATTTCGACCTGGTCCCGGATGCCGTGTTCTCTGGTCCACGCTTCCAGCAACATTGCCGCCTCATATGGGGCGGCCGGGCAGCGGAATGGTGCCCCGGTGACCAGGACCGCAATCCTGCCACCTTCGAATCGCTCCAGCTCATCGTGAATGGCGACGGCCCCGGCGGTCTCGTACAGATCGTGAGCTGCCTCCTCGAAGCCCGGTAGCGATCCCGGTGCGAGTTCGGCGCCGAGTGCCAACACCAGGTAGTCGCCGCGAAGGGTTCCTCCGTCTGTCTCCACTTCCCGGTTTTGCGGATCCACGGCCTTGATCTCTGCGTGTAGCCATTCGATGCCGGGACGCTTCAGCTTGGCCATGTCGCGTTGAACCTGCTGCGGCTGTCTTTCCCCGGTCATCAGGTGCAGATTGGAAACCCCCAGCGAGAACGTCGTCGCTCGTTCGATGACGACGATTCGGTGCTCGGAGGAGACGAGGCC
>Ga0255047_10001354_pt1 | contig 17881 bp, 17 predicted proteins | sample JV7_2_1_MG_FD_183640 | JGI IMG/M metagenome (GOLD analysis project Ga0255047, IMG submission 183640) | Seawater microbial communities from Jervis Inlet, British Columbia, Canada - JV7_2_1 | ecosystem: Environmental > Aquatic > Marine > Inlet | place: Canada: British Columbia | collected 2016-10-06 | reverse complement strand
AGTGGATCTGCGAGGAAATCGACTGCGATGACCTCAAACCCAAGCACGGCAAGGGCAAAGGCGGCAAGGGGCGGCACCGGGACCGGGACGACGACTGCTTCCGGTGCGTGTGCGAGGAAACCGGCGAAGTGGTGTTTAGACCAGGAGATGAACTATGACCATCGGACAAGTTCCCAAACCGACCGTCCAGAATGCGGTCAGCCCAAAGGGCGACGCGACCGGCGCGCCAGAGCACAAGCTCGACCAGATTCCGTTCAGCGGACATTCGGGGGGCAACCCCGGCAATATCATGGAAAGCCTGCGACCCGAGCAACCGGCCGGGCGCCCCGCACCAGCCACTGGGGTCAACAAGGGCTGAGGACGATGGGGAAGGGAGAACTGGCAAGCTCACAACCACCGGGGCTGGGGAGACCTCAGGGTGGCTCCCTTCCCCAAGTCTACACGGGTGTGTCTGGGCAATGCCCACCCAGACGAACTCTTCATCAACTATCTGGATGCGCATGGGATTCGTGTGGAGTTTCTCGATGAAGAAATCATGGAGATCCGGTGAAGAGCGAGCTGGATTATGACCGGGAGAGCGAGCTGCTGCTGTATCAGAGCATGTGCAGCAATTCGTTCTATGGTTTCGTGCAGTGGGCCTTCGGAGTGGAGAACTATATCCGAACCCACCCGGCGAATAATTGGTTACAAGCCAGGGTACACCGACCGCTGTGTGATTGGTTTGAGTGGCACGTTCGCGAATGGCTACGATCTCGCCACATCCGGCCGGTACCGAAGAAACTCATGGTTGTGTGGCCGCGTGGGTTCGGAAAAACTACCATCATCACGAAGGCTGGCCAGCTCTGGCTCCATGTTCTGGATCCAGACCTGAGTACCATTACCGATAGCGTGACTGCCGAGAAGTCTTGGGATTTCCTGAAGGCTCTGAAGGACATCATGGCCGGTGATGACCCCAATTCTTGGTTTCCGTACCTGTATGGAAACTGGAAAGACCCGAAAAGGGCTTGGAAGGCCGGGTTCTTGAATCATGCGTATCGTCGGAGTCTGGCTGCCGAGGCCGCGAGCATGGTTTGCAGCTCAGTTGAGAAAGGAATCACCGGAAAACACCCCGATGCGCTGTTTATCGACGATCCGATCGTCCAGGAGAAACTTGTTGAGGGCTTGGCGTGGATTGAGAAGGTCAATCGGCATACCGATGCGATGATTCCGGCGCTCCGAAGCGATGGGCTGCTGGTTGCAACGGCAACTCGCTACCACGACACCGATTGGCTCGGCAAATACATGCGGGAAGAGGGTGTTCGGAGCGTTAGTGGGATGAAACCGCCCTACTTGGACTTCGAAGTCAGTGATAAAGGGGCCTGGGAACTGTATTTCTTGCAGGCTCGGGACCAGTTGGGCACTCCGGTGCTGCCTGAAGTCAGTTCGCAGGAGTTCCTGGATGCGTACGAACGCAAGAATCCGATGGATTTCCAAGCCCAGATGATGAACGAGCCCGGTGAGGGCGAGCACATGCCCATTCATCGCAAGGATATCGAAGGAATGTGGGTTTCGCGCAAGGATGTGCCGGGGAATCTGCGGATCAGTGTGCATTGTGACACGGCTTGGAAGTCCCGAAAGAGCGTTGGAAAGGGCGATTTCAGCGTGATTCAGGTCTGGGGCCATGCGCAGGATGGGTCTGGGGCGGTCTACTACTTGTTTGGGAAGCGGAGCAACCGATGGACGCCCGAGGAATTCGGGAACAATCTGGTTCAGGTGCTCCAGAAGCTGAAGGCCGAGACGAAACGGGCCTTTACGATCACCGATGAAATGGCAGTTGGGGGCAAGGCCGACGTTTTTGAAGGGTTGGTGTGGAACTGGTGTGCGCAAGCGGGGATGGTCGCGCCGCCGGTTCTGCTGTTGAGCCGTGCGGGAACGCGGAAGGAAATCCGGATTCGTGAGGCAGCTGGCTACTGGGCGAACCAGAAGGTCAAGTTGGTTCGGGATGCGGATGGGGTTCATGAGCTGGTCGCTGAGATGTTGAGGATCGGGGTCAGCGCTCACGATGATATGGCGGATGCTGCGGCTGATGTGTTTCATCCTGATGTGTATACGCCCGAGCGTGTTTTCGGGCATGGGGACGAATCCCCGATCAGTGTGAAGCCGACCGATGATGTGCTGCAGGGCAGTTTCAGCGATGAGGCGGTCAGGCGAGCGTACGATGATCATGTGAGAAAGCAGTCTGAGGGGTCGTTGGGGAGAATCCTCTCCTATGATGAACTGTGAGCAAGGTGGTGTGGGACCTTGAAGCTGGGGAGCCCAAGCTCGATGCGGAAACATGGGATGAGTGGCGACAAAGGTGCGGGGTCGGCTGTGCGGTCGTATGGGATGATGATTCACTTGACTGGGAGGTTTACGGACCCCGAGATTGCGACGCTCTGGCGACACGTCTTGAACGGGCTGAACTGGTTGTCAGCTACAACGGTCGAGGTTACGACAACATCGTCCTGGCAGCAGCAATCGGACGTCCCCTCAAAATTGCGGAAGAGCTGGACCTCTGGAACTGGATCTGGTGGCGAGCCGAAGGCTCCAGCTGGGGCAAAGGATACTGGGGACTGGGGGCCGTCGGAGAACGGACCCTGGGATACGGGAAAACGGGTAAAGGCGAAGATGCACCAGCGCAGCTTAAAGATGGAGACTGGGGAACCGCTGTGAGCTATTGCATTCGGGATGTGAGGTTGTTGCGGGATCTGTGGAAGTTCATTCAACGACATGGCTATGTGATCGATCCGGCTGGACGCCGAATGATGGTCGGCACGAAGAAAGGGGAGGAAGTTGCGGCTTAATCTCGGGAGTGGGTCAAAGCCCAAAGATGGTTATCTGAACGTTGACTTGGATGGGTGGCCAGGTGTTGATGAGATCGTGGATTTGAATGTGTTGCCTTGGCCTTGGGAAGATGATAGCGTCGAATCGGTGTTTGCGCAGGATTCACTCGAACATCTTTGCCCGCTTGGGCGTAGCATGGGTCAGATGAATATTATAGCAATCATTCAGGAAATCTGGAGGATTCTGCTTCCTGGCGGAGTTGCTGAGTTGATTGTTCCTTCAACGGATGGCCGTGGGGCTTTTATGGATCCGACTCACGTGACGTATTGGAACGCCAACACGTTTTTGTATTTTCTTGGGATGGAAAATGGACGCGAGTTGAACTATCCGCAGTTCATTGTTCCGGGCCTCAACTTCGGAGTAAAGGCTCACCGGGAAAATGAGACGGAGTGTGTGTGGGTCGTCGCACGGATCAAGAAGCCTGTGGGGGATGAGGAAGATGGCCGAGAATCCACAGAATCTGGAGATTCAGAAGGAACAGGGGAAGACGAACTTCGACAGCCAGATGGTGAATCTGGCTAACACGAAGTTCGAGCATTCTTTGAACACATTCCAGGCTCAGTACCGGCGATATGGTCGGTACTATGATCTGTATCGTGGGATCTACCAGGGCAAGTTCCATCCTTACCGTAACAATGTACATGTGCCAGCGAGTTTCTGGATCGTCCAGAGCGCCGTTGCAAGGAAGATGCAAATGATGTTCGGAGCGACACCGTACATCCGCATCGTGGGCGGCGCTCCTGAGGATCAACAGATGGCTCGCAGGCAACAAGCCCTTCTCAACATGCAGTTGGACGATGCCAAGACGGTCGAGAAGGCCCTGCAGTTCTTGACGATGGCTGAGGTCTATGGGACCGCGATCTTTCGGTGGTTCTGGGACCGGACTGAAGGTGTTACGAGTGTCCGGTTCCACGACGGGGTTGGGGAACAGAACGTGACGAGTCCGACGACCAAGTTCAATGGGCCAAACTGGGAACCCGTGGATGTGATTGATTTCTATCCGGAGCCGGGCAGGGCCAGGCTGGATCAGATGGAAGGGGTCACGTATCGGTATTGGATGGAGCTTGAGGATGTCAAGATCCATGCTGAACAGGGCTTGTTCAAGAAGGCTGGTGTTCGGAACCTGACGTTCAACCCGCCGAGCCCGGATGTGGAGGCTGCATTTGCGTGGCGACGGAACGTGGCGAGTGGTGGTTGGGACGACGATAAGCGCTCAGCCTTTGATAAGTTTGCGAAGCCTGTTGAGATTCTCGAATATCACGGGCGAGTGCCGAGGAACTTGGTTGACGATGGGGAGTACAGCCGGGTTATCACGATCGCGAACCGTCGACACTTGCTTCGGAACATCCCACAACCGACACCGAATCGTAAAATTCCTTTCGGGGCGTACAGCCCCACACCCGATCCGCACTATTTTCATGGACCGGGCAAGATCGAGATCAATGCAAAACTGCAGTATGCGACGAACAGGTTGGCTAACCAGAAGCTCGACGCGCTGGACCTGACCGTTGATCCGATGTATGTGGCGAGCAGGCGTGGTGGGTTCGATGCTCGGAACCTGAAGGTCAGACCTGGGAAGGTTCTTTGGACCGACAACGTCGCGACGGACGATGCGTTGCGGCCCTTGATCCCTGACATGAGTCGGTTGGCAACTGTGTATGCCGAGATGGATCAACATGATCGTTGGATGCAGAAGTCTGCTGGGATCATCGATGACACGGTTCAGGGGATCGAGTCGGGTGGTGGACGGACAACTGCGACGGAGTTCCAGGGACGGTCTGAGTCCGCGACTACACGCATTCTTATGGAGGTCCGGCAGGCTGAGCGTCAGTGGCTTGAGGTGTTGGGGGCCGAGTTCATTGAGTTGAGTCGGGCGTTCTTGCCGTTTCCGCAGATGGTTCGGATGATCGGGGCCAATGCAGTTGTGGATCCGGTTAAGCTGACTCCATTGGCAGCTCCGGACCAGCAGGTTGATCTGAATGACATGTTGCCGGATTATGACAAGAAGGCTGTGGGGGCGACCCGGCAGCTCGGGATTGCGTCCAAGCAGCAGAACCTGACGCTGTTGGGTCAGATGCTCGCTGCGAATCCAGTTGCTGCATCGGTGATTGATTGGATGGCGTTTACTCGGATGGTGTTGGAGGCTTATGAGATCCAGAACGTGGATGAGTTGATGCAGACCGATCAGTTTGTGCAGCAGCAGACCTTGCAGGCGCTGACTGGTGGCGGCGGTGGTAGCGAACAAGGTGAACAGGGTGGTCAGACTTCTTCTGGGGGCGAAGCCCCTCAGCCAGACTTGGCTGCTGCGATCGGTGGATTGATTGGGAATCCAGGACTGGGAGGCGAGCAGGTTGCCTGAGGATGAGGGTGTAAGGGAGTTTGATGCGACGGACCCTGATGGCGTGCGTTCACGAGAAGTGGAAGTCGTACGGAGTGGGGTCCTGAGTCCATTTTGGGAATGGCTGCGTATGCGGTTGAGGTCCCAGCTGGAAGTGGATGTTATGACGTTGGCCGATCCACGCACGGCAACTGATGTGAATTTTCTTCGGGGGATGATCAGGGCCCGAAACGAGGTCTTGAGGCTGCCGGAGCAGTTCATTCAGGAGATCGATGCAGAGATAGCTTTGGAGGCCCAGGACAACCCTGAGCCCGATGATGGTGGGATTCCACAGCGCAGAATGTCTGTGGTTTCTAATCGAGAGGTTTGGTAATGGCGAGCGAAAAACAGGACAACCCTGCGGGGGACAACCCTCCGGACCGCTTGTATGCGAACAAGTATCGCGATGCGAATGCACTGGAACAGGGCTACATGAATTTGGTTGGTGAAGGTCGACGGCACATGGAAGACAAAATTCGGGCGGAGGCAGAGCGTGACACGTTGCGACAGCAGCTGGCGTCACGGCCGCCGGAGCCCGATCCTTACGAGGCCAGACTTCGTGAGGATGGTGGTCTTCCAGTGGATGATTTGAAGCCGTGGATCGCTAGCCAGGTTCAGGATGGTGTGCGTGAGGCTGTGGCGGAAACGTTGGGGCCGATCACGGGTGCTGTCAATGCTCAGACAGAAGTTCAGGCGGCTTACCCGGATTTCGATTTGGGTGAGGTGCAGAAGGCTGTTTCAGTGGATCCGATTGCGGCTGAGGAATATGGGAGTTTGCTGGGAACGAACCCGAAAGCTGCGTATGTGATGGGGTATCAGATGCTGAAGGCACAGCAACGGGCAGCCGATGCACCGCCTGCGGTGGATGAAACCAAGCGTGAACAAGCGGGGCAAGTTCGGAGTACTGGATCGAGTGCGGGTTCTGGGGACAAAGATGAACCGGACCTGACGCGAGATCAGTATGATGAGTTGCTTGCGCATGGACATCAAGGGAACTGGGAACCGTTTTTGCGGGCCAGACTCGGTGATGTTATCGCGGAGCATCCGGGGTTTAAGGACGATTCCAGCGGTTAGTGCGGTGAGGTGAGAGCTAGTGGCTACATCGGCCGATACTTATACTATCGGTTTTACGGCGGGGAGTGGCAATAAGGAAGACGTGCTCGACATGGTGATCAACATTGATCCCTTCGACACGCCTTTTACTACGACTGCGCCAAAGACGACAGCGAGTCTGACGACCCACGAGTGGTTGCAGGACACGTTGCCGACGACAAGTACGGCGGGAGCTGCGGAAGGGGCTGACTTCGGAACGCCTGACATGAGCGGGCGTAGCCGAATCACGAACATTACGCAGATTTTCCGTCAGGATATCCAAGTGACGAACACCCAGCGGGCGGTTCGGCCATTTGGTATCAAGGACGAGTACGCGTACCAGATCATGAAGGCAACGCGGGCGATCGCGAGAAACATCGAAAACACGGTGTTCTCGACGGCCGCGAGTGCTGCAGTGACTGGTTCGGCTGGTTCGGCTCGAACGCTCGTTGGACTGGAGGGGTTCTATACCACGAATGCGCCTTGGGCACGTGGTACGGCCCTCGGGAACAGTGCGACGGATTCGACGGCAACGAGTTACCCGGTTCTTGAGGGTGACTTCAACGCGATGTTGGAGCTGATTTACACTCAGGGTGGAAATCCTGATGCAGTGTATGTCAGTCCGGCTGTCAAGCGTATTGTTTCCAAGTATGGTGGGGCTCGTACTGAGACTGGTGCTGAAGCCAGTACTGGATTCTTGGCCCTGCGTCGTGACATCAGTGCGGCTGAGCGCCGGTTGGTCCGTGCGATCAATGTCTACGGAAGCGATTTCGGCGACATCCAGATCGTGTTGGACCGCTGGGTTCCACAAAGTCCGCAGACAGCAGCAACGGCGATTGGTGCTGCGAACTTGGTTGGGCGTATGTACTTTGTTGAGCGGGCGAGAAACCGCTTGGCGTTCTTGCGTCCAGTCAAGCACGTGCCGATTGCCAGTGTTGGGGATGCGACACGTGGTATCGTGCTCGGTGAGCTGACGCTGGAGGTCCTTGCAGAGAAGGGCTCCGGAATGATCAAAGCGGTCAGTCCGCGTGACGATCTCTGAGTTGGGTGGGGGGAGGCGCGGGCTTCCCCCCAACTTCGGAGGATTCCAGTGAGTTTGCACTTGATGAAGATTCAGGAGTTGTTTGTCAAGGACAACGAGGCCCTCAACATTACGGTGCTGAATGGTCAGACATTTTATGTGAAGCCCGACGGTGATGCTGAGATTCACTTGTCGGCGTCTGTTCTTGCTGATGCATGGCACACGATTGAAATTGGGTACCAGACCGATTACTTGGCGTTGGTGTGGTCGGCAACAATCGATTCGTTGAGCGTGAGTCCGGGGGCCGTTACAACTTCGAGGATTGGGGTGCATGCTCAAGGCGTTATGGGTAGCACAACTACGGTGCCCGGAAGCGATGCACTTGAAGATTTTGATTCGTTTGTTCGGCGTGGAACTGCGCTCAGTGTGTTCACCCCAGATTGGGGCGTAGCCGGGTTGAGTAAAGAACCGAGTGCACGTAGCTCAACTGGTGGCGAAGTAATCAGTCCAGGCTTTTATGGGGCTAGAACCCCCGCTGCTGCGGACACAAATTATCAGCAGGTGTGGGTTGGGAAACATCAGTCTGTAAATGATGAAGCAGTGGCGATCAGGGTGATTGAAGCGACCGTGCCGAATGTGAGTGGGCTTAGCAAAGTCGCGGTGGCAGTTTCGTTCCTGGAAATTTTCACGACGAGCCACATTCCGACGATCACAGGCGGGCTATACGCGCTCCATTATCAGGATGTGAGGACGCTCGATCCGGTGCAGCATTACTTGCCGGGTTGGAAGCAACATTTGGAGGTGACGTAATGCGGTTGCATTTGTATGAGCGTCAAGATGGTGATCCTAAGAGCCTCATTGTTTCGGTTGTTGCAGCGGACCCGACGGTGGAAGAGCATCATATCTGGTATACGAATGACACCGAAATCAACCTTGTGGATTCCGACACCGATGCTACTGAAATCCCAGTGGATACGGGGGTTAGCCAGGTTTTTGTGAAGGTGCCGTTGGGCGGACGTTGTGATTATCTGGGGATGGAAGTCACGATTACGGTCATTGCAATTGCCAGCAACGAGAACATCGAGATTACAGGGAATGGGTCGTTCATTAAGGGACAGGCTGTCGGGATGTTGGCGACGAACCTCGGCGGGGTTAGCGAACCGCCAGGCTTGCATCTTGGAAACAATGAAGAGCCGTTGTTCAAGGGTGTAGGGTTGTCAGTCGTGACGAGTGATTGGGGCGTACAGGGGATCCACCAAACTCAGAAGATCGGGGGGAGTGGTGGTGCGTTGCCGACCGATGCATGGGCGAGTCCATTTGAGGATGGGCAAGCCTTTACAGTGGCAGCAAGCCCATATAAGAGGGTGATGGATTTCTGGGTTGGGCATCGGATGGTGAACTCGACTGGAGTTACGGGGTCGAGTCTGTTGGGAATTCCGAATGGAATGCCGTCTGTAGCTGGGCTCGACTCGGCTTGGGTTGCGCTCAAGCTGGCTTCAGAACTGTTCGTGGATACACTTGGAAGCCCGCCGCAATCTTGGCCGATTAGTATGCAGGTGAGCTTCTTTAAGTACCGGGACGTGATGACGTTGGATCCGAGACAGCAGTACAGTATTGGGAATCGTGGCGGAGGGCCGAAGGTTACGTAACAACGGGGGTTTATCATGGGTGTAGATCGGAAGCCGGGGTATCCGGAAGTACCGGCGTTGTGGAGTCCGGATGATGAGAGTCCTGGGATCAAGCGTGAGCATGGGTCTGGGGATCGAACGATGGGTGTTGGGTTCGGGCTCGGGCTCGATATGACGGCCGACAAGATTGTTCGTGAGATTGGGGATGGGCAGATCACGGCACCGGATGTCAAGGTGAGTGTGCCGTTCATGAAGCGAGGTTAGTTGTGGGTCGTGAGATTATTATCAAGACTGGGATCGAGGATGGGGGGCGTCCAAAGGGTCCAGTGATGGACTGGCGTCAGCTGGCTGATCTGCATTTGCAATTGGATCGGACTGGGTTGGCACCTGAAGCTGAGGCTCATCTGAATCTGATGGCCTGGTGGAACAAGTTGAATGACGATGATTCAGACAAGTTCAAAGAAGAAGCCAGTTGGATGCAGGAGGGTGGTGAGGGGAACTGGCGTTGGCTTGCGAGCATCCCACACAATGTTGCGGCAGCGTTGCTGCAGTTGAACCCGAATATCTTTTCGGAGAAGGAGGAATTTAGAGCGTGGCTGAGAACGGAAGGCAAGCAGTACCTAATTCCGGGGGCGAAACTGTAGATCGATTTGGCGGGGTCGGTTGGGCTCAAGCGCAGGGTGTTGGGCTTCCAACGATCTATTCGACGCTGTCGAGTCCGCAGTGTGCGAACTTGTATTATCGAGTTGCGGTTCCGCATGCTGTGTGGGGTGCGCAAGCTTCAGCATATACGATTATGGAAGATCATCGACATGGGATTACTGGTGCTGAGATGCAGCAAGAATGGTTGCCGAAGATGTGCTATAGCGATGTGGTGGTGATGGCTGGGAAGCCGAATGAAGGTGCGAAGGATCGGTTAGATATTCTGCTGAATTTGCGGCCAGCTCCGAGCGGTTTCCTGAATCGAATGCGACAGCCACCGACAGTGATCTGGTCATTGGACGACAACTTCCATTACCTGAATCCGATCAATGAGATTTTCCTGTATCATGGGACGCGGTTGCCGGATGGAACGTTGCTTGAAGATGGTGACAAAGTCTGCATACAGGATGGGACTGGGAAAGAGCAGGTGCTTTGGCGCGATGGTGGGCAATACGGCGGGAAGCTATTTAGCGTCGCGATGAACAAGGCCAGGCTGGCGGACATGGATATGGTTTTGCAGTCGGTACATGGGGTGCATTTTACAACGGAGCGGCTGCGGAAGTTTTATGTGGATGAGGTTGGGTTGAAGAATACGTATGTGTATCCGAACTCGATTTTGTTCAACGATTACATGGCGTTTAAAGGCCATCGGATCGTTCGGAAGGATCCGAAGCAGGTTCGGGTGTTGTGGCAGGGTGGTGAGGGGCATTATCCGGATTGGATGGAGATTCAGCCCAGGCTGGCGAAGGTTATGCAGAATCATCCGGAAGTTATGTGGCAATGGTGGGGTGCCCAGTATCCGAGTGTTGTGAAAGAGATTCCGGATGAGCGCGTTGAGTATATTCCGTGGTGTGTGTACGACGCGTATAAACTCATGTTGTCGATGTTGGATTTCGATTTCGTGGTGGCTCCTCTGGCTGCGAACAAGTTCAATGAGGGTAAGTCGAGTATCAAGATGTATGAAGCTGCTGCGTTGCCGGAACCGAAACCTTGTCTGGCGAGCAATGTGCCACCGTTCAGTGACGACATTATTGATGGTGAGACTGGATTCTTGTTCTCAAACCACGATGAGTTTGAGGAGAAGTTTGGGATTCTGGTTCAGAATCCGCAGCTGCGACGTGAGATGGGTCAGAATGCGCAGCAGTGGTTGAAAGAAAATCGAGATGCTGAACTGACTTCACCACCGTTGTTGGAGTGGATTTTAGAAACACGGGAATCAACAACACCTGAACAGACTGGTGCGTTGGCGGAGTTGGCGAAGGAGTTGGCGGTGGATTCTCGGTGGAAGAAGGTCGAGACAAGTGAAGGAGGCTGACGATGGCGGTGTTCAGCTTCACTGCTGCGGGCTCACTCGGGATGAGCACCACGTCGTATGGGGCGATGCAGACGAAGGTTGCCCGTATTGTCGGTGCTCAGGACAATCCGAGCAAGGTCGGAGCAGGGGATGCGATCAGGGATGCGTTGACTCGGATGAACGAGTACACGTGGGAATATCTGAATGTGTCGGGCGATGACATTACGGTGGTGGCGGGGACCAGCCGCTATGATCTTCCGGTTCCGTTTAAGAAGCCCGTGAGTTTGCGGTTCACGACGAACGAGCGTGAGCTGAAGTATGTTCGGCGAGCTGATTACAATTCGACATATCGGAACCAGAGTGGGCTTCCAGCGCACTACTACACGTTGTTCAATCATCGGCAGACTGCTGAAGTTGAGCTGCTTGGGCCGCCGCAGTCGGCCGACACGATGGAAATCCGTTACACACGCCCGGTGCTGTTGCCGAATGCGAATAGCGAGTTGCTCGATATGCTGGAGTGGCATGGGCGGTTCGTGAAGTTGGATGCACAGGTGCAGGTTGCGATGGAGCGTGGGCTTGATCTCGGGTTGATCGATCGGTTGAAGGTCGATCGTGAAGATGCGCTGCGGGGAATCATTGCTGATGATCGGGATCCAGGAGTTGCAGCGGACGAGGGCTTGAAGCCTTTTGCGGTACATGGGGATCGGGGATTCCCGGAAGATCATCCGTATCACGCGATTATGGATGGGGAGTAGAGGATGGGATTCACGAGGTTGTATCGGTACGACATTTCGGCGTTGCGGGGCAACACGGCCAGTTCTGCACTGTTGGTCCCAGCGACGGGGGCCACGCTCACTTGTCACATGGTCGGGGCCAGTGCTGCTGAGGTCAAGGATGTGCAGGCGGGCGGTGGTGGCACGACGTTGTTGGTTTATGACACTGGGAATTTGAAGGCTAACGACACGGTGCAGTTGGGGACCGATAGTGCGCAGCTGGCCACGATCGACAGTGTTCAGGATGGGCAGCTGACCATGACTGCGACGAGCGCTAACTTCGATGTTACGGCGTTGGGTCAGCGGATCGTGCAGATCGGCCCATCGACTGAGATCCCTCGGATTTACACCGAGGTCAATGGGACGACTGAGGTTGCGGGTGGGCCTGGGGTTGCACCTGTGATCGCGGCGGGGACCGGAGCCAGCAGCTTTTGGGCTGCGCAACCCCTTCTCGATATTATCTTGAGTGGTGGTGGACTGCTTCAGACTGAACTTTTGATTGATCAGCATGGGTCCATGCCGGTGAACGAGTTGAATTTGCCGGGGTTTGGCGGTCGTGAAGCTGCGGTGGTGCCGACGAGTCGCAATAATGATTTGGCGTTGAAGGGAGCGGTTCAGAAGGCGAAGGTTAGCGGCAACCGAGTTATTGAAATTGATGCTGGAATCTGGCAGCTCACGGATGTTGTTCCGATTGATGATGTGCCGGGGTTGACGATCCGTGGCAAGGGCAGCCATGCGACTGAGTTGCGTATGACGAACAGCACGACTGCTCCGGTGTTTGAAGTGACGGGGACTACAACGGACTTCCGGTTGGAGGGTGTCGCACTGAAGCGGACGGCTGGGACTGCTCATGTGTTGGATATCCAGAGTACGGCATCGCGGACGACATTGAAGGATGTGCTGCTGGATCAGGCTGGGTCTGGAATCACTGATGCTGGCATCGACACGCTGCTTGATGATGTTCGGGTGACGGGGACCACGACGAAGTGTTTGGTGTGTACGGGGACTGGGGGTCGGTACGCGAATCTCAGACTCAAGCCGACAAGCAGCCCAAGTGTCCAGATCGAGATTGGGGATACTGCAGAAGATCTTGAGTTCCACAATGTGAATGCGAGTTTGTCGAACAGCGCGCTTGGTGGCGTTGCGGTGAGTGTGTTGAACACTACGACGGATCCCCAGAACATTAAGTTTTTTGGTGGGACGTTGAGTGGTGGGGATGATCCTGGAACGACACAAGATGCTGTAACTATCGCGGGTGGAACTGGAATCAAGTTTGTTGGGACGCAAATTCAGGATTCAAATACTGGATTCAACGTCAGTGGTGGGTCGGATGTACGGCTAAGTAGCTGTACGGTGGTTGGGGTGAGGCAACATGGAGCTTTGATCAGTGCTGCAACTGGGCCGGTCCGGATCAGTGATTGGATCAGTAGCAATGTAAGTGAGCAGACTGCCGATACTTATGATCATATCCAGATTGCTGGTACTGTCGATAATGTTGCAGTGAATGGTATTACGGTCGGTAACGGAATTCGTGGGACCGGAACCAACGCACGGTACGGTGTTTGGGTTGAAGCTGGCGCTGGTAAGAATGTATCGGTTATTGATGTCAATGGTGACGCGGATGAGATGAATCAAGTTGTGCTCAACCAGAAAACTGCGGTGGATTCTGGTAGTGCGCGGGTAAGCCACGTTCCGGATCTGACTGGGACGAAGTCTGGAGATCACGAGGGGTTTGCAGGTCAGTTGCGGTTGATCACGACGAACGTGACAACGATCAATGTGCAGAATATCTGGGCGTTGAATATCGCTAATACTACTGGTGGAATCCTTGTCGATACGTTGGAGGGTGGGGAACGTGGGCAGCTGTTACACATTACCAACACGCATGGTTCGAACTCAGTAACCATTGTGGACAGTGCTTCGATCGTGTTGATTGCCAGTGCTAATACAGCGTTGGCTGCGGGTGAATCCATGTTGTTGATGATGGATGGTGGCGGAACGATTTGGCGTGAGATCACGATCGAGAGGGCCTGATGGCTGAGCTTCTTGAGGTTTTGCAGCAGGGGCTGATGAACGCACGGGATCCGGTGCTGATGCCGGAAGGTGCGTTGCAGAAGGCTGTGAACGCGAAGTATCGGACTGCGGATCCGGCACTGTGGCAGGCTGAGGGTCGAGCCTTGATGGGTTCTGGAGATCAGGGGTCTGGTGAGGCGATCCAAGGGATGGTCGGGATCCGGTGGGAGTCGTTCAGTGGGGCCGCGACGGGTGAAGTTGGGACTGAGTTGTTTCAGTTGATTTTTATCCCGAGGCCATTGGTTTTCGTTGAGAGTTTGGTTCCGAAGGCTTCGCCAGAAGATGTCAGTCATGATGACGTACGTCAGTACAACTTTCCGGGGCTGGGCAAGTTGTGGACTCCGGGAACTGAACCGCTTGAGCTGATCGTGATGACGAACAACGATGCAGCGCCCGTTGAACAAAATGCAATTGTGCTGACGGGTGGTCAGAGTTTCGCGATGCGACGGACACCGCAGCAGATCGTGGCGCACGGTACTGTCGGTACTCCGGTGATTACGAGTGGGCTGGCGCTGAATGGTGGGTTGGCTCCATTTGCATGCCATGACGAAATGGATCCGCAGTTCGTTGGGACGTTGGGCGATGATGTTGAAGATGGGTTGGTGTACACGCACTGGGTTGTGTGGCGTAGCGCCGCCGATACGCAGGCTGAGGGGTCGAATCCTGGTGGGGAAATCACAAGTAGTAGTTGGTACAGCAAGCCGACGCACATTCTTCAGTCGGATTATGATCCGGGGGATCGACGCAGCATCATTCTTGAGATCGATCTTGGGCCTGCGGATGATCGCCCGTCGCAGATGAATCAGATTCGGGTTTATCGGTGCAAGGAACCAGCGAGTCCGATCAAGATCGGTGATGACGACGTGCTGCCGAACCAGTGGCCGAATGGAATCACCCTCGACACGATCACGATCGCCGACATTCCCGATGCTTGTACGGTAGGGACGAACTGGTATTGGAAAGATTCGGATCAAGAGATTCTGTATTACAAGGATCAGGGGAGTCTGTACAGCGACAAGGGAGATCCGTTTCCGACGACTAGTGTTGTGTTGGCAGGATTGCAGATTCAGGCCAGTGCGAACGGGCCGCCACCGAATAGTTCGACTGGAGATGTTTTTCAAGGCAGTTTGGTTGTGGACGACAAGGATGTGCCAAGGCGAATTCGGTGGAGTATGCCGGGGAGCCCGCATGCGTTTCCGTTTATCTTCTTTCTTGATGTCGAGACCGGCAATGGGGATGAGATCCGCAGCTTGAAGGCTATTGGGAATGTTCTACTGGCGATCTTCGAGAATGAAGTTCGGCGGATCAATTGGTTGCCGACGCAGACCGATCCGGATTTTCGTCAGGGGGATGTGGTCAGTGAGGTTGGGACTGGATTCGGGGCGTTGAGTAAGACTGCGGTTACGAAGTTCCGGATGCCTGGGCAAGGACCGATGGTTGCAATGGCGCATCCGAGCGGGTTGTGGGCAACGAATGGTTGGGATCGGATTGAGTTGAGTCGGAACATCGCTTGGGAAGACATGACGAGTGAGTTGCAGGGGGCCAGTCTGATCGACAACTATGATGCACAGCGGTTGGAGTTGTATTACCAAGCTCCGAACGAGACCGATGTCAATTATGCGTTGTACTTTCAGTATGACATTGCGCATCTGGATCGGAATGGTACTCCGACGGTCACGGGACCGATTGAACGTCCTGGGGGCGTGAAGGCAGCGGCAGTGATCTCGATTGCGGGCGGAGCGACCCGTGTCGTGACCGCTGACCGTGCGGGAAACCTGTTGTACGAGGGGTTTGGTTTCCAAGACGCATCATTGGGGGTCTTCACGCCTCTTGACGCCATGACTCGCGAGATTTATCCGATGGGGATGGGCAAAGAGGTCATCATGGAAAAGGCTCGGGCGCACTTGAAGGCCAGCCAGTTTGGTGGTGGCGTGTTTCTGGTGGACTGGGAGTTGGGGCCGGATGTTGCGCAGGAAAGTCAGGTAGTGACGGAGGGGGCGCGGCAGCTGATCCTACCGCAGATTGCGAAGCGGGCTGAGTATCTGACGATGCGGATCCGGGGTCAGGCACTTGAGGAAGCGGGGATCAGTGTTTCGGTGAATGCGGTTGGGGCCAGCTATCGTAGGCTCCGAGAGGCGGATCGTGCCTAGTTACAAGCGCGGCAATATCCCAGTTACGATGGATCTGCAGACGCGTGAGCTGATGTTGAGCAGGGAGAAGTTCCTGCAGAACATCAGTCCACGGCGTCAGCTGACATCGCCAGAGAATTCGCAGGGCAGTGGGGTTGGGAAACCTTTGCCTACGAAGGGGATGCCGCCGAGTGATTCGGTGCAGCTGACGTTGGCGGACAAGCTTGTTGATGATCTGGTGATCGGACCTGCTGGGACTCGCTTGAACTTGCGGTTCACGGGCTCTCCGGTGGTGCAGAGCGGGGCTCGGCTCCAGATCAATGGGACATTCACGCCGACGGATCAGAATGATGTGCTGAGTTTGTTGAGCGATGGGGAACAGTGGTGGGAGGTTGGGCGCAGTCAGCATGCGATCAACGAGATCCTGAGTGATTTGGCTCTGACGGGTGACCTGACGATCACAGGCGGGTTGACGGTCAGCGGTGCTATCTCGCTTGGATGTCCGGTCGTTATCAACGAGGTTGGGAGTGCGCTTTGCGATCCGTTGTTGCGGATTGAACGGGGCAGCGATGAGAACTTCGTGTATGTCGGGCAGACTCCATTTATTGGGTTTGGGTTTCAAGCTGGAGCTACCCCAGCAGGGTTTCAGATTGGGACGGCTGTTGCGGGGACGCCGACTGAGTTGCGGGTACCGGACAACACATCGCTGGCGTTTCTGCTGACTATGGGTGCTTCAGGTGTGCGGGCGTTGTCCTGGGACACGTCGCTTGCGCGGCTGATCGTTGGAGCAACGAGCGGCACTCCATTGAAGTTGTCGTTGGATGCGGGTACAGGGTCGGCGACATCGCGGATCGAAGGACATCTGGAACCACACTCTAATAACACGTACGACGTGGGGTCGATTGGCCAGTTGTGGCGTGATGGGAACTTCGCTGGAACGGTGACGCAGGAGATCGCGAAGGTCCAGAGTGATGGAACTGGGATCGTTGATGTCAAGAATGCAGCAGGAGACGACAGGTTCACAGTTGATTCGACGAATGGGGTCGTGGCAATCAACCGGACGTTGGTGGCGGCTGACGGGACGCTGCAGGTCGAGGGCAATATCAATGCGCGACCGACTGGGTTTCTCAAGCGGGATGTGAGCGCGAGTGGCTTGTTCACGGGTGAAACCCACACCTTGCTCGATCTGGATCTCGACTACGACTACGATGGGGTCGTGACGAACGACAAGCCGATCTTGCTGAATGGGCGCTGCGACGTAACGAACACCGCAGGTACGAGTTTACTGACGCCCCAGCTGTGCAACCTGATTCTGACGGGGGATGCGGGAAGCGCGATTGGGTCTGGAGCGACGGGGGCTTGGTACGCGGAAATCACGACTGCGCGAGCGCTCAATGGGCCGTCAGATGGGTATTTCTACTTCATCGCGAATAACACAGGGTCTCCAGCTGGGACGCAGCGGGCGTTGCGCAGCAAGATGGTCATGAATGGATCGGGTCAGGGGATTGGGTATCAGGGGCTGGCATCTTCGAGTGCTGGGCACACGGGCAGCCTCATTGGGGTCGAGGGGCTTGTTACGGATGTTTCGGGGATCGACTATGTGGTTGGGCTTCAGGGCAACTGTGTGCTTGCGAGCAACGTTGTGGCGGACAAGCGGGTTTCGCTGCGTGGGAACGTAGGGCATGGGGTGATTTCGCAGGGCAGCATGTGGGTGGCTTCAACTTCGAGGTTGTATCCGAATGCGATTACGCCAACGCACTTGGCCACGACCGATGATGGGCAGCTGTGGTGTGAGGATGCGGCTGAAGTTGAGGGGCATTTCTACGCGGATGGCGGTCAGACGGTTGCGCGGGCGGCCAAGACTGCGGGATATACAGCAACGACAGCAGATCACATTATCGGGTGCGATTCGAGTGGGGGCGCGTTCACC
>Ga0255047_10001353_pt1 | contig 17892 bp, 31 predicted proteins | sample JV7_2_1_MG_FD_183640 | JGI IMG/M metagenome (GOLD analysis project Ga0255047, IMG submission 183640) | Seawater microbial communities from Jervis Inlet, British Columbia, Canada - JV7_2_1 | ecosystem: Environmental > Aquatic > Marine > Inlet | place: Canada: British Columbia | collected 2016-10-06 | reverse complement strand
GCGTCGGCCGATGATACCTCGAGATGGGCGACGCAGTTTCGAGGATAGGAGGGCAGTCATGGCTATTACGTGGAAAGCAAAGGTAACGCTATCGGCACAGTGTGAAGAGTGCCGTTGTGAATCGAGGGCAACCGAGACCAAAGACAACCTTCCGGTCTACCCTTTCGGCCCGTTGCCGGTCCCTGATGTGCCGGCCGTGATACATGGGCCGGAGTGTTCGGTTGCGAGGTCGGTCGCTCGTAACATCATCGAAAGGGTGAGCCGATGAAGAAATACGACGTGTTTTGGGTCCGGGGTGGTCGTGTTGGTTCGGTCGTCCGGGGTGAAGGGGACAGTCTCATACGGTCCGGGCGTTGTGTGTTAATCCAAGAGGACACGACCGGAACACGCCATTGGCGTATCATGGTGAGACCGTAACACATTAGGAGATCACGGGATAGGGGATCAACCTCCTATCCCGTGCTTTTCTAATGGCCGACACATCATTTAATCATTGCATTTTAATGGTCGGCCTGGTATCTTCGGTCGTAGGTTAGATAACACGTAGGAGGGCAGAAGGTTATGAGTACAGCAAACGGAAACTTGAGGGACGAACGGGCGGGCGACGTATTCGGCGTGTCCGGTCGGTTTCACAATGTGATAGGGAACCCGGGCGGGAAGTCACGAGGCAACTCCGCCAAGGGCCGACCGGCAACGGACTGGGACCGGGCGGGGTTGATAGTGAACCAGGAGTGGGGTAGCTCGTGTCCGGCGAAGACTTCGCGTGGCTGGCCGGCTGGCAGCTCGATCAGCGTTAGCCTGAGATTCGATGACAATTGCGCCAACGGGCATGAATCGTTCGCAGCCACGGCCGACATTTACAAAGGGGGCAAGGGCTCTCTTGACTCTCGATGGCTGGCTGGTGGCTGCCTCCATGAAGAGATCGAGGCGCACTTTCCGAAGCTGGCCCCGTTGCTCAAGTGGCACCTTGTGAGTACAGATGGCCCGATGTACTACGTAGCCAACACGGTCTACCTTGCAGGGGATCGTGACTACAACAAGCGGTTGAAGGGTGAGCCGTCGTCCTGGTCTCAGGTCGTGCGGTTTGGCTCGAATCCGGTGGAACACGTTCTGAAGGATAGCTTCGCCAAGTTCTTGCAGGATGCCGCGACCGTAGGCGGGCCGGGCGTCACCGAGTTGCATGGGTTTGATTTCGAGGTTCTACCGATACACCACGACAACAAGCCGCACGGCTACCAGTTCAAACCCAAGTACACCTTCGGGGGCTACGCTGATAAGTGGCACGAGTGTCCCTTTGATACTGAGCCCGAGGCGCTGCAATTCCTGGAGGCGCTGCAAACCCAGAACCCCTCGTTCCACAAGATCCCCACGGCCTGGAGTGATGGAAAGGCGCGGGAGCTCGACCACGCCCGGAGTGCGGCAGTGTGGCCGGAGGCGACCGACGAAGAACTATCTGTAGAGCCTGACGAGCTGAAGCGGGTGCTGTTGGCAAGGTTGCCAGGGCTGCAAGCTGAATTTCGTGCCGACATGGAGCGGGCCGGGTTTCTGTGGCCCGAGGCGGTCACGGCGTGATCCCGGGCGCGGTCCAGTTCTTTCTATTCGTGGTAGCGGTTGGCGGTCTGTTTTGGCTGCTCAACCGCTGGGGATTGATAAGGCCGTAACTCGAGGAGGGCAGGAGCATGAAGAAAGTTGGTTGTTCGGTCACAGTGGAAACGATGTGGGAAGAGTCAGACCCGCACCGAATGATGGCAACGATCGAGGTGCATGGAGTTCCGTTTCATCTCGATGCGGTCGAAGTGACAGACCAGAGAACCTACGAGTTCGGCGACGACGGCGGGATGCGGACGGATGACGCTACGTCTTACGAATCAGTGGACCCTGGGCTGCAAGAGTATGTTGAGCAGATCCAGGTGCTCGACTCCGAGACGTGGATGCAGTTGACCGAGATTGACGGCCGGATGTGGCTCATCGTGGCGCATCCGTACGGCAGCTAGGAGGGCAGAACCATGAAGACGACAGAAGAGGTGTTGAAGGAATTCAGCAAAGACCACCCGGGCGCCAAGTGTCCTTGGTGCGGGGCAGAAGACGAAGGAAACCTCTACTATGAAGACCATCCGGAAGTTGATTGCAATCGGTGTGGCGTTCGGTGGTTGGAGGTCTATGAACCGGCCGGCATCGTGGTTGTGGATGAACCGCTCCGCAAGCCTTGCCCGAAACACGGCTGGGAGCATGTAGACGACGACACCGGCAAGTGTCACGAGTGCGACCCCCGTGCCTGTCTGGAGGTGGACTGATGGAAATGACCGTACAGGACAAGGCGCGGGCGTACCTGCTGTTGGCAACGGATTCGAGTCGGCCGCTGGAATTTGATGACCTCGACCGGACGAGGTGGCCGTGCTACATCGGTCGATCGCGGACGGTGGCCGAGCTCCCCGGCTGTTTCGGTTGTCGGTTGGAGCCGCGGTATGGGGCGCGGGAGGACACGGGCGGTGCCTGTCGGTCGAGGATGGAGTTAGAGGCGCCGGCTCGGTGGAAGGCGTACAGGGCAGCGGTCGAGCGGTCGGAGCACTTGGTGGCGTTAACGGCGTAGGTTCCCAACTCGGGGGGCTGGGGGTGACTGCCCTCTCCCCGGCTTCCCGGGCCTACGCCTCTTTTGGAGGGATGATGGCTGAATACGACGATCTACGTGAAGCGGGCGAAGAGGTCATCCTGTGGTACTACGAACATACTCACGACGGCGTTGACGGTGTCCCGGTCGAGATCAGGCAGCTTGAGGAGTGTCTAGCGGGAACTACGAATCCTTACGAGGTGGGTCAGTGGGTGCATCAGTTTCTATTGGGACCTCAAGGGTCTGAACACTCTGGCGGTCAACCGGAGTCGGCGAGTGAGCAGCGTGGACCAACGCCTGGACGAGTTGAACCGTGACGTTCTGTTGTTGCTCGGGGATATGTGGCTCTGGCGGTGGCTCGAACAACGCACCCTTGCGGATGGGTGCGAGCCATTTCTCAAGGTATCCGGCCAGAGCGATGAGATCCTTGGTTTTCATCTTCCCGACGTTCTTTCGTTCGGTGAGGATGTCGATGACCTGGCGCAGGAGTCCGTTGTATTTGAGAGCGACATCGACCAAGTCGGGTGCAAGCCCTTGGTGTAGGACGAGGGCCATCTTGCGGCGTTGCCGGCGGAGTGTTGAGGAGAGGGTCGAGGCTGGGGCATCGAGGAGTTTCTCGATGTCGGATAGGGAGTGGCCTTCTCGGAGCTTGTTGGCGATGTCGAGGGCGAGCTCGTCGGAGGCTCCGGTGTCTTCGTTGGCGAGTGGGTCGCCTTGGCCGGGGACCATATCGAGAATGCGCTTCATGGAGGGAGGATAGCCAAGGATGAGCAAGCATTGCAAGTGGACCGTTGTGACTGATGGTGCAACAAGCGAGACCCCATCGTATCTGTATCGCGTGTGTCTTGTTTGCGGTCGTGTCGAGTATCGGATGTGGGAAGAAAGAGAGCTGATTCCATGGAAGACATCCTCAAAGCGTGAGCCTCGTTGTAACCAGGAGGATGCATGATCCTCACCTACGACAACCGATACAACGTGTTGGTGTTGGCGCCTGATCCCGGGGCCACGCCTTCGGACTACCGCTCCCAGCACTTACCCATCCGTTCGATCTTACGTCGGCGACACCGTGGGACCTTTTCGAAGGCGATGCAGCGGTGGGTCTTCACTCCGACCGAGGATAGGTATACGGACCTTCTGTCGGACAGGTCGTTTGAGTGTGGCGTCTCGAGCGAGGCCGAGGCGTGGTACATGCGGGAACATCGCTGGCAGAGGATCGCGACGAGGTCGAGCGCGGTCATTCGGGATGTGAAGCTCATTGGGAAGACCAAGCCGTACCTTCATCAGGTTGTCGGTTATGAGTGGCTGAGAACAGCGCGGGCGGGGCTGTTGACCGACGAGATGGGACTTGGCAAGACCAAACAAGCCATTGACGCATTCTGTTCGATGGGTGAACGCGTTGTCATCGTGAGTCCTAACTCAGTGCGCTCAGTGTGGGGCAGTGAATACCAGACGCACGGATGGGGTGACCGTGCGGGTGCGTGGGAGAGTTTCACGTGTACGCCGAACCACGACACCAAGAGTCGTATCAAGCTAGTCAACGCGTGGTCTTTGTGGGAAGGCAAGACGCCGCCATTGATCCTGAACTACGAATCCATCATCCGAATGCCGGACGAGTTCCTTGCAGCCTGCAAAGACTCGATCCTCATTCTCGACGAGGCGCACAGGATCAAAAACATCAAGGCCAAGGTCACGAAGCTGATTCACAAGGCCGAGCCCGCACACCTCTGGATGCTTACGGGGACTCCCATTGCGAACAAACCCGAGGATCTTTGGTCTTTGGCGCACTTGGTCAAGCCGGGAATCTTGGGGTGGACGTGGTGGGAGTTCTCAAAACGGTATCTGAAGCGCGGCTATTTCAAGAACGTGACCGGCTACAACCATCTCGAGGAGATTAGGGAAGCATTCCGACAGGTCTCGTTCGGCAGGAAGAAGGCGGACTGTTTGGACCTGCCCGAGAAGATCTTTGAGACCCGCGAGGTCGAGCTCAACCCCGAGGAACGTCGAGCTTACAAGCAGATGGCGACGGACCTCAAAGCATGGATCGAGGAGAACTGCGTCGAGGGCGTGCCGCTCACGGTGACCGAGGCCACGACATTCGCGACTCGGTACATGCGACTGCGACAGATCACGGACGGGTTCGTGAGTGATAGTGCGACGGGCACGCAGGACTTTGTGAAGAAGCCGACCAAGATTCAGGAAGTGCTGGACATTTGGGAGGATTCGGGCAGGAAAAGGATGGTGGTGTGGTGCAAGTGGCGCCCGACGATAGAGCAGTTGGTCGGGGTTCTTCGTAACGCGGATGCTGTGTGTATGAGCATCCACGGTGGCGTGGAATCCTATATCCGCAGTGACAACGTGAGTGGGTGGTCATGTCATCCTGGCGCCATCCTCGTCTGCCAGATGGACACGGCGGGCGAGGGGCTGAACCTCCAGGCCGCAGACCTTCAGGTGTTCTTGGACCTGCCTGAGACACCGAAGCAGCGACTCCAGTGTGTCGACCGGCTTCACCGCATTGGCCAGAAGAACACGGTGACCGTTGTCGACATCATTGCGAAGGATACGGTGGACGCCAAGATCTTGAAGTCGTTGGGTAGGAAGTTGGAGTTGGTGGACGAGATCACGACGGCAAGCACCAAGGTTGAATTGTTGGAGGTGGTCGGATGAGTTCTTTGTGGATTGCTGTTGTCCTTGGAAACTTGGTTTTCATTGTTTTGGGTACTCATTGGTATACGAAAAGACGGACAATGGGAAATTTCCTTGTGGCAGCTATAAACTTTGTCGCCGTTGCTGTCAGACTTGTGGATTGGGGGATGAAATGAGTAGTAGCTGTCTCATATGTGGCGACGAGAAGCACGAAGGACCTTGTGCTGCGCCGAGAGTGCCGGTGCCAGAGCCAAGTCGATTTCCAAAGGTGGAGTATTGCGGGTGCGGAGAGTTTCACGACGCGGCACTTTGCGAGGGCACGTCGCCGCCGAGCCTGCTGTCCTCTCGTGCCGATCGCCTGACTAATGCGATTGTCTCGATCTACGCGTGTTACGGCATTGAGCCCTCGGCTCCTGTGCGCGAGACGATCAAGGAACTTTGCGGCGTGTTCATACACGACGAGGATGATCGCAATGAAGGATGAAGACAAGCGGGGGACCTACGCCTGGCACCTGAAGACGATACGGATCACGCAGGATGCGATCAAGAAGGCGTACCCAAAGGGCGACCCTTATGACAGGTCAGTTGTCAGGTTCGACGTGAACCAAAGAATGGATGGAACACAGAAGGAGAGAAACTAATGCCTGATCTCGAACCGATGGGAACGGAAGCCGAAGACCTTCCGTCCTACTACCTCAGTGTCGCTCAGAAGATGACAGACGGCGTGGGTGCAGACTTCGCCTACGGCGACGTCGTTGTCCGACCGGGTCCGATCAAGCTCGAGCTCGACGACGGGCCTGGGTTCGAAGGCGTTGTGGCCTTCCGCAAGAAGGCACGCCACCGCTCCGTTGAGGGTGTGAGCGATTGCACCGGCCTTGAGGTCAACAAGGGCGTGTGGGCCGGCGACAAGTACGGCGAATGCGCGAAGTGCCATCACTGGCAGGCCAAAGACAAGAACTACTGTGGCACGCAGTATGTCTACTTCATCCGTGTGACGAAGGGCTGGCCGGATCAGGACAGTGAGCCTCCGATCTGCGTGCTCAAGATGGAGCGGTCGAGCCTGAGCGCGGCACGCTCCCTCAATGCCGGCTTCGTGGTCGACGGCGATTTTCCCTTCCGTTCTGTCTTCCGTTTCGGGTCTGCGGACGGCAAGTCCAAGGAGTACCAGTTCAAAGTGTGGACGGTGAAGCGAGTGGGTCCGACACCGAAGGAGATCCTGAAGAATTTTGAGACCGACTACGTCCAGCTCCAGAGCGGCGGGGCACTGCTCATGCTGTCGTCCGGTGGTGGCGGCAACGGCAAGACCGAGGATCCTGCGCCCGGCGCCGGCCCCGGTTCGGCTGGTGGTGACAGTTTCGAATTCGGAGACAACGTCAAATGAAGAGATCCCAGTCGAGTTCGGTCACGGCGTTGAAGCTGGCTCTGGGTGCTCGAGGTCGGGCAGATTTCGTGACGCACCACGAGGAACTTCACGCCGATCTTGTGTGGCCCGACGAGCGGGTGTCCGTGTGGGTGCAGAACTGCATCTGGCTAGGGTGTCCGAAGCATTGCGACGACGTCGTTGAGAGTTGGGTCGACAGGATTGCGGGCAACGTGGATCAGGCGAAGGTCTTCGATGCTTCGCTGATCGAGCTCGGCTGGTCTCCCATGCGCTTCTACGAGTGCGAGGTCGCCAACAAGGTCGACTCCGTGGCCGAGAAGATCATGGCTGTGCTCCATCAGCACGCCGAGTCCAAACCGATCGAAGTGGCCCGTAACCTTGGCAAAGACCGCATGGCTCTGGCCCGCTACATCCGAGTCGGCATCCTGTCCGATGTCTCGGACAAGAAGTGGCGTGAGATTTTGGAGTTGGTCAGCGGTGCCGGCCGCAGGTTCAAGAAGGCAGAGATTCGGTTTTATCTCGTAGAGCGAGGGGACTGGTCTAGTGAGGAGTTCGGTGAGGTGTGGGACCGGATGCGTAACGAGAAGGTCATCATCTACACGACGGACGGGTTTCTGACGTCAAAGCTGTTTGATGCGGTGATGAAGGATGCAGGCGTTGAGGCGGGGTGAGGCTGCCTGGGAGCTTTGGTGCATGGATGCACAACCCCGCCGTCAGTTTCATCTAGGAAGGAAGGCTTACTGATGACGACAGGAGGTGCCTATGGAGATATGAAGTCCGGCTTACATTCTTGGATTCGACCAAGCGGGAGGGGTTACGAAGTCCGCCAGACGTGTAGCCTCTCCCGACAAAGGAGGGCGAAGCGATGACAGAGCAGTGCAAGCCGATGAGCGCGGGAGAGCGGATTAAAGAACACAGAGCAAAGTGTCTAGGGTGTGGTCCGTTTGATCCTCCTGCGATGTTTACGCCTTGCGTGCATCTGCTCCTAGAATCTCACGCCCGCGATGCTGTGGCGGCGAACGAAGATGATGAGCAGACGTTTCCCATGTTGGGCGGACAACCATCGATTACGTGGAAGATAGCGCGACACATCTACGAAACACTCTATGCCCCGCTTAACGGCACAAGTCAAAGTCTTGAACGCATTGCCCAGCGTGGCGGATTTGGATGGGAAGAAATTCCATTCATGATAAAGCAGATGCAGCGAAGAGAGCGCACCCCATGAGCCGTCCGCGCTGGCGCTGGCCTAGCTTAGAATCAAGCGCGGTGATTGTTGGTGTTGTTGCTGCTCTTTGGGTTCTTGTCGAAATCACAGAGACAGGCCCCGCAACCGTCGTGCCACGCGATGAGACAGAGATAACAGAGCAATGGATCATCAACGCGGCGGTTGCGGCTAAGCAAGACAGCTTACGCCAGCACTACATCATCGCAACCATAGACGCGGTCGGTTCCCAATGTCGCTCTCACAGCGATTCTCTAACGCTGTCTATTCTGCTTATGCGGTTAGCCACAGCCACCAAGATAGAAGCGTTTGCGCGTAGACCTGGGTTCAACTTGCAGGAGGGAAGATAGATGCCTACCTGTGAAAAGTGTTGGAGTGATGCTTACAGCCCTGGCGGGGATCAGGTCAAGCGTTACAGAGAATTACTGCGCGCATCGGTCCGGGTCTCCTGCGGCGTGTCCCTGAAGGCCCCGACTTGAGCGAGGGCGACACAACTCAGGCCAGGAGACCCGTTGAGTTTGGGGGCTGGTGTGCAGTGCGAGATTGCCCAGAGGTATTCTAGATCTCGTCTAGGCTTCTTGTGACGATGCCAGCCCCCGTTCGATGTTCTCTAACATAGGAGTTAACCCCGGTGCAGTTGTGTGAACTAGCACACTCAGCGACCCAGCCAACAAGCCTAGGCGCTCGGGTCGTGGTCCGCTGCGGTGAGAATCCGCCACGCGGGGATGCCCTTTCTCTAACATAGGAGGTTCAATGAAAACGAAACGGCAAATGGTTACATGGGGTAAGGCGCTCATCGTGGGTGTGCTCGTCATGTTCGCTTGGATCAGTATCTACGCGCAATCGGCCCACGCGCTCGATCTGTTCTGGTGGTGCAAGGTGTGTGGCATCAGGGCAACCGAACCCGTGCCCATGATCGGTGACGGCGAAAGCAACGGTGCGTGGGATGGCGTGTTCTCGATGTACGGTTACGAGTGGCGGACACCGGACGAGAACGGCAACGGCGGCGGCCCGATCATCAAGGTGGAGGAAGATCCACCGGACGGCGGTGATGCAGCCGGAAACGTCGAGGTCGACACGAAGAAGTTCAAGCCGATATACAAGTAGACCAACATTGCGCCCGTGCGGGTGTGCGGGCGCAAAAGGAGTCGGGCAATGAACGAATCGTTTCTCTACGCAACCCACGACTTCCTCAAGAAGAACACGGCACCGCTCGAGAGATTCCCCGTCATCGTTGTCGGCAAGGGTGTGACGCCTGGCAGGGCTCGCCGGCTGGCCGACGACACGCCGAGGTCGTTGCGCCTGCTCGATGTCAACCCGTGGGCCATTCAGCCGTTCGACGAGATGGAGCCATGGAAACAGAAATGGTACGACCGTCGACTGTGGGATCCGGAGTTGCGGCTGGCCTACGACGACTCGACCTTTGGCTTCGACTACATACCGAAGGGCAAGGATGAGCGGGCCAAGCGTCGTTGCTACGGTGGCAAAGTGTTGGCGCCGCTGGACGATCCCGATCGACAGGACAGGTTCGAATACGTGCATCATGCCTACCTGGCTATACGGGAGGCGTGCGAGGTGTTGAATTGTCACGGGCCCGGGTTCGAGTGGTCACCATGGCATCAGTGGGAAAGCTGGATCACGGGCAAAATCGGAGGCAAGTTCCAGTCGCCCACTCCTGCGTGGAAGACAGGGGTGTTTCGTTTTCTCAAACGCCTAGAGCGCAAGTTCGACCATGCCATGACTAACGTACTGACGCCGTCGATCTACCCGGGCACCGATTTCGACTGGTTCGACCACGTCAAGATCGAGTGGAACGAGCACGTGAAGCACGACTATGCCGACGAGACGGTGGATCATGCGGTGCGAGGTCCGCGGTATTGGGCGCTGGGCCAGGGCAAGACGGTCATGCTCGAGGTGTGGGATGCAGGGGCGGCAAACGAAGTACTTTCAAAAGCAGAAGAAGCGCGTCAACGATGGGAGAAGGCGCAAACCATTGTCCAGGAGATCCGTAACGATGGCGGGAAGATCTTGCTCGCCCGGTACCCGTCGCTTGGCAACATGCCGGACCACTCTGTCATGCCGGAGGTGGAATGATGACCCCACATCTCGTGCTCAAGCGGTTTGCCTATTCGCCCATGGGCACTTTCGGAACCATGATGGTCGACGGCGTCACGCTCTACACTGTCGAGCGCCCGTGGCTGAACAACATGCCCAGCGTGAGCTGCATCCCTGAAGGGGAGTATCGCTGTGCTCCACGCCACTTCTTCCGGGGTGGTTACGAGACGATCGAGATTCTCGGTGTACCCGGTCGCAGTCACATCCTGTTCCACAAGGGCAACGTGGCATCTGATGTCGAGGGGTGCGTGGCTGTGGGTTCGAACCTTGGCGCCCTTGGCCACACGTGGGCTGTTCTGGGGAGTCAGGCAGGGCTGTCGAAGTTCCTGGAGATCCACGGTGACAAGACATTCAGCCTGCTTGTCGATGGGCCGAATTCGGCGCTCATGCCTGACATACTGACCATCAGTGGGAAGGAAGACAGATGACGTGGGACGAGGTTGCCTTGGCATTGAAGCTGGGAGTCATTGTTTTATTTCTTGGGCTTATTCTGAGGCCGGTTATCGACAGCCTCGTCGACGAAGTCAAAAAGCGGTGGAAGCAGGAAGACAATTGGGAGGATGACTACAGATGACGTGGACACGGAGACCGGGCACGCCAACGATGACGCCGGAGGTGTTTGCCCACAGTCGGGGGTTTCTGTCGAAGTACCACATGAAACATCCGGCCATGCCGGACGGGTCCAAGATCCGTAACCTCAAGGCAGCATGGCAGAAGATTGCCAACGCCAAGGCCGCGGGGCTCCACGTTGTCGTCTACGGAGACTCGGACTGCGACGGCATCTGCGGCACGGTCATCATGACCCAGGCACTACGCCATCTCGAGATCGCCGTGACGCCATTTGTTTCTAATCGCCTGAAGGGCGGATACGGGTTTGGCTTTGGAGACGTGGACAGGGCCAAGGAAGTTGGGGCGGATCTGGTCATCACGGTTGACTGTGGCATCCAGGACCACGAGGCCATTGCCGAAGCCCGCCGAGCGGGCATGGACGTCATGGTCGTCGACAACCACATCGCCCGCTATGGCCCCCCGGACGATGTCTTGTGCGTCGAGGCTGATCCCGAGGCCATGGAGATGACCAACCTCTCGGCGGCCGGGCTCGCCTACATGGTGGCCGAGGGCGTTGGCAAGGTCGACCCTTCGTGGATTACGCTGGCTGCGCTGGCCAATATCGCTGATGTGATGCCCCTGCGAGGTGAAGCCAGGGCCGTCGTCAAATATGGGCTGGAAGCATTTCACGACTCAGTCATGTCTCCAGGCTTGACGGCCCTGCTCGCCTCCGGGGACCTTCTCGGGCAACACGTGACCCCGTACCAAGCCAGCTTCAAATTGATTCCGCGTCTCAATGCCGTGGGTCGCATGGGTCAGGCCGAGCTCGGCATCGATCTGCTCATGGCTGAAACCGCGAACGAGGCCGCCCGATGTTTACGGGGTGTCGAAGACTGCTACAAGCAGCGCAAGGTGGTCACGAAGGAGGCCCTGCCTCATGCCATGCAGGAGGCCGAGGCCCTCGATCGGCGAGGTGACCGATGTCTCGTGGTCTGGGGTCCATGGCCCAAGGGGATTCTGGGCATCCTAGCTGCCAAGCTGGTCGATCGGTTCAACAAGCCCTCGTTCGTGCTGACGACAGAGACCGCAGAGGATGACGTGATGGTGGGCTCGGCCCGAGCACCCAAGGGGGTCGACCTCTACCGACTGGCCGAGGCCATGGACAGACTTCTCGTCCGCTGGGGTGGACACAGGGAAGCCGTGGGTCTGAGCGTGTCAGGCGGAAGAAAGGCCACAGCGTTACGAGGGCATCTCGCAAAAGCGGACTACGACATCCCGGAAGACGAGACCCTCTACGATGCCGAGGTCGACCTCGGCATCATGCCGGCCATCTTCGCCGATCTCGAGTCTCTCGGACCTTTCGGCCATGATGTCGACCCTCCGACCTTCGTCTCACGTGTCGATGTGTCGTCGTATGCGATCAAGCTGGGCGCCTACGGTTACAAATTCACCGTGTCCGATTCGTCGTGCATTTCTTTCCCTGCTTTCCTCTGGAACGAGAGCAAGCCGGTCATGGCCGGAGATGATCCGCTAATCCTGTACCAACCTCAGCGTTGTGCGAACGGCAGAATTGAACTGAACATTCTCGACCGACAATTATCGTAAAATGTTTTGACACAAGGGCCATCTTGGCCCTCCTTATGGCGTTAGCCAAGGAGGGATCAGGATGGCCCAGACGATTGACGTCACCAACCGCTTCGTCTTCAAGGATGGGTCCGACAAGCGACCCATATCTTTCTCCCTCAGCGACAAGACCGTAACCGAGGCTTTCTGGCAGCGTATCGCGATCGCCTCGGGCACAGCGTCAGTCGCCAACACATCACAAATCAGGCTTGGAGCCGTTGCCGAGACAGGTAACCGGCTCCTTTACATTAAGAGCGACAAGGTTGTACGGGTTCAATTCCTGACGGCGACTGCATCCACTCCGCTGATCGATCACACGACGGTTGCCGGCTGGGGTGTCGACCTTGTCTCCAACGGATTCATGGCTGCCTACCAGACGGCAGGAGTCACAACGCTTTGGATCACCAATGCGGGAACGCTGGCCACGACAGACCTTGCGACTGTCGAGGTCGCGATCTACGAGGTTTAGGGAGGATCTCATGGCAGAGAAAGTTTCGTTTCAGATTGGACTGAACGCCGAGGCCGAAGGCCATCCCGTGGTGTCCGACAACTTTGACTTCGCCGAGAACTGGCGTGAGTCAACACGTCAACGGATCAACCTGGGGATCACCACGGCGACGACGCACACGATTGCTCTCGGTGGCGTGACGGATGCCAGGATCATTGCGATCGACGTCAAGAAGCCCATCAAGATAAGGCTCGAAGCCCACACCGTGGGAGACGGCTTCACGGTCCGCGGCAAAGCGATCATGATGGTCGACTCCAAGACGCTCATCGTCAACAACCTGCAAGCCTACGCCACGCCGAACGAAGCAACGATCGTCGTCTGGGGAACGTAAGTTGGCACGTGGTCCGGGACTGAGCAAGCACTCGAGTTCGAGACTGAGCTCGAACTCAGAGGCGCGGCGCGAGGAAGCCCGGGGCGTCTTCGACCGAAAGACTGACTTCGAGCGGTCGTCAGGCTGGCAGGGTTACGTCGAGAAGATGAAGAATTTCGACGTGCAATGGCGGGGCCGCATGGCTCGTGCCAACCCTCCATGGCTCCATGCTTCGGACTACAACCCTCCTCTCACCTTCTCCAAAGTCGAAGACCTCCACGCGGTTATCTTCGGCTTCTATTCTTCGTTCGACTTCTTCTCCGTCGCTGCCACGGGTAAACAAGGCCATCAGCAGGAGGTCATGAAGGACCGCGCCCAGATGTGGTCCGACCTCATGCGCTGGTCTTTGCAGAACGAGACCAACGCCATCGCGTTTCTCGACAAGTGGTTGCACGACGGCGAGAAGTACGGCGCCGGGTTCGGATACCTCCCATGGCTCCAGCTCCAACGAACCATGCGGACGGAACTCTACATCCCTGACGAGATGAAGGACGATCGACGGATCGCAGACTCCACGCTCATCAAGGCGGCTTTGCGTGATCGGTTGCTCAAAGGACCGACCGGCGATGCGTCGGGGTTCGACATCACGTTTGTCGACGACGACGGCGAGGACAAAGACGCCAAGGCTTGGGTCGAACGGGATCACCCCTTCAAACCCGAGGGCGAACCCGTCGTAATGATTGAGCGCGACGTCGTCTACTACGATGCGCCGGCACCTCGTGTGATCCCTCCATGGCACATGAAAGTGCCGGCGCAATCGCGCTGCCTACAAACGGCTCGTCGGTTCTGGGTCGAAGACTTCATGGATTTCATGGAGGTTGAAGACCTTGCCCGCAAGGGCATCTTCAACATGATCTCGGCAGAAGACCTGTCCAACCTGCGGATACGTGACAATCGACGCTACCCCAACATGTCGTCGTCAGGTCACACGACAGACGACGCCGTCGACTCCCGCATGGACCAGGAGAGCATCGGGCTCCACAAACTCCAGACCCGGCAGAACGAACTTAAGATCACCTACGAGTACGCCTTCGAAGATGGCAAGTCGATCGTCCGAGCCACGACCGAGGAACCTCACCGCATCCTCCTGATGAGACACAACGTGGAGTTCCTGTATCCCCACGGCCGGCGACCGTTCTTCGACTGGCACTATCAGCCTGTCGACCATCGCTACAACGGCATGGGAATATGCGAGATCCTCGAGGGCACGCAGGTCGAGGAGAATGCGTGGTCGCAATCTCGCTCCGACGTGCTCGAGATCGTGACCAAGCCGGGCGGTATGTATAACCCGATGAGCGGGTTGGCGCCCGACGAGATCCGGTGGAAGCCGGGCATGATGGTCAAGGTCAGGGACACCCAGAACGCATTCAATCCCTTCGTCTTCCCCGTGAACCCGACACAGTTGCTACAGGAGCAGCAGGTCAACGAGCGTCACGCCGAGAGCGCGATCGGCTCGACCGACATGGGGCTAGGCCGGGGACCGACACGCCCCAATGCACCGCGGACGGCCTCGGGCACTGCGATCATCGTCCGTCAGCAACAGCTTCGAATGGACGTGATCCTGAAACGGTCGATGTTCGGACCCGGCGAGACCACGGGCGGCATCAAGGAGTTCTTGCTTCAGTACATGGGGCTCTATGCGGCCTTCATGCCGGAGCACAAGGAGTTCCGGGCTCTTGGCACCAACGAGATCCGGGCCATCTCGCGTGCCGATCTCCAGGGTCGTTTCGATTTTGTCGTCGACTTCGGACCCGACATCAATAACCCGCAACTCCAGCTCCAGAACGCGATGCTGCGCTATCAAAACCTCATAGCCAACCCTCTCGTACAGCGAGACCTGTCAGGGTTATGGCGTGTGACGACAGACTTTGCCGAGGCGACCGGGATGCGAGATGCCAAACAGGCTCTACGCAAACCACCGGAGGCCGAGGAACGGCCACCCATGTCACAGGAAGAAGAGAACAACGTCCTGTCCAAGGGCATTTACATCGAGCCGCTGGTCAGCGACAACCACACGCAACACATCGCCGAGATCCAAGGGCTTATCAACGATCAATCACGCCTGGCTCAGAACTTCTCGCCACGCGAGATGCAGCTTCTCGAGCGTCACCTCAACCGCCACATGGAACTCATGATCGCAAGCCAGATGTTGCAACAGCAGCAGCAACAGGGCGGCGGCAACGGTGGCCCACCGGGTGGCCAGGGCGCTCAGGGAGTCGGGGTTCCACAAGACATAGGAACGGGAGCACCCCAAGAGATAGAGGCAGGATTTTGAGCATCACCGAGAGAGAAGTCCAAGACCTCGTATCAGGCCCGAAGTCGATGGCGGTAAGCCTGCGTGAGTGCTACGACACGCCCGGGTTCAAGCTGTACTCGGACCAACTGAATCGTGAACTACGCCGAGCGGAACTCTCGGTCCTTGCCGGCGTGCGCGACAACCTTCCCAATGCGGACGTGAAGTATCGACAGGGCTTTCTGGATTGCCTCACTCGCATGATCGAAGTCCAGGAAGAGATGGCACAGGCGCTCGAGGAAGGCCGCATCCCGTGGATACCGGGGAGGAACTCGCTGTGATTATCGTTAACGAAAAAAAAGAGTTTGTCTCTGGCCAGCCCGAAACAAGAGCCATCGTCGAATCCGTCGAAGAGGCCCTACAAGAAACCAAAAACGAGCGCGTAACAAACTACACCCTGCCCCGCTGGTGGCGCATGTCACACTTTTACGGAGACGAAATTCCAGCCACTTACAATGACATCTTGCATGTCAGGATCTCGAAATCCTTTGGATCGTTTGGATTTTACGGCGGACTTGCGTTGGTTTCATCGTGGATTGGCCCAAGCCCAGCCTCCATTGCTTTTGTACTTATGATGGTTCTACACATCATGTTCAGTGCTGCCTTTTCTAGCAGGAAGGCCAGATCATGACTGAACTCCTTGGTGGCCTGATCGGCATCGGCAAGAAGGTGGCTTCGGGTCTCTTCGGCGACAAGGAGCAAGAAGAGAAGTTCAGCTCGGCTTACGAGATCGCGATGCTCACTGAAGGCTCAGCGATTGTTCAGAAGGAACTCGAAGCCAAGACCAAGATCATCCTCGCCGAATCGCAGGGCGACAAATGGCAACGACGCTGGCGGCCGACGCTGATGTACGCCTGTATCGCGATCATCGTGAACAACTACATCTTGCAACCCTATCTCGCCGCCATCTTCAACTGGTCCGTAACACTTGATCTGCCAGATAAGCTCTGGACTCTGATGACGGTTGGCGTGGGTGGCTACATCACGAGCCGCGGTGTTGAGAAGATCGTGAAGACAAGGGCACAGAACGGAAAGTAACAAAGTCGGGGAGGAAGAATGCCAGATCCAGAAATCGTCGATAGCGACACTGAACTCCAAAGCCTGATCGAAGACCAGGAACCAGCCAAGCCTGCCGAAGAGGCCAAGGCCGCCGACCCGCGTGTCGAAGCCCTCGAAGCTGAACTCGAGAAAACGCGAGATCAACTCTCGAACTTCCAGGCACAGATGGTTGCTTCGATGTCCAACATGGCCGAGCGTAATGCTGCACCGCTCCCGGTTGCCGCTGTCGCCCCCAATGACGACGCGGCCAAAAGCTGGGGATTCGTCAAGGACTACCCCGAGGTCGCGCCAACTTTGGTGAAGCAACAGATCGACGAAGCCTTGAGCAAGCACGGTGCCGATACAGACGGCCGGGTCATGGAACTGATCTCCAAGCGCGACGCCCAAGCCCGACTGGGTCAAGTCATTCAAAGCGAGTACGGCGACGACATCAGCAACCGGGAGTCCAAGATCCTCGCTGGTATGACGGCAGCCCGCCGCTCTATCGAGCCGTGGCTGGCACCGGGCACGCCGAAAGACGTCATTGACCAATTGTCTTACATCCAGTCCGCGGGACTCAACCCTGACGCTGTAGGCGAACGAGTCATCACTCGCAAATCGGCAGAACTCCGGGCACGCAAGGATGCCAAGGACCGCGCCTCTGCCCTCGGCAGTGTCGGCGGTTCACGCCCACCGGCATCCGAACCTCAAATCACCGAACTCGACGAGGAGCTCATGGTTGCCCACGGGCTTGACCCGAAGAACGAGGACGATCGCAAGACCGTTCTCAAGCACAAGGCGACTGAGCGCATGGGCTTCTTGGATGCCGGGCAACTGGTCGGGGGTGACAGATGAGCGACTACCAACCAACACGCGAGCCAGAAGAAAAGGAACCGAAACGCAGAGGCCGGCCTCCGAAGGGTGCGCCGAAGTCCAATGCAAGCCGCAAGCCCATCAAGGGTGTTCGCAAACCCTGGGAACGTCGCGCCGAGTTCCTGAAAAAGAGTGGAACGACACCTCGCGATGTGCTCAACCACGACTGGACCTACATCAAGAAGTCCGCCGAGGTCGAGCGCAACTGCCGCTTCCTGTGGATGTCGGACATCATGTACCAGAAACGGTTGCCGTTGCCCGGCTTTGTCTGGGAGATCTGGCAACCTGTGGATGCGAAGTTCTTGGAAGAAACGGGCATCGAGACTCCGTATGCCAGAACGCGCACGGCGGAAGGGACGCCTCGTTGTGGGGATGCCTTCCTGATGTGGGCGCCCAAAGAGATGGCGGAACAGTGCGACCAGTGGGAGAAGGAACAGTCTTTCGCGAACCGCATGAAGTCCGCGACAGCCGAACTCGAGAAGCAGTCCAAAGGCATGAACAATGCCGGTCCGACTGAACAAGTTTTGGAGATCACGCAATCCGATGGTATCGAGGATGCGAACCTTGTGAGTCAGGCAGAAGAAGAACGTCAGACCGCAGGGTCAGCCCTCGAGAGTTAAAGGAGGAATCGATCCATGGCAAACCCAGATTGGGCCTATGGACTGCTTG
>Ga0255047_10001349_pt1 | contig 17948 bp, 23 predicted proteins | sample JV7_2_1_MG_FD_183640 | JGI IMG/M metagenome (GOLD analysis project Ga0255047, IMG submission 183640) | Seawater microbial communities from Jervis Inlet, British Columbia, Canada - JV7_2_1 | ecosystem: Environmental > Aquatic > Marine > Inlet | place: Canada: British Columbia | collected 2016-10-06 | reverse complement strand
TCGTACCTAGCAGAATTCATTATCGGACAAAAAGCGCCGAAAGTGAATTTTAGCAGAATTCATTATCGGACAAAAAGTGCCGAAAGTGAATTTTAGCTGAAGCGGACAAATCCGAAAGTGAATTTTAGCTGAAGCGGACAAATCCGAAAGTGAATTTTAATGAAGCGGACAAATCCGCGGGGAGGCGGGAGGAGCCGAAGGCGACGGACGCCGATTCGTAAGAAGTAAATTTTTGATAAGCAAATACATAAAAACTTTTAATCGATTATATTTATTCGTAATCATACATTTAATTATATCCATGATGCAATTAAATGTTTATTAATGAAATAGAAATTTTAATGAAGGTTATCATATTATTCCTCCCATTCAAAATTCCCGTAAACATGCCATTCATTATTTTTCATATTAATTGGTCTTCCGTTTTCATTTGTCCAATACCAGTTTATTGAGTTGAAAGCCGTCTGGTTTGCATTTGAAACACTGGGCCAGTTTCCTTCCCATGGGTTCTGTTGCCCGGGTAAGACAGCCGGTACAACCGATAAACAAATATCACTGGATCCATTCCCATCATAAATAACGCCATCAACTGCCGAGCAATGCAACAATAAAGTATTAGCATTAATATTAAATTTAGCATCATTTGGGCTGTAGAAATTTATACCCGCCGTAAAAACGGTTGTCGTGCCCGCGTCATATCCTAATAAATCAAATGTATTGTTAAATCCAACTCCGCTATTCCAATTTATAGTTACCGTCTCTGCCGTTCTGATAAATACATGACCAGTTGCGTTATTTTCCGAAACTTTCCAAAACGCGCCATTTGCGACAGTATTCCAGCCCGAGTTCGTCGCCTCTTTATTTAGAACATCAAACAACGTAACCAGATCATATAAACCCTCGGGCAATAAATAATTAAAAGTTCCCAATGTAGCACTAGTAAATATAAAACGGCGATTTGCAAACTCGTCAGTTACATTGGGATCTACCCACCAAAAACTCGCAGAATATATTTTTAATTGTGCACCATCTGGTATTAAAATTGTCGGAGAGATATCCTGACGTATAGATGTCCCCGTGTCATCACTCGTTATTCCAGTTCCTTGGGATGTCACATACATAGGTAATATTCGTGTCGGCATTATATAATTATAGTATATAAATAAAATAATTATATCAAGTTATTATAAAGATGTCGAATAATTTCAGAAATGTTAATACTACTGGATTAAAAACAAATCTATCAAATATTGATGAACAGGGTGAACAGGTAATCCGTGATATTTCTCAAGGTGCATTTCCAGTTATTCCACCAGCTGGCGAAATTAACACTGCTTCTTCTTCTGGAGGAGAGAGCTTAGTTTTAGCAAAATCAGGAGTCGATCTGCCATTTAAGGGGCTGACTGCTGGAACAAATGTTACTTTTACACCATCTGTTAATGATATTACGATTAATGCAAATATCCCAACGATTCCAGATTCAAGCGAAACTGTGAAAGGAATTATTGAACTGGCAACACAAACCGAAGTTAATACAGGTACAGACCCTGACAGAGCAATAACGCCAGCAACATTAAGTAATTATACAGGATTTGATGGAAATTTAAAAATAATCGGTTTATGGAATGCCAGCATAAATTTACCATTATTACCATCCATTCCAGATATAGGGACATATCTAGAGGGATATTGTTATCGGGTTATTGTTAGTGGTACTTTTCAATCGAACACGTATAAAGTGGGAGATTTGATTGTTAGTACTCATATTCCTTCTGCATTTTGGTATCGGTATAATACAAGCGAAGACGATCTTCAATCGGTTTCAAATAGCGGTACAGGCGAAGGATCAATTTATAAAGATATCACTTCAAACAATATTAATTTAAAAACAATCAAACAAGGCAGTAATATTACGCTGGACAATAATGCTGACGATATAACGATTAACGCAACAGCATCGCCCGTACCCGATGCATCAACAACAGTTAAAGGCATATCAGAATTGGCCACGGATGGCGAAATAACAGCCAATACAACCGATAATGTAGTAACAGCATCAAGTTTAAAAAAAGGGTCCGCGGATGGGGTTGCTAGTTTAGACGGTGCATCAAGATTGCCGTTATTGCAACTTCCGCCAAGTTTAATTTATAATATCGGGATATATGATGCGAATTTAAATCTTCCAAATATCGCAACTATTTTTTTAACCGATCCGATTGGATCATATCGTCTTGTTGTTGATTCTGGTAGCGTCACGTATGCTAATTTGGACGGGGGGACAGTCTTTTTTAATATTAATGATTGGCTTGTTCGTGATTTTACAATATATACGCCTTATTATAACAGTTTGAATTTAAATGGGGATATCGGGGCGGGAACTGGAAAAATGGTAAAAGGTTATAATAATGTTAATGGTAAGGATGAGATAAAAAGCTTGACTTTCGGAAATGGAATAAATATAATAAATAATGCGGATACGGTTGATATCTCTTCAAATTTTATTTTTAATAATGCGGGTGGTTCTGCTGAAGTTGGACTTAATACGAATAGTAATCAATTACAAATGAGGACGATAAGGGGGGTTAATGATATCACCGCAACCGAAAACGGAAATTTAATAGATATATCAATGCCTGTATCAACTGAAATTTTATCAGGTTCAAACCGATTAGCAACCATAGCGGAAACAAACGCAGGAGTATTAGATATTCCAGTATCAGCAAAAAATTTGAATTTATGGACAGGAGCGAGCGGGGTTGCGGAAATAAACGATTTAAGTGATGCATCATCTATATTAAATAGTTTGTCACTTGGTCAAGCACATACAGCAGGTGCAACATCACTTGTTGCTGTTGGAAAAGGTGCGGGAGTTGCTAGTTTGGCTACATCATCGTTTAATACCCTCGTAGGCGTGAATTCTGGTGTATCTATTACAAGCGGGGATGATAATGCATGTTATGGTACATCATCCGGAACAGCCATAACAACAGGATCTGATAATGTATGCATCGGTTCCGTTTGTAATGTTGTTAGTGCTCTAACTGCTGATACTGTTACAATTGGATCAGGTTCAACATCTGGGAATGATGGTTCTGTTGTTTTGGGTTCTGGTGTATCTGGTGTATCAGGTAAAAAATTCACATTGCCTATTTTAGACGATGCAAGCAATACAGCAACACAAACACAAATAATGATATATGATGATACTACTGGAGAATGTGGACCTTTAATAAATGCTACGAGTACTTTTCCTAAATTTCTTAGAAGCACTGCTGCGGGATCTCTTGCTTGGGATGATTTACCCGGAATAGGTATATATGAATATTTTGCGGACACAGGAGGAATAAACCTAATCCGCGCCGATGCTACCAATATAAATTTACTTCCAAACTCTGGTTTTTTATTAGGCGCTCAAATATCACAAGGTGCTGGAAGTAGATTATATTATGATAATCCGAAATCTGCATTCAGATGCGGGAGTGTTAATGGTGTTCAATGGAATGACGTCAACATCGGCATAAATAGTGTCGCATTGGGGTCGAATACGCAAGCAAAGGGGTTAAATTCTGTAGCTATGGGCAATGATTGTTTTGCAACGGGCGAGAATTCGGGTGCAATAGCTGGAATCAATCATAATTCTTTAGGTCTTAATTCAATTATTGTAGGCGGTCAAGATGGTGATATTGGGGTGTCTGCAACGGATTCCGTTATTGTTGGGGGTTGGAATCACACCGTTAATGGTCCTTATTCGGCGGTCATTGGTGGTATCACTTCCAGTGTACCGGGTGTTAGTTCTGTAATCGCTGCCTCATCGCAGAGCACTTTGAACTCTCAAGAATCAGGGATTTTTGCTGGTACCTCTCACCAAATTATTGGCGGGGGTAACGCTAATTTTTTGGGTGGTGGGCGCGCTAATACTATTAATCAATGTACAGAGTGCATTGTATTAGGGGGGAAAGACAACCAATTGATTGGGCCCACGTGTAACCGTTCTAATATAATCGGCGAAAAAATAATAATGACTAATTGTTCAAATACTGTATGTATGGGTCGCACTATTACAATTAGCGACTGTAATAATGTGTTTGCATGGTCCGGAAGTGCTACTATACACACTCATGCAAATCCTCCTGATGGTAGTGCTTATTTTTCAATGGGTAGTAATGCAGAGTTCATTGTTCAAGATAATTTACAAAATGATGTATTACGAGTTGATACCGTTGATAACCATGTATATTTCGATCAGTTGGCTTATGGTCGCGTTGATGGTACATATTCGCAATTAAGTACCCTAGCAGACGAAGCGACGGTTACTGGAATAATCAAACATCTCGAATTAAAAGACAATAGGTTCGCCCAATACTCTTTTTTATTGCCATCAAATTATAAACCAGATGGCGATATAAAAATATCGTTATCATTCGTATGTGATACGAGTATTCCCATTATTACACAATCAATAGGCATACGAACAATATACGCTGTCATGCCGGATGTTGGAGCTATGACCGGAGATATCACGGATGATACTTTATATAATGCGGTTATTACTGCTAATCATAATCAAGTATATCAAACGGCTAATTTAACATTGCCAGCGAGTATGGGAATAAATTCTAGCATTCATATTAGAATAGCACGTGAAACCTCTTTTTCTGATACATATAGTGGGAAATGTTATTTAATGGGATGCCAATTGGTTTATCAATTAAATTCGATTGGTAGCAGAACCCCAGAAGCAAAATAAATAATGTCATACTAATATATGTATGGATCAAACGCCTTATAATTCTCCGGAATTTCATATTGATTTAGAAAGACCGAGGTTAACACAAAATAACTCACATACACAATTCCCAGAAATAATCTCAAGAACGACAAATAATCTTGTCCGATTGACCAGACAAAAAAATAATTTTTTAAAATTCGAAATAAATATTATATTAATGTTTATAATCAGCACTGGTATGATGACAATATCGGTTGTTATTTTATTAAAAACTGGTCAATTGTCTTGTCAAGATGTAAACCCAGCATGGATGCTTTTAACAAGTGTGTTATCTGGATTCTTTGGTATGGTTACTGGTAAAAAATCTATTCCAGATAATTCAAGCAATTAATATATTGTGTAATATCATATGACATTGTTTTTATTATCAAATATTGTAATAGAAATACAAAACATAATTCATAAACCAGCGTTAAAAGACATAGACTATACCGAATTAAAAGTTTTAATAAATAAATATCAAACACTGATGGATGTAAAATTATTATTATCGGATTTCCAAGACCTTGCCAAAAACCACAAAGACAAAACAGACGCGTATTATTCTTAATATCAATTCTAATTATATAATGAGCCAAGCTTATAATGTCTACTGTGATCAAATAAATTATTTAAATAATAATAAAAAAATATTTCCACATTTTAATAATTTAAAAGCATCTCAAAAAAACGCATGGACGCGCGTGCAGGAAGAAATAATATATTCATATATTACAGAAGAATTACAGCATATCAGACCAATAAATGATCATATTGAAATACAAATAGAAAATATGATTATAAATAATAAAAATAAATATAATATATATTATTTATAATATGGATCGGATTAAATTATTATTGGATGAATATTTTAATTATATTTTAGAACACAAAGATCCGGATTTTAATTCTATGGAAAAAATACGGGAAATGGAAATCGAATGTCATGAGCTTTATTCAAAAAAAAGAAAACGAGATAAAAAATTATAATATAAATATCAAATATATGGATAACCAAGAATATTTAGAATTGATATTTGAAAAAGAGAATATTATTCGGGAATTTAATTTTTTAATTGAAAATATAAACGAAAGGATTGAAACTTTTTTATATAATAATAACACACATGTTAATACGTTTGATGATGATTAAAATAAGTAATATAACATTTAATTAATTGAAATGATTAATTAAATGTATGGTTGTGAATGTATTATGATCATATTAAATATTATATCCATAAGTTTTACAAAGATATGAACCTATAATATTATAAATATCATTACACAATTTTTTCTTCTCCCTAAAGATTTTCATTTTTTTAGCGCATGATTGATAATGAATAGATTTATCTTTATTATATTTTTTACTGAAACGATACTCCTTCCAGTAAAAAGAAAAATTTATGAGGGATGGTCTACAAACATTTACATTTGTATGCCTCTGACAAAAAATATTAACATTATTCCTAATTATTGTTTTTTTGCGAGAAGCTAATATTAATATTTCCTTCATTTCTTCATAATAATTATTTATAATAATTTTCATATTTTCCATCATTTCATCTCTTAAATCTTCCCAATAATCATAATACACATAACCGCCACCAGTTACTAAAAATTCACTTGTTTTTGGGATATAAAATAATCTATATTTGTTATTAATATAATAATTTTCCACATCCTTTAAAACTTCAAATGCAAAAGCCATTTTTTTTTTATTTATTTTATTCATTTAATAATTATATTATTTTTATTTTTTTAAATCAAACACATTAATAAAATGAAAGTAACAATTATTTATAAATGAAATCACGGATTAAAGATATAACATCGATGCATAATATATTTTTTTTTTTTGCTATGAAAATTAATAAACGTATATTTCTAAAACATTGTTCTTTATATTTTTGAATTGCATCAGGGCTAATTATAGGATTATTATACATAGTAAAAATCATAGATGATAAAACCATAAAATAATCATGGTACCAATTTTTGAGATTATCGCCATAATCATTTAAGTCTTTCCCCATATCATCACATATTTGGGAAATATAACCACGACCGCCAAATACTGGAATCATTATATATAACCATAAATATTTATATTCGGCTATATCAAATAGTTCTTCATCAAAATTCATTTGATATGATCTTTCACCATCTTCATAAGTTATTTCTATCAAAACATTGTCCATATGAACTTTGCTTTTTATGAATTGTTTTGCATATTTAATTTCTCCCATTTAATTAATTTCTATATTATATATTTTTAAATGAAACACATTTATTATTAAAAATTTTTAATCCACAAGGTTCACAAACTGATTTTTTATAAATAATCGTAGTGCATAATGGACATTTAAATTTATTCACTATATCATATTCTGGTTTTTTAAAATCCTCCAAATTCACTTCATTTTTTTGAATATAATCATCAATAATATTATCTTCAAAATTACTAACATATATTTCTTGAAAAGCTTCATCATCTCTGAATACATAAAATGACGGTATTTTAAATAAACAATGCATACATATGTTACTGTCATGCATATCATTATCTACGCAATCATTACATATAGTTTTATAACATACCTCGCATTGATCATAGTTTTCATTATCATATATTATAAATCTATAACAGCTCGAACAATGACAAACGTGAACGCCCATTTATAAAAGCTATATATTTTTATTTTTTTAAATCAAACGCATTAATAAATCCACCATATTATTTTATATCTCTATTATATAATGCAGATTAATAAACAACGCCGAAAACAATATGGTAAAGGTGTGATAAGCACATTATTTAATCTGGCGTTAAAACCAGACTTCCCAAATGAGAAACACGCCATTATTTTGGATCCTAAAGATTTAGGCACAAGACTAAATTTTACAGGACCACAAACGGATTTAAAAAAACGAGCCGAAGCAGGTCCACCAAAGTCACAACCCAAAATCCTAAAATCAACGGGGAAAAAATCTCAATTAGATTCAGCCAGTTTTGTTCATGATCACGATTATAAGCGGATCGGCGATTCATTGAAAGCTGGAAATATTACAAAATCGGAAGCGAAAAAAAAAGTTGCCGAAAGTGACAAAGCATTTATCCGAAAAGCACAAAACGTAACGGACACGCCGATTACCGCCAAGATTGCAGGCAACGCCATAAATTTAAAATCCGTTGCGGAACGTATGGGAGTTTTAGACACAAAAACTTTTTCAGGAATTGGACCTAAACCCACTGACCGATTAAAACAAAGTGTCGGGAAACAAGAAGGGGGCTTTGCGTTCCTTGGTCCGCTTGTTATTGGTTTGGTGTCCAGTTTAGCATCGGTTGCGCTTGATAAGGCGTGGACCGCAATTACAAAGCAAAAAGGCGAAGGTATAGCTGAACCTATTTCGGATGAGCAAAAACGAGAAGAAATTTTAAAGGCACTGGGAAAAATCAAAACCAAGCAAAAACAAGTGAATACACTTCTTAAGCACGTCCCGAAGGATTTATTAAAATAATTATAAAGTATCTTATTATGATTATTTTTTTTGAGGGCGAACAACACAAAAACTAAAAAGTAAGGCACAAAAGGACAACGGCGTGAACGGCGTCAAATGGTACCCGAAAAAATTGGCCTCGTGAGAAATATAAAATATAGGCCTAACTCAAACGCCTACCAAATGGCGCCGTTGACGCCACGCCGATTTTTCAATATTAAATCGCTTCACTCACAATCAACCCATTGTTTGCATGTGCGAATTTTGCGCGTGCGAATTTTTAGTGGCCCCTGCCCTGACCTTCGAGACCGCTTGGGTTTTTCGCGTTCCTCTTCTTTCTTTTTATTTCTCTTGATTTCTTTTATATCAAGTGGCTCTAAAAGATTTTTTCTGTAGGGCTCATCACTTCCCATATCCAAACATAACGAATCATGGGGGCCTGTTAAATGATTATCAAATATATATTCTAATAAATCTTTTTTAATTCCAAATCTAGAAGATAACATACTCAAGGCGTTTTTATCAAAAGAATTCCACAAAAACACCATAGAAAGTAACCTTCTGAAGTTCACAGGGATTTGAAAAGCATCTTGTGCCGTCATATAACAACTTATAGACCGATGTGTACTGCCATTTCCAAGAATCCTATCAAGAGAATGTTGTTCATCTTTCGATAATTTCTTATAACATATATCTTCGATTATTAGTAAGTTCTTTAATGATGCGTCAAATTCGTTTAAACTTGGTATTTCATCAAGGAGTATAACATCGTCAAGGTCATCATATTCTTTTGTAAATTCAGGATCACAGTGTAACATATAAATTTTATCAAATGGCGGTTCCTGATGTATTAATAAATTTAATATCATCATTGTTTTTCCGCCTCCCCGTCCTTGAGAACCAGGGGGTGAAACGAAACAGGCTCTGTGTGGATGTGGTATATTTCCATAAGGATTTGTAGGATCTATCTTTTCGTGAAATTTTTTATCTCGGTTTTCCAAAATGTGAAGTTTATTTTTAGACATGCCTATATTATTATATTGAGGTAATATATAATGCCAAGGAAAACAACACAACACAAAAAGGTAAACCCCAAACAAGAGGCACCATCACAAGCGCCAAAACTAAAACCAAAACCAAAACCAAAACAAGCCACAATTGCCTCTTTGGGGCCACTCGGAGGGCCCACGCCAGTAGATGCAGAGAAAGTTAAAAAGCAAGTGGGCAGACCTAAAGGCACAAGGAATCCAGTACCAACCCAACAATCTAACGCAGAAGTTCAACGATTACTAGCATTACCCCACGAACACATTGTAGGATTTACAAATAAAGAGGTGAGTGATACGTTAAAGAATCTTACAGATGACGCGATTTTACAACGCGGTGACCTAAGCGACGCACAAAAACAACAACTTATCGCCGAGAGGAAAGACAGAGCTCGGACTTTAGCAGAAGCGAACGCGCCACTCTCTGTGACCGCGCAATCAATTTTTGATGCGGTTGATCGTGACGAAGATTTAATGGAATTTGAAGAAGCCCGTATTTATGAAAATAACCCAAATGCAATTAACGTATTATTAAATTTAAGTACCAAAAAACTTTTTGAAGGTTTATTATCAAAAGATAAATTCGAAATTATAAAATCATTTAGTAAAAAGCAATTAGAGAAAAAAGGCGAATTTGAACACCGAAAAATTATAGGTTCTGTAATAGGTCCCAAAAATCGAAAACAAATAAAAAGATTTGTTGTATGATTTTTTTTTTATATAATATATATATATACCATGTCGCAAATTATAGATAGGCCTCAATTTGTGCAAGTTAGAAGTCAAAAAAATATTTCTAATTTTTCTGGATCAATTGATTTTAAAGAGAAATATGAAGCAAATGCGCGCTGGGTGCCCAAAAAATCTTATTATCAGATAGGGATTGATGTTAGTAAAGCTACGGGCGCAGGCAATCCACGAGAAACACTGACTCACACAGGAGATATAACTGGATTATCAAATAACTCCGCATATCTTACTTTTAAATCATCTAAACTGGAATTTAACGGTAAAATGATAAGTGAAATTAATGAATTTCCACAATCCCTTATAAGTGTTTCTAATGTCATGAATAGTTTATCAGAAGTTGATACACGGACAGGGAACCCATACACGCTAACATCGCCCATGAAAAATTACACGACCAGAAAACGTCTAAGCAGTGCCGATGTCACGCTTGATCCGTTAATCTTGTCGCCAGCTAACGCAGATAATGACGCCAGTTATTTAAAAAAACGCCTTGTGGAGAATGTGAGTAAATCTGGATTAGTTAAAAATGGCGGTAGTTTAACGTTTCCCTTTCCGTTTATGTTTCTCAATGATACGGACGATGACATCCCGGGCAATATAGAAGTTAGAACAACATTTCAAATTGACAATAATTATAAAGAAGGTATTATCCTATCTACGACGGGTGTAGATGTTAAGGGAACTGAGACCGCGGGTGATATCAAAGTCGAAGTAACGGACATGGTACTTTGGATGTTTATGTATAATGTAGAATCAATCCCACCTAATTTTCTATTTACAAAAGAATATGACGATATTTACTCAACGTTTGAACCTATCCCAACTGCTAATTTTTCTAGGCAAATTCCAGTTAAACAAAATACCCATCGTATTATTGTTACGTTTTTCCCTATAAAAAGAGCACCCGCCTTAGAGGCCACCCTGCTTGATAACGGCACCGCATACTGTCTCGCTTCTCAAAATCTTAAAAGTTTCCGCATGACGTATGGTGGTACTCAATACCCATCTGTGACATATGAATCAAACGCAACAGATGTTGGCTTGCCCTCAATCGGCACTTCAAGTGGGAGAATGTATGCGGATTATTTGCAATACGCCTCAAGCGGCTCAACTGATGCTGTTCTCATGGATTACCCGACTTGGTTGGGAAACATGACCCTTGTGTTTGATGTCAAAGCAAGTAATAATTCAAGTATTACGCAAGCATTGATTGAAGCGGATTTTAATAGTCTTGGGGCTGGACCTCCAGCAGGCCCGCCTTTTTCTGATCAATCGGTAATGTGTGTTACAAATATTTATAGGCGTGAATTAAGCCTGACTTATGGAGCAAATCAACAAATTAAGAATATAGAAGTCGCATATATTTAATAAATTTTTTATGTAATATATATATATATACAATGGATAAAGTTATTGATAGACAATCATATGTTGTTGTTCATGATAATCGCGATATTTCTGGTGTAAATTTCACTGGACAAATTGTACATGATTATGATATACCCGCAAATTTAAATGTTTTAAAAAAAAAATCATATTATGTTATGAAATTAAAGATTAGCCAATATAGGACTGCGCAAGTGGCGCCAGTGCTCCCTGCAGGATATAGAACACTGGGTCATGAATTAAATACAGCGGGATTAAGTAATAATTTAACCGAATTATTTTTTACTCAAGCGAACTTTGAATTAAATGACGTGTCCGTCTCCGCGCATCCTCATTATCCGCATTCGACTATAGTTAGTAAAAGCATTTCTATGGATAGAGATGAAATTGACAGCCGTAATAATCCGCCTTTCACAATCGCAACCCCTCTAAACAGATATACGCTACATAGAAGGATAACTTGCACGGACACTGAAGCAGAACCGCCAACTTATGATGAGGGTCTATCACTGCCCGCTACATTAACTGATAATGCAAACCATCGGATTTATAAAGCAATTAGTAATGTTGTAAAATCTCAATTATTATTTAATAATGCCAGCGTAACTTTTCCGTTCCCATTTGGAACAATGAATGCGGAGGATGATATTATATATGGCAATAATCATATAAGAACTACATTTATTATAGATCCGCGATACAAAGAAGGAGTTATTTTATCAACAACTGGTCCCGCTATTGATGGAGCGCCAATTGATGGGCACATTAAATTTGAGGTCGTTAGCGTAGAATTATATTTATTCACTTATCAATCACAGGGAGTTATACCGAATCAGGTGCATAAAACAAGATTTACGGATGTATTCAGCACTTATCAGCCTGTGCGGTCAAGTATCATGAGAACAATAAATTTACCTAAGAATACTCATAAATTAGCAATTTGTATGTTTCCTAATTTAAGAAGCTCCTTTATTGATAACGGCACTTTTTATTGTCAAGGAAACTCCTACATAAGGACCCTGCGCGTAAGTTATGCTGGAACTCAATTTCCCCGAACGGATTATTATTTTGATGCCGATCCAGCGGGCGTTCTTCCCGCAAACGGAGACGACGCCCAAAGAGCATATCAAGATTATTGTGTGAATTTTGGAGGAAGTTCTGGGACGACTATGATGAGCTATAATGAATGGTTGGGTAATATGTTATTTTTGTTCGACGTTTCCCATGTTCCAGATATTGGAGGAGAAAAGATCGCACTCATTGAATGCGAATTTTTACCTATAGCGGTAACAGATGATAGTATATTGCATGTGTCCGCTTACTATGATAAAGAATTAACTATTGAATACGGCGAAAATATGATACCCGAGCAAACATTCGTTAATGAAATTTAATATATTGGTATATATATATAATGCAAGTAAACAAGAATCGACGAACCAGACAACAAGGCGAGGGGCCTTTGCTCACAAGTGTTATAAAAATGCTTGCTCCAGTTGTAGGTCGGCTGGGTTTAAAATTCCTAGAAAAGACTTTAGAAAAACCAGTTGAAAAGATAGGTGCTAAATTATCTAAAAAAATAACTGGAACTGGCGGACACCCAGCAGGCCGACAACGGATGGGAACTGGCGGACACCCAGCAGGCCGACAACGAATGGGAACTGGCGGACACCCAGCAGGCCGACAACGAATGGGAAATGGGAAATCAAAAAACGCTTAACGCCCTCTGAAAAGGGGGCTATATTACAATTTTATAATGATTCATTGAAAAAAAATATGAAAATATTAGGTTCTGGCTCGACATTTTCAGATCAATTACACAAATTGGGTAAAAAGTTATTTAAATCCAAATTTAATGGCGTTTTTCCGTCAGATGGTCCAAAAAGCAAAAAAGGATTCTCAATTTATAACACCGATAACGGCACAGGCGAACACTGGCTAGCTATCGTAAATGATGGTGATAAAATATACTTTTATGATAGTTTCGGACGCCAAAAAGACGATTTAAGCCCATTTTTTATAGAAAAAGAATGGATAATAACTGATAAAAAACCTGAACAAACATTTGATCAGAAAAATTGTGGGGCGCGTGTGATTTCATTTTTAGAATCTGTTGAAAAATTCGGCATAGATGACGTAATTAAGGTATTATAAAAATTTTAATATATAAATATTAATATATATTAGAATTTATTCAAGTTCAACCTCACCAGAACCCATAACGACTGTCACATCTTGTGTTTTTCTTGATTTTTTCGCTTTTGGTTTGGGTTTTGGTTTGGGTTTTGGTGTTTCTGGCTCAATTTGTACTTCTTTCGGCCGTTTTGCTTGTTTTACTGGAGGTTCAATCCCCTTTTCTTCATAATATAGGTCTAAAAGATTCGCTTTTGATAGCTTTTTTAATATATCTTTCTGTTCTGTGAAATTAGTTTTTAACTGGTTTAATTTGTTTTTCCTCAAATCTTTAATATTTAGTTCTGCCATTTATATATATATATATATATAAGATTTTATATTTTTAATCGTGATTTTCTGTAAATTCTCTATTTTCTATATATTTATTAATTACTTTTTTATCATATTCTCGAAGGTCCGACCAATTTTTTAAAATATAATTTAAATAATCATAATCTTTTTCGCTCTTGAAATCTATTATTTTTCGCCCTTTATGTTTTCCAAATCTAAAAATATAAGTATCAATTAAATTTTCAATTTGAACCATTATATATATATATATATATAATATTTTATATAATTATGAAAAATCTATAGTATTTTATATAATTATGAAAAATCTATAGTATTTTTTTTATATAATTATTTGCGCGTTTTTTTATGGATCGCTTTAAATTTGTCCGCTTCATTTTTATCGGCTTCAATTTTGTCCGCTTCAATTCGGTCCGCTTCATTTTTGTCCGCTTCAATTTTGTCCGCTTCTTCTTGTTCCATTATTTCTTTATATATGGCTTGAAGTTCATCATCAGTATAATTTTTAATTTGATCATTTATAATTTTATATTCGGCCTGTTTTTGCTTTTTATATTTATCCCTTATTATAATTTGTATATGTTTCTTTGAAATTTGAGTCATTTTATAATATTATTATAGATAAAAAATTTATAATAATATTATAATATATTTTTTTTCACTCACAAGATTTTAAAATTTTATGTTTATTCTCATTCCTTGTGTGTATCATAAGATGACTAGGCATATATTTTTTTGAATAAATTAAACCGCATTTACATTTAATTCCCGAGCATAAATCACAGGCATTTATATTTGTATGATGTTCACACGGTTTTAAAGGGTATTTACGCTCCCTTTTTTGTTTATTATTACAATTTTGGCCCCCCGTTTTTTCAACCCAATATAAAACCCTTGCTTCACTGTCCATGCTAGATAAACTTTTATAATTTTCTATCATTGACATTATAAAATTATTGAAACCTCCATTATTCCTGATATAAATATATAATTCTGTGTTATATAATTGGGATGATTCATCATCATAAGTTTTTTTATGATAATATTTTTTATTTCTAAAATTAGTGGTATGACCGATAAAAAATTTATCAGTGTTTTGAATACAAACTATTTTATAAATTATCGTTTCTTCGTATTTCATTTTTAATGATTTAATTTATTAAAGTATTAAAGTTTTTATTCTTTAAGTCAAGATAGGACAAAATAATATTATTTAATTCTGAGATAAATTTATTATTTAATATTTTTTTCATTTCGTATTTCTTAATATGATTATGTGTTAAAAGATGTGATGAAGCCCGATTAAAATTTAAATTACAAATGGTACAATAATTTGATATTTTTTTTTTTTCTAAATAATATTTTTTTTGATAAATTTTAATTTTTTCTCGATTAACAAAATTATATTTTTTTTGATATTCAATAAGGGGGGTACGTTTCATGTAATATCGTTTAAGGATAATTGTTACAATATCATAAGGATTTCGGATATTTATTATTTTTTGATGTATCCTATAATAATTAATATATAATTGTTCATACATTTTTGCGCTTTCTTTTGTTTCAATATTATCTTTTAAAATTTCGTATTGGGCACCCTCTTTTATTATTAATTCATGAGCGTCGGTATTACAGTTTCTATGTCTCGATATTCTATTTTTTATGGGTTTTGCTGTCGAACCAATATAATTAATATCATTTAATGAAATTCTATATATTTTAAATTTTTCCATTTTTAATATTAAATAATAAATTATTTTTGTTGATAAACCGCAACATGTGTATTAAATGAATGGTTCAAGATGTCTGAAGCGTAAACCTGATCTTTTTCGGCCACCGCGAACGCTCTTCGTATATCAAAACTATTAATATTTAATTTATCCAAAATTCTATTAAAACTTGATGGCGATTTTTTAAAAATTTTTTCTTCATCATTAAAATTATTATCAACAAAATTAATAATATTATCTTTTAATAAAACTTTTTTGAATTTATTTGTTTTGGTATTTCTCATAATAAGTGTTTTATTTGGGATATCAATAATATTTTCATGTTCATTAGGTTTATCCGTTTTAATAACACGGAGTTTTAAAAATTCATTTAATCTTAAAGGGATCATTAAATATAATTCTATAATTTTTTTTTGTTCTGGCGTCAAAACATTTAAATTAATTTCACTTAAAATAATATGCTTTTTATCTCTTTCCAAATTTTCATTATTTATTTCATTATCTAATAAATTCAAAATAAATTTTATTTCGTCATTTTGACTCTCTGAAAAATTTTTTTGAAATCGCTTGAGAAAACCTTGTTGAAAATAACTTTTTATAGTTGTTGTTTTATATTTACGGCGTAGGAGCTCAGCAAGTATCCCTTTAAAATCAATCATATCGACTTTCAATAAAATATCATCAATTATTTTTTCAGCAATGCCCTGCACTTTTAAAGTATTTTTTGATAATCCTTTCCCTATTAAGTTTAAATGTCGGGTGCTTTTTAGGTGTTTGGAAAAATTTGATTTTGAAATTTCTTTGTTACCACAAATCGCACATATTTTAGTCGTCATTTTATATTATTCATCAAGATTTTTTATTCTTACTTTTTCACGCAAAAAAAATAAAAATTTTGACATGAAATTTTAAAAAATGCAAAAACTACAAAAACTACAAAAACACAAAATTAAGGGCGTCAAAAACATTAACCCTATAAGCTACCATCCATATATAAATAAATAGATACATGGTTTATCCTATATGTTTTTCTTTTGAGCTTGTAGTTTTGTAGTTTTGTAGTTTTTGATTTTACGCAGTAGACCTAAATATTAATATTTTTATTTTTATAGACGCAAGTCAGACGAGAAATAAAAAACTAGACATGAAATTTAAAAAATACAAATTCCACAAATTTAACGATTTATAAAATGTGGTTTTGTAGTTTTGTAGTTTTTGAATTTTACGCAGTAGACCTAAATATTAATATTTTTATTTTTATAGACGCAAGTCAGACGAGAAATAAAAAACTAGACATGAAATTTTAAAAAATGAAAAACTACAAAATTAATAATTATAAATTGTGGTTTTTTATTTTTATAATAATACTTAAAGATATATATAATATTCCAGAATATATGGAATTTATAAAAAATATGGAAATCACAAAAACAGAAAGCATTAATAAACGGGTTGCACTTTGGGTTAAACATAATATCAATAAAATAAAAACTCGTGATAATATTGACGATGATTACACGGAAAAAATATTAAATTATTGCGATCGCATTTTATTTTCTAAACAAGGTGAAATAACTGTTAAATATTGTAAGTCGCCTCATAATTATGGTAGGTTATATGCGAAAACTGGTAAATATTTAACCTTACAAAGTATGATGAGGGAATATAGGCACACTTTGTGTCAGTTTGATTATTATGATATTGATATAATTAACGCTGGACCAACTATAATTAATTCTTATTGCGAAAAAAACGATATAGAATGCCCGAAACTGGCGGAATATGTTAATAATAGAGAAAAAATAATGTCTGATATGGAAAAAAATTATCAATTAACACGAAATGAAATTAAAAAAATATTCATAATAATTACTTTTGGTGGTGAGTATAAATCACATATCAAATTTATTACGGATTTAAAAAACGAATTTGATAATATTAATGATAAAATATTAAAATTAAATCCCGATATAGAAAAAATGGTTTTAAAAAAGAAATTATACAAGAACAAAAAAAATATACGAGGATGCGTTGCAAGTATCGTATATCATGAACATGAAAATAATATAATGTTATGTGCTGATAAATTTTTTACCACTAATAATTTTAAATCGGATGTTTTATGCTTTGATGGTTTGATGATTCGTAAAGATGATAATATTAATGAAGAGTTGATACGTAAATTAAATGATCACGTATACTCAGAAACCGGATATAAAGTGTTATTTATTATTAAAGAAATGGCGGACGGTTTTAAACTTGAAGAAAGCGATATTG
>Ga0255047_10001346_pt1 | contig 17975 bp, 18 predicted proteins | sample JV7_2_1_MG_FD_183640 | JGI IMG/M metagenome (GOLD analysis project Ga0255047, IMG submission 183640) | Seawater microbial communities from Jervis Inlet, British Columbia, Canada - JV7_2_1 | ecosystem: Environmental > Aquatic > Marine > Inlet | place: Canada: British Columbia | collected 2016-10-06 | reverse complement strand
TGCGGCGGCGGCGCCGATGGGGGGCCATGTGAGCGAAGTGACCACGTCTGCCCTCCTCGCCGCGGTCGACGTGAAAGTGAACGGGACGCTCCGCCTCGTTCGAGCCGTTGAGGACCATCTGGACGTTGACTCCAGAATCATCGTCCTGGGAGGCAATCTCGGCCTCGACCCCATCCCAGAGGCGGCGACGGCCGGTGTCGGCAACGCCGCGTTGGGGAACCTGGTGCGACAGCTCAGCCGCTCCCTCGGTGCCCGCGGGGTCACGTGCCACGTCGTTGCTCCGGGACCGGTGTGGACGGAGCGCCTCCAGGCCCTGTTGGACGATGCCGCGCGGGCTCGTGGTGTCGCCACAGAAGACGTCGTGGCCGAGTTCAGGGAACGGTCACCGATCGGTCACCTCGTCACGGTGGAAGAGGTGTCTTGGGCGGTGCTGACCCTGTTGGCACCGGAGGCCCGCGCACTGGCCGGGGGGACCCTGCTCCTCGATGCCGGACAGCGAACGGCGATGCCCTGAAAACCTCCGGTCCCGCGGGATCGGTTGGGCTATGCTAAAAGCGATACGGCGTTCCGCTCAGCGGAATGCCTCCCGATGGCGCTGCGGCGGGCCTGCCCATCCGTGGCCTGGGTTACGTTGAGGAGCCAAGGATGGAGACACGATGACTCGCAAGTACAGCGTGAAGATCGCAGGGCTACTGCTGGTGTTCGCATTGGTCGCGGCTGCATGCAGCAGCGACGACGACAGCAGTGATACCACACAGGGCGATACCTCGACCACGGCGACGACTTCGGCGCCGGTCGCGGTGCCTGGTTTGGTCGAGGAGGGGAAGTTGATCGTGGTGACGACGGGGAACTTCCCGCCGTTCACGTTGATCAACGAGGACAGTGGCGACAACGAGGGATACTCGATCGATTTGGCCCGTGAGGTGGCGACTCGGTTGGGGTTGGAGTTGGAGTTGCCGACGGTGGACTTTGTTGCCGAGTTGGAGGGCTTGGCGTCTGGTCTGTACGACATTGCTGATTCGGGGATCTGGCCGAACGAGGCTCGTCAAGAGGCCGGGTTCGTGTTCTCGCGGCCGATGACGTCGACGGGGATCATCGCCCAGGTTCGTGCTGAGGATGAGGGTTCTGCTGGTTTTGCCAATGTGACCGGTTTGAAGATCGGTGGGATTCAGGGCAGTAGCCAGGAGAAGTTCGTGCTCGACAATGAGGCTGAGCTGGGGTACGACGAGTACTTGGGTTTCCAGGGTGCTGCTGAGGCGTTGACCGGGCTGCGTCAGGGTCGTGTCGATCTGTTGGTGCAGGACACGTTGGTGGCCGGGTTCGTGGCGGTGCAGAACGATGATCTGGCGGTTGCCGGTCCCACGATCTTGGCGCATCCGCTTTCGTTCACCTATCAGAACGGGAACGAGGCGAAGCGTGACGCCATCGATGTGGCGATCAACGAGATGCTCGCCGATGGGACGGTTGCCCAGCTGCAGAACAAGTGGTTCGGTCGCTGTATCCCGGTGCCTGACGACATCAACCAGGCAGAGCCATACACCACCCTCCCCGGAGGCACCTGCTGACGAACAGCGGTATTGAAGCGCAGAGGGGAGGAGCGCCGCTGCGGCTGCTCCTCCCCGTATGCGCATTCATGTCACAGAATGCGGGATACTGAGGCATGGATCTGGATTGGGGAGTCGTCACCCGCTCGATGGATCTGCTCCTTGCGGGGACCAGGATCACGCTGGTGCTGTTCGCCGTCTCGCTCGTACTGGCGACGGCGCTCGGCCTGGTGCTTGCCCTCATGCGACTGTCGCGATTCCGTATCCTCCGCTGGTTCTCGCTGGGCTACGTCTGGGTCTTCCGGGGCATTCCCGTACTGGTGACGCTCTTCTTTGCGTTCTTCGTACTGGGGAGACACTTCGGCTTGACTCCCCTGCAGGCCGGCATCCTCGGCCTCGGCATCGACGCCGCGGCGTACAAGGCTGAGATCCTGAGGGCGGGGATCATTTCGGTCGACCGGGGTCAGTACGAGGCCGCGGAGAGCCTGGGAATGACCAGATTCCACTCCATGCGCCGAATCGTCCTCCCCCAGAGCATCCGGGTGATCATCCCAACGTACATGAGCAACACCATCCTGGTGCTCAAGGTCACCTCCGTGGCGGTTGCGATCGGCATCGTGGAGCTGACCGGAATCACCCGGCAGCTGTCGAACTCGACGACACGACCGATCGAGCTGTTCACCGCGGCAGCCGTGCTCTACCTGCTCCTGACGACCGTGCTCGTGGTGCTCCAGGAGCTCCTCGAACGACGCTTTGCGCTGAAGACGTAGGGGAGGAAGCGGTGGACTGGGCAGAGGTATGGGAGTCGGTCCCCCTGATCTGGAAGGGGGCCTTCACGACGCTGTCTCTGTTCGGCTGGGCGTTGCTGCTCGGCACCGCAGCTGCGCTGGCACTGGCGCTCATGCGGCTCTCCTCGGCACGAGTGCTGATCTGGTTCGCGTTCTTGTTCGGTTGGCTGTTCCGCGGCATCCCGCTGCTGATCCTCCTCTTCTACGCCTTCTTCGCGCTGCCGGAGGTCGGTCTCACACTCAGTGCGTTCCACGCAGCGGTGCTCGGCCTGGGGCTGTGGACGGCGGCGTATCAGGCAGAGGTCATCCGGTCGGGCATCATCGCTGTGGACCCCGGCCAATCGGAGGCGTCTGCGGCGCTGGGAATGAGCAAGGCCCACTACATGCGCAGGATCGTCCTGCCCCAGGGCGTCCGCATCATGGTGCCGCCGTACACGAGCAACGCCATGACGCTCCTCAAGCAGACCTCGCTGGCGACGTTGGTCACGGTTCCCGAGATGACCTTGCTCACGCAGCGGATCTTCAGCAACAACTTCAAGTTCGTGGAACCGATCTTCGCCTTGGCCATGATCTATCTTGCAATGACGACCGTGCTGCTGATCGGACAGCACGCCGTCGAGCGAGCATTCCGGTTGAAGGTGTGAGGATGGACGCCCTCGTCAAGGTCAGTGGCCTACGCAAGTCGTTCGGCGATGTGGACGTTCTCAAGGGCGTCGATCTCGACGTGGCCCGCGGGGAAGTCGTGGCGATCATCGGGCCTTCGGGTTCAGGCAAGACCACCATGCTGCGCTGCGTGAACCTGCTCGAGCGCCCCTCGGGAGGACGCATCGAGGTCGATGGCAGAGTCCTGTGCGAGCAGATGGCCGACGGTTCGATGCAGTTCGCCGACAAGCGGGATGTACGTGAGATCCGGGAGCACGTCGGGATGGTGTTCCAGCGCTTCAACCTCTTCCCGCACATGACAGCGCTCGCCAACATCATCGAGGCGCCCATGGCGGTGAAGGGGATGAACCGGAGCGATGCCACGGCGCAGGCTCATGAGCTCCTCGAGTCGGTGGGTCTCGGTCACAAGGCCGACGCGTATCCCCTCCAGCTGTCAGGCGGCCAGCAGCAGCGGGTGGCGATCGCTCGAGCGTTGGCGATGGATCCCACGGTCATGCTGTTCGACGAGGTGACATCAGCGGTCGACCCGGAGCTCGCGGGAGAGATCCTGCTGGTGATGAAACGGCTCGCCCAAGATGGCATGACCATGTTGCTCGTCACCCACGAGATGGGGTTTGCCGCCGAGGTGGCAGACCGTGTCCTCTTCATCGACCACGGTGCGGTCGTCGAGAAGGGTCCAGCGGCGGAAGTGTTGAGCAACCCGCAGAACCCTCGCACCAAGGCCTTCCTGCGAGCCGTGCTGGAGCGTGCTCCGATGGCCGAGGACGGTGACGAATTCGCAGGGAACGATGGCGCGTCAAATTCCGGACCCGGGTCCTCGTTGCCGTCCGACCGCTCTGAGGAGCGCTGAGTGTCCCCGGGCGACGCTTCCCCGAGTTCGGTTGCGCCATGGGACGCCGTCCTGACGGACCGAGACCGCAGGGTCATCGCCAACGCCGGCTACGGAAAGCCCCGAGGACTGGGGACGACGCCCGTGCTGGTGGTCATCGACTGTCAGTACAACTACATCGGGGCAGACGAGCCGGTCGACCAGCAGCAGGACCGGTGGCCGGCCGGGGGCGGCTCCGATGCCTGGGATGCGGTGCGTACCATCGGCACACTCCTCGATACGGCGCGAAGAACAGACGTCCCCGTGCTCTTCACCCGCAATGTGCAGAAACGGACGGTCCGATTCGATTCCTTTGTCGGCAAGTCCTCATGGGACAAGCGAGCCACCCTCGACGAGGCAGAAGGCAGCAAGATCGTCGCCGAGATCTCCCCCCAGCCTGATGATCTCGTGCTCGACAAGAGCTACGCCAGTGCGTTCTACGGGACGCCGCTGCTCACGTACCTCGTCGGACTCGGAGCAGACACGATCGTCCTGACGGGCGTGTCGACGAGCGGCTGTGTGCGAGCCACGGCCGTCGATGCCGTGACGCGCGGCTACCGAGTGGGTGTGGTCGCAGACGCCGTTGCCGATCGCATCGGGGCCTCACATCGAGTCGCGTTGCTCGATCTGTGGATGAAGTACACCGACGTGCTCGATGCGGCATCGGCGATCGACTACCTGGAAGCCGGTCAGCGGGGCGCCGGTGCCTGACCTGGCCGTCGTGAACGGCACCGTCGTGGTCCCCGGCGCAGAGCCGCGCAACGCTGATCTGGCGATCACGGACGGGAAGATCACCGGGATCCACCCACCCGGTGCGGGGGAGCCCGCCGGCGACCGCATCGATGCCACCGGTCTGCACGTCATGCCGGGCGCCATCGACCCTCACATCCACCTCGGCGGGTATCAGCCGCTCGACGTCGACGCCGATCCCGGCACCGGGCTCGCGGCGATCGGAGGAGTGACCTGCCTCGTCAACTACTTCAAGGCCACAGGGTCGTACCTCGACCTCGTCCCGGAGTACATCAGGACCTACGAAGCCGGCGCCCACATCGATGCCGCCTTCCACCTGCAGCTGCTGACCGAGCCGCATCTTCAGGAATTGGCGGAAACCGTCGACCGATTCGGGATCACCTCCTACAAGATCAATCTCGCCTGGAAGGGGAGAGAACAGGCCGTCTTCGGCAGCGACCGGACGATCGACAACGGCTGGGTGTGGGCTGCAATGGAGGAGATGCGCCGCATCGATCCCGAGCGGATGGTGCTGAACATCCACTGCGAGAACCAGGAGTTGAAGAACGAGGCCCACAGGCGGAACGAGGCCGACGTCGAGGAGAGCCTGCGGTTCTATGAACGCCTCGCACCCGACTTCACCGAGACCGACAGCGTGTTGTCGATGATGTTGCTCGCCAAGCTCACCGGAATCACCACGTACCTCGTCCACTTGAGCTCACAGCTGACGACGGAAGCGCTGACACTCGACTGGGCAGACATTCCCAACCTGTACGGGGAAACCTGCCCCCACTACCTCATGCACACGATCGACAGCGACGCCGGGCTCCTCGCCACAGTCAGTCCCCCAGTGCGGCGCCAGTCAGACCAGGACGCCCTCTGGAAGGCGCTTGCCGACGGTCGCCTTGATGCTGTGGGGAGCGACTCCAATCCCATTCTCCGCCAGACGAAGATGGGAAGCGGTGAATTCTGGTCGATCAAACCGGGATTCGATGGGGTTGGATTCATCGTTCCCTCCCTCATCGACGGCGGCTACCACAAACGGGGGATGCCGCTCGGCCGGATCGCACAGATCATGGCTGAGAATCCCGCGAGAATCTTCGGCCTGTTCCCGGCCAAAGGCACGATCGCAGTCGGCTCTGACGCCGACCTCGTGCTCATCGACCTGGACAGGGAGCGAACGGTCGGGCCGGAGGCAACTGCGGCCCATTCCGACTTCTCGATCTTTTCCGGCATGACCCTCAAGGGGTGGCCGGTGACGACCCTGTCCCGAGGCGAGGTCGTGGCGAGAGACGGCAACGTCGTCACGGAGCCGGGTCGAGGACGATATGTACCCCGGCCGGGGCCAACGGCGGCTGAGCGTTGACCGGTCGAACGCTCGCCGAGAAGATCATTGCCAGAGCCGCTCAGCGGGACAGGGTTGAGCCTGACGAAGTCGTGTGGGTCGACGTCGATGTGGCAATGATCCACGACTCGGGGGGGCCGCGCAGAATGTGGCCGATGCTCGACGCCGTCGGCGCCGGTGTGCGCGATCCCAACCGACTCGTCGTCGTCTCCGATCATTACGTACCGGCGAAGGACGTGGCCGCGGCCCAGATCCTCGAGACCACCAGGGCCTTCGCTGCCGAGTTCGGCATCGCCCGGTTCCACGAAGCTGAGGGGATCGCACACACGCTCATGGTGGAGCTGGGCTACCTCGAACCCGGCATGCTGTACGTCGGTGGTGACTCGCACACGTGTACCGGTGGTGTCATGGGCTGTCTCGCTCTGGGAATGGGGACGACCGATCTGTTCGGCGTCGTTGTCACCGGGCGCACCTGGCTTCGAGTACCGCACACCGTGCGGATCGAGGTGAGCGGCACCATCCCACTGGGGGTCAGCGCCAAGGACCTGATTCTCACGATCATCGGTGATCGGGGAATGGCAGGCGGCACCTACCGAGTCCTCGAATTCGGGGGAGAGGCGATCGCGGAGATGCCGGTCGAGGAGCGCAGCGTCCTGACCAACATGTCCGTCGAGCTGGGAGCAAAGACCGGGATCATCCCAGCAGACTCCGTGACGGCCGCCTACCTCTCCGCGCGGTCCATCGATGTCCCGGTCGGTCCGATATCGGACCCAGACGCCGACTACGTCGACACATGGGAGTACGAAGCCGGGGCGCTCGTGCCGGTCGTGGCCCGACCCCACCGGCACGACGACGTCGTTCCGATATCGGAAATGACAGGCGCCCGGGTCACGAGGGCCTACATCGGTGCTTGCACGGGAGCAAAGCACGAGGATCTCGTGATGGCGGCCCGAGTGCTGCGCGGCCGCCGCGTTGCCGATGGCGTGCTGCTCCAAGTGGCTCCGGCCTCCCGTGGGGCGCTCGCCGCGGCAGTCGCCGACGGCACAGCAGCCGCCCTGATCGAAGCCGGTGCCCATCTGCTGTCGACCGGATGCGGTGCCTGTCCCGGCATCGGCAGCGGGGTGCTCGCCGCAGGCGAGGTGTGCATCTCCACGACGAGTCGCAACACCAGGGGAAGGATGGGAAGCCCGGACTCCGAGGTCTACCTCGCTTCCCCGTTCAGCGTTGCCGCTGCCGCAGTGGCGGGTGAGATCGTCGACCCGACGACCTTGATCGGTACCACAGCATGACGGCCATCGAAGGAACAGCGTGGAGGTTGGGAGATGACGTCGATACCGACACCATCGTCCCCGGCCGCTACCTCATCGGCGACATCGCTTCGATTGCGGCTCACGTCCTCGAGGGCGTCAAACCAGGGTTCGCTGAACAGGTCAAGCCAGGCGACATCATCGTGGCCGGCACGAACTTTGGCACGGGCTCCAGCAGAGAGGTTGCTGCGCGGGCGATCAAGCACTTGGGGATCAGCGCCGTCGTTGCCGAGTCGTTCTCCCGGATCTTCTTCCGCAATGGCGTGAACGTGGGTCTGCCTCCCGTCGAGTGCCCGGGCGCCGGGATCATCGAGGAAGGGCAGCAGATCCGTTTCGATCCCGTTGCCGGCGAGGTGCTCGTGGTGGCCACAGGAGTCAGACTCCAGGCTGTTGCGCTCCCGGAGGAGATCGGTGCCATCCTGGACGCTGGTGGCCTCGAGGCCTACGTCGGAGCCCGACTCGAAGGAGATGCCACATGACCGGCTCGCCGACGACCCTTCGTCGCCTCCTTGCCGAGGAACGGCCGGTGGTCGCGCCAGGATCGTTCAACGCGTTGTTTGCCAGGCTCATCGAGCGCGCTGGCTTCCCCGCGGTGTATCTCTCTGGCGCCGGCGTCGCCAACGCGTTCTTGGGCAGGCCGGACGTTGGCTTGGTGACGATGAACGAGATGGTGCGCGTGGCGGAACAGATGTGCTCCGTCGTGGATGTGCCGGTCATCGCCGACGGCGACACCGGGTATGGCGGAGTGCACAATGTGGCGCGCACGGTCGCCGCGTACGAACGAGCCGGAGTTGCCGCCATTCAGCTCGAGGACCAGGTCTTCCCCAAGCGCTGCGGTCACTTCGAGGGCAAGGAGGTCGTCGAGATCGACGAAATGGTGCAGCGAGTGCATGCGGCTCGCGATGCCCGATCTGGTGGGGATGGGATTCTGATCATTGCGAGGACGGACGCTGCGGGACCCCGAGGCCTCGACGAAGCGATCGCACGGGCGCGCATCTACGGTGAGGCCGGCGCCGACGTGCTGTTCGTCGAGGCTCCCCGAACCCTCGACGAACTGAACATGGTGGCGGCGGAGCTCGACGCATGGCCGCTCGTGGCGAACATGGTGGAGTTCGGGAAGACTCCTCTTCTCTCGGCAGCGGCCCTCGCCGAGATCGGGTTCTCGCTGGTGCTGTTTCCCGGGAGCATCACCAGGACCGTGGTTCGTGCCGCGGGGGAGATGCTCGACGAACTCCGGGCGACCGGCTCGACCGAAGGCCGCCTCGATACCATGGCCAGCTTCGACGACGTGAACCGGCTCGTTGGGCTGGCGGAGGCGGACACGTGGGAGCGCGCGATCGCCGAGCGCTCGACCGAAACGCCTTGAACCGGCGCATGCACACGCGATCGTTGCCGCCGGCGCTGGTGTTCGTCATGGTGCTCATCGCAGGGTGCTCCGCTGACGGGGAACCTGCGACCGATGCTGGATTTCAGGGCTTCGAGGGATGCCGGGCCGGAGCGGGATCCGCCATCGTCTTCTTGCAGCGAACCCTCGACCAGGCGGGGTCCTCCGATGCGGCCGACGTGGCGGTGCAGGTCCCCGGCTTCGACGACGATGTCAGGGCCATGATGTTGCGGGCGCAAGAGGTGCACTGCACCGAGGACGGTTTCAACACGGCGGTGATCGCCCGCGTCGATGAGCTGGAGAGCGCCGGACCCGGTGGAGCCGCGTTGATCGCGGTTGTCCGCGAGCGCGGACTCGGTTCCCTCGACCCGGATCGTGGCGGGCTCATCTCACTCCCCGGCACTCCCTGACGTCACGGCCCCTGGATTCGAGGTTCCTGTCTGGTCGCCTCGGTCTCTTCACACAGAACGTAGAAGCGGAATGTGGTCCTTCCTGCAGGGCTCCGCTCGGCGGGGATGGGGTGCTCCTCGAACCACGTGAGGTAGCGGCCGTACGCCTCGCGATCCGAGAACTGGAGTTCAGCGATACGGTCGAGCGGCAGGATGCTGTCTGAGGTCGGCGTGCCTGCGCTGGTCGCCGTGATGGGCTCGATCACGGTATTCAGGACGATGCGGTCCAGGTGGGGGTTGGCAAGAAGATCCGGGTAGTGGACCTTCCACAGCCACTCGTCGTACTCGGCAACCGAGACTCCCGGTGCAATGGTGTATCCGAGGATTGCCGTGATCGGCTCGCTGCTCACGTTGGTGCGCTCCTTCTGTGGTGCGGTGCGAGGGCTGTGTCGTGTTGTTTCGTACGTCTCGGGGTCGTCATGTCACCGTTGCTGTCATGAGATCGGCAACCGGTCCGTCGGCGATTGGTCTGGTGAGTGCCGCCACGACGTGCGTGGCGCGGTCCGCACCCAAGACCGGATCCGCGTTGAGCCGGAACTTCTCAGCCAGCTCGGCCGCCGAGAGCGGGTGCTCCGGACCGCCACGGGAATACCGGATGCGGTGCTCCAGCTCTCTGCCGCTCTTCGTACGCACTCGAACGATGCCTCCGAACTGATGCGGGAAGGTCGCAGTCGCCTCGTCATCGGCGACGCAGCGGACCAGGGAAGCCAGTTGCAGCCGGTCGGAATCGTGGACAGTGTCGTCTGTGAAATCTGCCAGGCTCACGCCGAGGCCCCCGCCGCCGAGCAGCGCGCTCGCCACCGTGAAGGGTCCGCTGAACCTCGCCTGATAGCCGCTCGCCGGGCGCGCCTTCTCCTCCGCAGGCTCTGCGATCGTACGCAACACGGGGGAGGGGACCCCGAGGGTGATCTCGCTGATCTCCGCGGGATCGAGGCCTGCTGCGCGCAGAGCGAGTGCGGCGTCGATGCCGGCGTGCGTGAAGTGGTTGGTCGGGTACGGCTTGGCGAAGAGACGTGCGGATTCCCAGCGGTCCCCGAGACCTTCGGTCAGCGCCGCAGGGTCGAACCAGCCACCGGTGTAGGCGGCGAAGAACCCGAAGCGACCCTCGAGCACCGTCGGGGGGCCGGTGAGGCCGGCGGCGGCGAGTTGCGCGGCAACGATGCCGCTGTGGGCCGCCCAACCGCAATGGATACGTTTCACGGTGCCGCCGGTCCGGTTGGCTTCGAGCAGCCCGGCACCCATCGAAGCCGCGATGGCCATGGCGTTGGCGACCTGGACTGGGGCGGCGTCCATCAGGAGCGATGCCGTGGCCGCAGACCCGAGCGTCCCACAGATGGACGTCGCATGCAGACCTCGCTCGAAGAAGATCGAGTTGCGCAGCTCCGGGTCGTAGGCCGCCATGCCGAGGCGGCACGTGATCTCGCTGCCGAGTGTTGCTGCCCTGACGGCTTGGGCCAGGGAGGCCCCGCGCTGTTCTGCTACGGCGAGTGCTGTCGGAACAACCGAAGCGGAGGGGTGGAGCACGGAGGGGAGGTGGGTGTCGTCGAAGTCGAGCGCATGTGCCATGGTCCCGTTGACGAGCGCGGCCGACGCCGCAGGAAGCCGCTCTCCGGTGACCAGCACGGTGGCCTCTGCGGTTCCTGCCCAACGGGTCGCGGCGATGCCGGCGGCGCTCACGGCATCCTCAGCCGCGGCAGCAACCGCCACGCCAATGGTGTCGAGGATGCTTCGCTGCGACGCAGCCGCTACCTCGTCGGGGAGGCCGGAGCGGTGCGCTGCAGCAGCGAAGTCGGCGAGCCGGCCGACAAGTCCTTCAACCATCGATCAGTGCCAGCGGCCGGATCGGAGACCCGGTAGCACCCGTGATCTTGAGGGGAGCGGTCACGAAAGCGAACTCGTGCGCTCCGGTCGCGGCAAGGTCGGTGAGATCCATCACCTCGATGATGTGAATGCCGGACTCGACGAGGAGCACACGATGGGCCGGCAGGGTGGCATGACCACGGTCGGGGTGGACCACCTCGAACGCGATGGTCTCGGCACCTGCCACTCGGATGCCGAGGTCGGCCAGCCAGCGGGCAGCATCCGCTCCAGGCCCCGGGGCGCCTCCTCGCCGGCCGACGAAGGTCTCGGGATCGTTCCAGTGGCTGGCCCAGCCGGTGCGGATCAATACGGCATCGCCGGTGAGCACTTCGACACCAGCCGCGGTCTTCGCCTCCTCGAGATCGCTCACTGTGACCTCGTAGCCGGGTTCGAGCGAGTCGACGCCGTGGAGAGCTGCGATGTCGAGGATCACTCCGCGGCACAGGATCGGGGCGACCTGGTCGATTCCCAGTCGACTGAACCCACCGTGTGACTGCACCGATGACGCATCGACTCCACCGTGCAACGCGCCCTCGTGCGAGACGTGCGCCAGGGCGTCGATGTGGGTACCGACGTGGCCACCCGTCACGATCAGCTCGTTCGCCGCAGACCCGCCGTCTTCTCGCACCATGTCGCCATGTCTGCGCAGCAGGGCGAGCTGGAATGGAGGATGATTTGGTGAGACCGGCATGCCGCGGTGCAGTGGCTGCGCCAGGTCGATCGTGCGGGATCGGGCAATCCGTTCCCAGAGTTTGGCCACTCAGATCACTCCCTGTTCGGCGAGCTGTGCAAGCTCAGTCGGACTGACCCCCAGGTCGCCAAAGACGCGCGCGTTGTCTTCTCCGATCGATCGCCCGGTCCAACCGATGCCTCCCGGCGTGGCAGACAGCCGGAACATCACGTTCTGCATGCGAAGTGCGCCGAGATCTGGATCCTCCACGGTCGTGATCGAATCGAGGGCTTGGTACTGCGGGTCGCTGAAGATGTCTGCGATGTCGTAGATCGGAGCAACCGCAGCGTGCGCCTCTTCGAAGGACTTCACGACCTCATCGAGATCCCGGTCGCCGATCCAGGCGCCGACGTGCGCATCGAGTTCGACCGTGTGCTGGGCGCGCCCCAAGCCTGTTGCAAACCACGGTTCGGCGATCACTTCCGGATGACCGACCAGCTCGAGTACGCGCTCGGCAACGTTCTGGGCGCTCGTCGACACGGCGACCCATTTGCCGTCCCTCGTCTGGTACGTGTTGCGTGGGGCGTTGTTGACCGAGCGGTTCCCGGTTCGCTCTTGCACGATGCCGAGTTGATCGAACCACATCGGTTGGGGGCCGAGCACGGAGAGGATGGGTTCGATGATCGCCAGGTCGATCACCTGGCCGGCTCCGCCGTGCGCCTCGCGGTGATACAGGCACGTCTGAATGGCGTTGGCAGCCGCCAGCGCCGCGATGCCATCTGCGAGGCCAAACGGCGGCAGCACCGGCGGTGCCTCTGGCTCTCCGGTGATGGCGGCGAATCCAGACATCGACTCGGCGAGGGTGCCGAAGCCTGGCCTCGAGGAGTAGGGGCCGAACTGGCCGAAACCAGTGACACGGGCGATGATCAGTTGCGGATTCACCTCGAGGAGGCGCTCGGGCCCGAGATTCCAGCGCTCCAGCGTTCCCGGCCGGAAGTTCTCGATCAGAACGTCCGCGGTCTCGATCAGGCGGATCATCAGAGCCTGACCGTCCGGTGTCGACATGTTGCAGCTGACGCAATGCTTGTTGCGTGACAGCATCTTCCACCACAGGTTGTTGCCGTCCTTGGCATGGCCGTGGGTGCGCACCGGGTCGCCCTTGGGGTGCTCGATCTTGATGACATCCGCGCCGAAGTCGGCGAGCAGCATCGCGGCGAGCGGGCCCGCAAACAGGGTGGCTGCGTCCAAGAGGCGCACGCCAGCGAGTGGCTTGGTCACGATTACTCCACTATGTTCCACTCAACGGAATGGTGTTCCAGGCACTATATCAAGATGCGGGGCACCACGGTTCCCGGGGCACGGCCCGAGGAGAAGGGCGCACGAGGGGAGAAGGATGTGACGGCCCGTTCCTACCTGTATGTCCCCGCGGATCGCCCCGATCTCCTCACGGGAGCGCTCGGGCGCGGCGCCGATGCCATCATCGTGGATCTCGAGGACGCGGTCGCCGAGCGCGCCAAGGACGAAGCGCGGCGAGGCCTCGCCGCTTGGCTTGCTGGATACCACGGCGGCTCAGATGGTCCCGAGGTCTGGGTTCGGGTGAACAACAGGCCAGGCCTTCTCGCCGAGGACCTCGCTGCAGTCACGGATTCCGGACCCATCTCCGGCGTCAGCATCCCGAAGGTGGAGCGTCACGACACGATCGAAGAGGTGGCGGACTGCCTCCCCTCCGGCGCCGGCATCATCGGTCTCATCGAGTCAGCCCAAGGAGTGCTGGAGGCCGCGGCCATAGCGTCGTCGCCCCACGTGGTTCGCCTCGCGCTCGGAGAGGCTGACCTGGTTGCCCACCTCGGAGTCGATCCCTCCGTCGGTCGTGTGGAACTGGTCTCCCTCCGCATGGGCCTCGTGGTCGCTTCGGCGGCTGCCGGCGTCACGGGACCCATTGCCCCTGTGTCGACGGATTATCGGGACCTCGCCGCGCTCCGAACCTCGACCGAGGAGCTGAAGAAGATGGGATTCGGGGCGAGGTCCGCGATCCATCCCGACCAGGTTGCGGTTATCAACGAGGCGTTCACTCCGTCTGCTGCGGAACTCGAGGAGGCGCGCAGGCTCATCGCGGCTGCCGATCAGGCCTCGGCCCGCGGTGCCGGGGTTTTCATCGACGAAGACGGAAGGATGGTGGACGAGGCGGTCGTGAGGAGCGCGCGCAACCTCGTCGCCGAAGGCATCAGACGCGACGCTCCTCGGGACGCTTAGCTGGTTCCATTCTGCGGAACACCGTTTGGGTACCCTGGAACCGGGAGGGGCTCATGCCGGAGCAGTTGAAAGGCCAAACGATCGCCACCGTCGAGCGTGCTGCCGACGTGCTCAGCGCGTTCACCGAGTTGGATGGAGCGACGGCAGGAGTGACCGAGTTGTCGCAACGCCTCGGTCTGTCGAAAGGGGTCGTGCACCGCATCCTGACGTCGCTGCGCGCCAAGGGGTTCGTCGAGATCGACGAGGTGAGCCGCCGGTACTCGTTGGGTCCTGCCGCCCTCGCCCTCGGTCTCACGTACCTCCAGCAGATCGATGTCCGCGACGCGGCGCGCTCGGTGCTGCGCGACCTGTCAGAGCAGACGAACGAGACGGCGACCTTGTCGGTCCGCCGTGGAGATCTCAGGATGTACGTCGATCAGGTCACGCCGCAGCGCGAGGTCAAGATGACCGTCCAGCTGGGGCATCCGTACCCGCTCCATGCCGGGGCGAGCTCGCGCGCCTTTCTGGCCAACCTGCCGCAACGGGTGATCGACGAGTACCTCACGCACCCGTTGGCATCGTTCGGTGCAACCACCATCACCGACCCGGCCGTCCTGCGAGCCGACCTGGCAGCCGTTCGCACCGCCGGATACGCCGTCTCGTTCGGGGAGCGGCAGGAGGGGGCCGGCTCGGTGGCGGCACCCGTATTCGATCTTGAGAACGGCCCGGTGGCGGTGATCAGCGTGTGCGGCCCTGTGGAGCGCTTCCGAGACGAGGCAGAGGACATTGCCCCCCTCTTGCTCGATGCGACCGTTCAGTTGTCGCGCAGGTTGGGTTGGGAGGGCTGACCCTCAACTCCGGTACGGCCGTGCGAGGTAGCGACCCTGTGGTGGTCCCGTCACGACGCCGTTGTCGAGGACCTGGGACCCTCGCAAGAACACGTGCTTGACCTTGCCGGTGAGTTCGATGCCCTCCATGGGGGAGTATCCCTGGGCCGACTCCGAATCCTCGGCGTGGACGACCCACGACTCGGCGGCATCGACCAGCGTGATGTCCGCGTCGAAGCCGAGATCGAGGTCACCCTTGGACATCAGCCCGAACCGCCGCGACGGGTTCCAGGAGACCAGCTCTGCGATTCGGTTGACACTGAGACCTCGCCTGGTTCCTTCGCTGATCAGGCCTGCCGTCAGGTACTCGGTGCCGCCGAACCCCGACTTGGCCTGCCACACGTCGTCGGGGTCCGGGCCGAGCTTGGTCTCGGGCTTGCAGCAAGCGTGGTCGGAAACGACCCAGTCGATCTCGCCGGCGATCACCGCATCCCAGAGGGCCTCGACGTCCTCGCGGGGACGCAGTGGAGGGTTCACCTTGCCGTACAGACCGTTTACCGACTCGAGATCGGTCAGCAAGTGCCCAATGGTCACCTCTCGCTTGAAGTCGATGTGGGGATAGGTGTGCGCCATCAGACGCGCCGCTTCCACGGCGCGAGCGGATGAGAGGTGGAGCAGGTTCACCGCAGTGAGGCCTGTGGCATGCGCCAGGTAGGCCGCGATGCTGATTGCGAGACCCTCTGAGTGCGGCGGTCGCGCTGCTGAGTAGGCGGCCAACCCGGTCAACTCCGCCTCCCGCTCCACTATCTCGGTGTATGCGGTCATGATCTCCGCGGTCTCGCAGTGCAGGCTGAGCGAAATCGAGTCGGCAAGGTCGGGGAATCGGTCGCGAGCCGCCTGGATGCCGCGCATCACGAACTCGAAGTGGGCGTAGTCGTACCGCTCGCCAGGTGGTGTCATCAGGAACGAGGCCTGGTCGTCGGATTTCCCGTGCAAGCCGTGGCTTCCGTAGAACATGAACACCTTGAACGAGGTCACACCGTGGCGCTCGACGAGGAGCGGGATCTCGCTGATGTGCTCGCGCTGCATCGGGGCGAGATGGAAGGCGTAGTCGACGTGGGCGCGACCCTCGGCGTTGGCGAGGACTTCCGGGAAGAACTCGGCGTACGGTCCTCCCTTGTTGAGGTAGTACTGGCCGGTCCGGAAGTACGTGATGGCGGTGGTCGTGCCGCCCTGCGCTGCAGCGCGGCTCTCGGTGACCGCATCCTCGGTGAGTGGGTTGTAGATGCCCCAGTGGCAATGGGCATCGACGGCGCCGGGGAGGGCAACCAGCCCGGCTGCGTCCACCACTGCGGCGGCGTCTGTCGGGTCGATGTGCCCGTCGAGGGCCCTGATCTTCCCGTCGGCGATGCCGATGTCGAGGCGATCCGTGGTGGGCCGATTGGGACGGGCCACTGTTGCCCCTGTGATCACGACGTCGTAGGTCGGCATCGGCCTCCCCTCCTCGGTGGGTCGGGCATGCTACACCGACGTCGTGTGCGCGGAACGCCGTTCCGACGGCCTGGCTCCCTTCGGCTCCTGGGCGAACTCAGGCCGCCTTGCGATCGAACACGTGAGCGTTGTGCAAGAAGCCGTGTACGGAGAAGGGCACCGTCGCCTCTTCTCGGTGCGGGGGGAACACGGTGGCGATGGCCACGGCACCGGCGATGCAGGCGAGACCGCAGATCGTGAACGCCAGCGGGAAGTTGCCCAAGTCGCCGAGCACGCCTCCCAGGATCGGGAAGATGATGCCCCCTGCGCCGTAGGAGAGGAACACCCACGGGTAGTTCTGGCCGACGGCAGTCGTTCCGAAGTCATCCGCCGTGATGGAGGGGAAGAGGGCGAAGTTGCCACCGAAGTTGAAGCCGATCAGCGCTGCGCCCAGATACAGCAGGTACTCGTTTCCCGCCATGGCGATGAAGGCGAACATCAACACACCCTGGGTTGCCGTCATGATCACGATCGACTGCTTCCTCCCCAGCGTGTCACTCAGCATTCCCCACACGATCCGGCCGAGTCCGTTGGCCAGGCTGAAGAAGACGGCCATCGCAGTACCCGCAATGGCACTGGCCTCGGCTTCCGAGATGCCGCCGTCGGCGAGCGCCTCGATCGGGTACAGCTTCATGAGGCCAATTGCCATGAGTCCTGCGCCTGCACTCACGGCAAAGGTGAACGAGATCAGATGGAACTGCGGGGTGCGCAGCATCTCGCGGTGGGTGAACGTCTCCCCGCCCTTGCCGGCGGCGGTCGGAGGGACGAACCCCTTCGGCAGCCATCCGTCTGGCGGCATGCGCATGGCGAAGCTGCCGAGCACGACCATCGCGGCAAAAGCGATGCCGTAGGCGATGAACGTCCTGCCGAGCCCGAGATCGTCGATGAGATTGCCCCAGGACCCGGCGAGCTTTACCCAGAAGAGCGCACCGAATCCGAACCCGGCAACCGCCGCTCCTGTGATCATCCCCTTGTGGTCGGGGAACCAGCGCATACCGACCGCAATCGGAACGACATACGCCAGACCGATTCCGGCACCTCCGATGAGGCCGATGCCCGCAAGCACGAGCCAGAAGTTGGTCCCAGCGCCGAGCCCGGCGACGCCGTACCCGGCGCCCAGCACGAGTCCACCGGAGAGGGCGAGGCGCCGTGGCCCCCACGCGGTGAGCTTGCGCCCGGCAAAGACCATCACAACCGCAAATGTGGCCAATCCGACCGCGAACACGATCTGGGTCTGCACCTTCGACCATCCGGCATCGTCCAACGCCGGCGTGAACACCGACCACGCGTAGATGGATCCCAAGCAGAGTTGGATCAGGACCGCGCCGACCACGACGAGTCGGCGGTCGAACGTGCGACCGGGCACGGCGTTCTCCTCATTGACGGCTCTTCTGGTCACGGTACGCGTGCCGGTCTTCGCCCGCTACGGGCCATGGACCCGTTGATTTGTGACTATTTTGAGGACCAATGGCCGTGGTGCCCGAACCGGTACGGCACCTCCGTCGTGCCCCGCAGGTCGATCTCTGCGCACGATCAGCGTAGGGGTCGAGGTTGGCTCGCCCCGTTGATGGGGAGGGGCGCGCACGGTCTGGAGGCTTCGTACGCGGTGGCCACGCCCGGAACCGCCAGGCGCCAAGCACTCGGCCCCACCCATCATCGTCTGGCGGAGCGGATGGCCCCGTCGCGGGCCCGAGGGCGGTTTGTGCCCTCAGACCGCCAAGAAGCGCTCGATCTTCTCCTGAGCGGCTTCCATGACGCCGGCCTGCAGCGAGGCCAGCG